>Ga0180432_10002932_pt1 | contig 25092 bp, 21 predicted proteins | sample SS_ome_10_FD_132414 | JGI IMG/M metagenome (GOLD analysis project Ga0180432, IMG submission 132414) | Hypersaline lake sediment archaeal communities from the Salton Sea, California, USA - SS_1_MS_2 metaG | ecosystem: Environmental > Aquatic > Non-marine Saline and Alkaline > Hypersaline >... | reverse complement strand
GTGCGGAAGGGCAGGGAGTATTTCCTGCCGAGGTGGCTCTGGAGGATGAGCTGCTCCTTGCGGCCGTCCACCCCGAGCACCTTCCCGAGGAAGGAGCCGGTGTCGCTTATCACTTCCTTCCCTTCCAGTTTCATGCGGAGGATGGAGCTCTTCCTTATGTAGCTTATTGCCTCTATCGCGCCGTAGCCGATTACGAGGGAATAGCCGATTGCGAGCAGGAAGTCTCCGAAGGAGACGTATGGCGCCTCAAGGTTAAGCACCCATTGGGCGCCCACCGAAAGGACGAGCGCAGTGAGCAGTATCGCCACCGCAAAGAGCCCGTAGCGCGTAATCAGGAACTTCTTGCCCTCCATGGTTGCATCCACTGTTTTTCCTGCGAGTATGAGCAGGAATACCCATGGGAGCAGGAACAGCAAGGACTTCAGCACGTAGGCGACCATCTTGCCCGCGCTGAGGCCCAGCGCCGCGCCCTCGAGGTAGGCCTCGTTCGCGACCCAGAAGGATATTATGAGCAGGGAGAGCGCCGAGATGTATGCAAGCCAGCTCATCCTTTCTATCGAGAAGCGGAATTCATCGGCAAAGCCGAGGATGTAGTCCTCAATCCCGAAGCCCTTTATGAGCAGGTAGAGGCCGACTATTATGCCTACCGGCTGCCAGCCCCAGCCCAATACGTTGGAGAGGGAGAACAGCAGGATGAGGAGGGCGGGCACCCCGAATATTATGCGCGCGTAGTACGGGTCCTTGAGCTTCTCGAGTATGACGAAATAGGTCTTCTCGAGCTCCTTCGCCTGCTTCATCACCACGAGCTTCACGGAGTCGATTGCAAGGCGGGAGCGGACTATCGGCAGCATGATTTCATCGGAAGCGCCGTCCGAGACGAATACGCAGTGCTCCGCGGGCAGCTCGGAAAGTATCCTGTTGAGCTGGCGGGAGATTTCCATGTCCGCCTTCACGCCGAGCTTTTTGTTGCCGGTGAGCGTGATTATCTCCACGTTTTTCTTCTCCTTCTTCATCTCGTCGTAGAGGCGGAGGGCGTAGAATATGGTATTTGAGTCCGGGTCTTCCGGGTCGGACATCGCGAGCTTCACTGCACCGTCGTAGTTCTCCTCCTTGCCTATGAGGGGGCCGTGGATGCGGGCCTTCTCCCAGAGGTCGTTGTCACGGTCTATGCACAGTATCAGCAGGGGCTTTCCCATGAAAAGAGAGTGTCCCCCCTCATTTTTAAACCTTTTCAGCCCAACTTTATACTCTCTATCGTGGTAATTATGGACAAAAAAATACTGCTTCCAGGGGACTATGTAGGCCCAGGCGAGGTCGTGAGGCCCGGGCCCGCGGCCCACATGGAAGGCGATGACGTTTATTCCTCCACCGTCGGGATTCTCAACGAGAGCGAGAGCGGCGTGGAGGCGAAGAAGAGCAAGAAGCTCCTCGGGAAAGGCGACACCGTGCTTGCGCTAGTGCTGAACGAGAGCGACTCCTTTGCGATACTGTCCGCGGTCACCCCGGAGGACACCGTCGCCGAAGAGGGAAAGCTCCTCGTGAGCAGCGTCTCAAGGGAATACGTGAAGTCCATGAGGGACGCTATACGCATAGGCGACATTGTATTCGCGAAGGTGGCCAAGAGGGAGAGCGGCTCCGTCTATTTTACAATATCCTACCCCGAGTACGGGGTGGTGAAGGCGTTCTGCACTTCCTGCAGGGAGCCGATGGAGAAGACGGACAGGCAGGGAATGCTGAAGTGCCCCTCCTGCGGGGGGGTGGAGCGCAGGAAGGTCGGCAAGGATTATAGGTCTTTCGGGGACATTAAGCTGTGAGGTGCGCTTATGGAGCTCAAGCCGTTGAAGGTATCAGGGAATGAGGCGGAATTCGAGATTGTGGGCGAGGACTATACCCTCGGGGAACTGCTGTGCGCCGTGCTGAACGATGCGAAGGGCGTGGAGTTCGCCGCATACAGGAAGGAGCATCCCCTTGTTTCCAACCCCGTAATATACGTGAAGGTCAAGAGCGGCAGCGCGGTCAAGGCCATTGCCTCCGCTGCCGAAGAGCTTGCGAAGGAAGTCGCTGAATTCAAGGCCGCCCTGAAGAAGGTCAAATGATGGGGAAGGACTGGGCAAAGGAGCTTGCGACAAACTTTGCCCTGCAGGCCGCGGTCGTCGCAGCCACAATCCTGCTTTATGTGCTTACCAAGCATCCATTGTTCGGAGTGCTGGTCGCAATTGAAATCATAGGCATAGTGATAATTGAAGTGCGGGAAGGCGTGAAGAAGCACGGCTGGAAGGGCGAACTGAAGGACGTTGCGGTTTCGCTGGGGGCAATTGTGGGCATATGGCTCGTAATGATGGTTGTGCTCAATACGCCTGTGCCCCTTGACGCGGTCGTCTCCTGCAGCATGCTCCCGAACATAGAGAGGGGCGACATGGTTGTGGTGCAGGGCGCGGAGCCGCTTGGGTATTGCATTGAGATGACGCCTGCTGAGCTTGAGGCGCTGAAGGGGCCTGCAGTAGTGACCCTGCCCGGGGGCGGGGAGGCAGAGGTGCTTGGCTCGCTGTATTCCTACTGCTCGCAGGTGCAGGACGAGGCGTGTGTGGAGTTCGCGGCAAGCCCTGGGGCGTTCTCCGAGAGGCGCGGGCCTCTGGAAATGCATTATTCGCTCTGCCGGAGAGACTACGGGGGATATTACGTTGAAACGCCGTGCATTTCCTCGGTGACTTTCAGGGGGAGGGATTACCCGGTAAATTATTCGCATGACACCATCGTCTACCAGCCCGCGGAGGGGACGCTGTACTCCCTTGCAGGCGACATAATACACCGGCTGTATTTCGTGGTTGACGTGGACGGGGAAAAATACTACCTGACGAAGGGGGACAACAATCCGCAATTCGACATACAGGATTACAGCTACCAGTACGGGATGGGGAATGTTCCGCCCGGGAAGGAGCAGTACAAGGGGAAGGTCATTGCGCGGATTCCCTATGTGGGGTACCTCAAGCTGTTCATTTCGGGCTTCTTTTCGGAAACGCCTTACTGCGATTCCCACCTTGCCCTGCCCTAGCGGTAATGCGCGCCCCTGCCGCCTTCGCCCATTATGAGGGAGTGTATCTCGCCAAGGTATTCTGTCTTCAGCTCAGGGGGCATCTTTATCGTTTCGAGCTTGCGCTCCCATTCCCCAAGGGAGAAGAGGATGCGCTCGTTCCTTTCGGAATAGCGGGCATAGGAGAGGAGGACATCCAGCGCGTAGAGGGAGTGGCAGCCCGCGAGCGCGTCCGTAGCCGCGTTGCGGAGCATCTGGTTTGCAGAGGATTCGGCTGCGCTATAGTAGGTGAGGTGGTAGCTGATTAGCTTTGCGGCGCCTGCATCGCCCAGTTCGCCAAGGAGCATGAGGAGCCCCACCAGCCCTTCCAGCGAGCTGGTGAAATTGAACATCGAGCGGTAGACCGCGCGGCGCACTGTGAGAACGTCCGCCTTCTCGCCCATCACGCGCTTGAAATGCTCGAAGTTGTGCATCGCCTTGAATCCCGAGCCCCTGGACAGCTGCTCGTGCAGTATGAAGAGGATGTACTGCTGCACTACCTCGTCGGAATTTTTGTACATTGAAATGAGCCTGCCTTCCGCGGCCTCCATCTCGCCCCTGCTTTTCAGCATCGGGTGGGTGACTATCGCGGTGAGGAGGGACTCTGCCTCCTTCATGAGGGCTTTCCTCTTTTCCACCAGCTTCTTCTCGGACTTTGTGAGCTTCCTTTCCTTCCCCTCCTTCGGGGGCTTTGCGGCCCCGTATTTTACGGGCTTTGCCTTTTTCGCCGCGGCGGGCTTTGCCTTCCCCCTTGGTTTTTTTGCGGGCGGCTTTGCCTTTTTCCCTGCTTTCGGCTTTGCCTTCTTGCCGGGGCTCTTCCTCTTCATAGCTCCGGTTGTTGCGCCCATAAATTAAAATACTATCGATTCCATATATTTGCATGAGGCACGCCGACGAGCTTGAGCTCTCCGGGAAAAAGGTCGTCAAGAGGGTGGACATCAATCTCCCGCTTGATGCGGAGGGGAAACCGGTGGAGAACCCCCGGCTCAGGAGGCATGCCGAATCGCTCAAAAGGCTCACGGGCAGGGGGGCGAAGGTAATAGTGCTTGCGCACCAGGGAAGGAGGGGGAAAAGCGACTTCCTTACGCTGGAAGGGCATGCGGAAATGCTCAGGAAGCGCACCGGGCTTGAGGTGCGCCACATCCCGCACCTCTCGGAAACCAAGGTCGCCGGCGAGATTGAGCAGATGAGGGAGGGGGAGGTGCTCCTCCTCGAGAACGTGAGGATGTGGGAGAATGAGGAGGAGAACATCGGGGGGAGCCCGCTGCTGAAAGTGCTTTCCTCGAATGCAGATGTGTTCCTTCTGGGGGCGCTTTCGGTTGCGCATAGGCCCCATGCATCCGTGGTGGGGCTCACGAAACACCTGCCTTCAGCTTCGGGGTACGTGCTGAAAAGCGAGCTGGACGCGCTGGGCAGGATGGAAGGCGGCGAGGCAGTGCTCGTGATCGGAGGGGGGAAGGTAAGGGATTCGCTCAAGATAATTGCAAAATGGCTTGCGGAGGGCCGGGCGTCCAAGGTGCTTGTGGGCGGCGCGGTTGCCGCGCTCTTCCTCTATGCGCTGGGGAGGCGCACCCCGGAAACGAATGAATACCTGGAGGAGACCGGGGCGACCGGGCATTCCGCAGAGGCGCGGGAGCTGCTTGAGAGGTACGAGGACCGCATAATGATACCTGTGGATGTCGCGCTGAACATTGAGGATGAGCGGGTGGAGGCGCCTGTCTCGGAAATGGAAAAGGGCGGCATCTACGACATCGGGGAAAAGACAATTGAGAAATACGCCGAGGAGATACTCGGCGCGAAGAAGATATTCGTGAACGGGCCCATGGGGGTTTACGAGAAGGAAGGGTTCGGGCTCGGGACTAAGAGGGTGCTCGCAGCGATTGCGGAGAGCGATGCATACTCGCTGGTGGGCGGGGGGCACACCATCACCGCGATTGAGCAGTTCGGGGTGCCGGAGGAGAAGTTCGGCTACGTGAGCCTCTCCGGGAAGGCGCTAATCGAGTACCTCTCCGGGAAGGAGCTCCCGGGCCTAAAGGCTCTTAAAGAAAACCGTTTATCCCTTTAGCAAGGGTGAACGGATGAAGAAGCAGATTGCCTGGATTGTGCTTGCAATATCTCTTTTTGTGCTGAGTTTCTATACCTCGCTGCCAAACATTACTGCAGGGAGCGTGCTGGGGCTTTACCGGCTTTATGCGCCCAAGTTCTTCCTTTCGCTTGCGGTGGTTGCGTCCGCAATGGTCATCAAGTACTACGTATTCCCCTTCCTTGTGAGGAACATAAGCACTGTCGAGGAGAAGGAAGACGCAATAAAGATAATGGACTTCGCGCTCGTGATAATAGCCATCATTGCGCTGGCTGCGGTTGTTTTCGAGAATGTGCTGCTGATTGCGACCTCCCTGGGCTTCATCGGCTTGGGGCTTGCATATGCGCTGCAGCAGCCGATACTATCCATCTTCGGCTGGTTCTACGTGGTGCTGAAGAAGCCCTACCAGATCGGGGACAGGATTGAGCTGGGGAGCTTCCGCGGCGACGTTGCCGAGATAGGGCTGTTTGCGACTACGCTGCTGGAGTTCGGGGGGACCATTTCCTCGGACCAGCCCTCCGGGAGGCAGATAAAGTTCCCGAATTCCATGCCCCTGCTCAATGAGGTAATCAACTATACCACCAATTTCCCGTTCGTGTGGAATGAGACCACCTTCCGGCTGGATTACGAGTCGGACATAAACCTCGCGCTTTCCACAATTGAGAAGGAAGCGGAGAAAATCGTGGGGGACAAGAAGGCGATGATAAGCAAGTACCAGAAGGAGCTGGAGAACGGGCCGGTGCCCGACCTCACCACCGCCAGTTCGCCGGACCTGATCGTGTTCCCGGATGAGAACTGGATAAGGGTGGATGTCAGGTACCTGGTGAGCCCGCGCAGGACAACCACTACCCGGAACAACATCAACTCCGCGGTGATTAAGGCATTCTACAAGGACCCGAAGAAGCTCAGGTTCGCGGCGCCCCGCATGGACGTTGAGATGAAGAGATAAAAGGGAGCGGCCGCTCAGCAGATGTGGCGGCGCTTCTCCCCCTTCTTTTTCGGGGGCGCTATCCTAATGCGCTTTGGCTTGCTGAGCGCGTCGCATGCCTCCAGTATGTCCGCGAAGAGCGTATCCGCCATGTCGCGGCTGAAGTTCTCCCTCGCCACTATCCTGAACACCTCTATCTTGTCCGCATTTGGCGGGAGGGTATAGGCAGGGGTTATCCAGCCCTTCTTGCGCAGCTCGGCGGAGAGGTCGAAAACGCTGTAGCGCGGGTTGCCCCTGAGCTTGACCGCAAGCACGGGAAGGCAGTGGTGGGCGCTGACCACCTCGAACTTCCTTGAGTCGATGAGCTTCTTCATGAAGTACTGCGCGTTCTTCATGGTGTTCTGCATGATTTTTGCATAGCCCTTCTTCCCGAGGCGGAGGAAGTTGTAGTACTGCGCAAGCACCATGCTGCTGCCCTTGGAGAAATTGAGGGTGTAGGTCGGCATCACGCCGCCGAGGTAGTTCACCTTGAAGACGAGGTCGTCGGGAAGGACGGACTTGTCCTTGAGCACCAGCCAGCCCACCCCGGGATAGACGAGGCCGTACTTGTGGCCCGAGACGTTTATGGATTTCACCTGCTCGAGGCGGAAGTCCCATTTGGCCTTCGGGGCGGTGAACGGGACCACGAAGCCGCCGCTCGCGCCGTCTATGTGTATGGGGATGTCCCAGCCCTTTGTTTTCTTCACCCTGAGCAGGAGCTTGTTGATGTCCTCGATGGGGTCCATCTGGCCGGTGAAGGTGGTGCCGAGCACGCCGACCACGCAGATTGTGTTCTCGTCTATGTTCTTTTCAACGTCCTTTGCGGTTATGGTGTACTTGCCGGGCTGCATCGGGATGAGGCGCATCTCCACATCGAAATATCGGGCGAACTTTTCCCACACAGTGTGGACATCCGCGCCCATCACTATGTTTGGCTTGTCCCCGGGCTTCCCTTTCTTCTTCATCCTGTTGCGCCAGGTCCATTTGTGGGCCAGGCCGCCAAGCATCACCGCCTCGGAAGAGCCGACCGTGCTCACGCCCGCGGGCTCGGCGCCCTTGGGGGCGTTGTAGAGCTCCGCGAGCATCTGCACGCAGCGCTGTTCAATCGCCTCGGTTTTCGGGTATTCGTCATGGTCTATGAAATTCTTGTCGCGGGCTTCCGCAATCAGCCTGTCCGCATTGGGCTCCATCCACGTGGTAACGAAAGTCGCGAGGTTGAGCGCCGGGTTGCCGTCGAGCTGGAGCTCGTCCCTTATGAGCTGGTACGCCGCGTCTCCGGGCATGCCGTCGTCCGGAATCCTGTCCGTGGGGACCGGCTCGTCGAAATACCTGAGCCCGTACGTGCTGCCTTCCCATGCCGATTTTTGCTTTTTTGCCTTTTTCATAGCATCACCCCTTCTTTGCCTTTCCCGCCTTGGCCGCGGGCTTTGCGGCCTGCTTTGCCTTGGGCGCCTTTGCTTTTGCCCTGGCGCGTGCCTTTGCGCGGGGCTTGGATTTCACAGCCGCCTTCGCGGGCTTCGCTTCCGGTTTCGCCGCGGGCCTTGCGGCCTGCCCTGCCTGAATTCCCGCGGGCTTCCCTGCCTTTGCCGCGGCAGGCGGGGGCGCGGATGCGCCCTTTGCCCAGCTGGGCTTGCGGATGTGGTGCAGCACAAGCGGGGCGCCCACCATCACCAGTATCCCGGTGCCGAGGAAGGCATAATAGAATTCTGCATTCCCGGTCTCAAGCTGGGATGGCGGGATGAAGCCAAGGAGTATTCCCGCAAGGGCTGCGAGCAGGCCAATGCCCGCGATAATCCACATGCCGAGATTGCCCCCCGGAACGGTGTACGGGCGCTTCACGCCCGGCTGGGAGTAGCGCAGCTTGATTGCCGCAAGGAACAGCATCGCATACATTATGAGGTAGAGCTGCGCAGTGAGCGCGGTGAGTATCCAGTAGGAGCTGCTAACGCTGGGCATGAGCAGGAAAACCAGCGCGAGCAGGGTGACTATGCAGCCCTGCACAAGCAGGATGTTGACCTGCACGCCGTTTTTGTTGGCCTTCTGGAAAAAGGGCGGCAGGGAGCCGTCCTTTGCAACCGTGAAAAGGCCCTTGCTGGGCCCTGCAATCCAGGTGCTTACCTGGCCTACCGCGCCGACCGCAATCAGTATCGCAAGCAGCGGGACGGCCCATGGGATGCCGTATGCGGTGAAGAAGTCGGTAAATGCCTGCATTATGCCCGCAACCAGGCTTATCTTTGCCTGCGGGACCACGATTGCGACCGAGAGCGAACCCAGGATGAAAACCGCCAGCACTATCGCGACGGCCGTGAATATCGCCTTGGGGTAGTCCTTCTGCGGGTCCTTCACTTCCCTGGCGTGCACTGCAGACATTTCCATGCCCGCCATGGCGAGGAGCATGCCCGCCACGAGCACTATGTTGCTTAAGCTGGACATGTCCGGGACCAGGGCATCCACGGTAAGAGGTATCTGCGACGGGTTTCCGCCGAGCAGCCAGAGGATGCCAAGGAGGATTATTATCGCGCCGGGTATTATCGTGCCCGCCATTACGCAGAAGCTGCTGAACCACCCGGAAGTTTTCATGCCCCGGAAGTTGAGCAGGGTTGCGCCCCAATATACTACGAATATCACGCCGACCATGTAGAGGGGGTTGGTTGCCAGGGCAGGAGTTATCACGAATGCCAGCGTGGCCGCCGTGAACGAGAGAACTGTCGGGTACCAGATGACGTTCTGTATCCACTGGAGCCAGATTGCGAGGAAGCCGAACCTCTGGCCGAAGGCTTCCTTCACCCATGCATATACCCCGCCCCTCCTGGGCCAGCCGGTTGCCAGCTCCGCGGAAACGAGCGCGGTCGGGATGAAGAAGATGAGCGCCACGAGCGCCAGAAAGAACACCGCGGCAAACCCGTATTCAGCCATGGAGGGGATTGCCCTCAGGCTTGCGATTGCGGCCACGTTGATCATGGCCAGGGTGAATACTCCCAAAACCCTCTTGGTCTTTTCCTCCATTTGGCTCCCTCAACAGAGGGAACTTGGGCTAATGTTTTAAAGGTTTCTGCTGGGAGCAGCGGCGGAGGCGACGAACAATATGCTCACCACTATCTGGAAAAACGTGCCTAGGAGCGCAATCTTCCAGTTTGCAATGAGCTTCTTCAGGTCTATCTGCATCCCCGCGAAGAAAAGGAGCATTACCACCCCCAAGCTCCCCACTTGGCTTATCAGGTCAGAGTCGCCGATGACTCCGAGGACTGAAGGGCCGGCAACCATGCCGGTGAGTATGTAGGCAACCACTGATGGCTGCCTTAGATAGCGGAGCAGCAGCCCGAATACAAGGGCGACGAAGGAAAGCGCCACTAGCAGCAGCAGGAAAGATTCTATGCCTATCATTTTTTGCACCGGGGAGGTTCAGCACTCAAGATATTCATCACGGCGCGAGCTCAGCCCATCTGGAGTGCTCATCACAGGATGGGTTTCGGAGGAAAAGATTAAAAGCGCGAACTGCTATCGCATTCCGATGATTGCGGAGATAGTCCTCCTCGTGATCGGCATAGCCCTCCTGCTCTTCTCCAGCGACAAGACCGTCGGGCTCGCTTCCGACCTTGCGAGGGATTTCGGGGTTTCTCCCTTCCTCGTGGGGATACTGGTGCTCGCGGCAGGGACTTCCATCCCTGAGATTGCAAACTCCGTGGCGGCGTCCTATGCCGGGCATGGCGAGATGAATGTGGGCAACGCTTTCGGCTCCTGCCTTTCGCAGATTACGCTCGTGCTTGGGATGCTTGCGCTTATGGGCGGGAAGAAAATCGTAGGGGGCAGGAAGGACATACTTCTCCTTGGTGGCTGTGCAATCCTTGCGGGCATGCTTGCGCTCGCGGTGGCGGAGAAGGGCTCTATAGACCGCATGGATGCCCTGCTGCTCATAGTGGCATACTTCATACTGCTGTTCATCACGCAGAAATATTCAGTAAAGGAATATTCTATCACGCACATGCCCCGGCTGGACATGCACGTGGCAACGCAGCTGGGGGTGCTGCTTATCGCGGTTGCGGGGGTGCTGGCCGGCGCGTGGATGATAGTGAATTCGGCGATTTCCATTTCAGAGAGCATGGGAGTGGACACATACCTCATCAGCTTCTTCGTGGTTGCGCTCGGGACATCCCTGCCCGAGCTCAGCGTGGGGCTCGCTGCCGTCAGGAGGGGAAAATTCGAGCTCGTGATAGGGAACATACTGGGGAGCAATATAGCTGATTCCACGCTTTCCATTGCCTCCGGGCCGCTGTTGTTCCCCAACGTGTTTGATGCGGGAACCGTGACTTTCGGAGGGGAATACATGCTGCTCGCGTCCTTCATAGTGGTCGGGCTGTTCGCATGGAAGATGAGGATAACCAAGTGGATGGGGCTGGCATTCATCGGGCTGTACCTGCTCTCCTTCATTCTTGTGCCGGGGCTGATTTAGCTTATCCTGAAGGCGAAATCGTAGTCCTTGTATTCCCAGTTCGCCCAGTCGCCCATGTTGAATATCTGGGTGTCCATGAACTCGCCGTAGGGGTTGCCCATGGCGCGCGCCCACTCGATTCCGTAAGTCGAGTCCTCTATTTTTGCGACTATCCAGTACCTCCCGGCCGGGAGGGTTAGGTTCTCGAAATAGGCATATTGCCATGTGAGCTCGTCTTCCAGGTCTTCTATGGGGATTTTTGCGGTTGCTATTACTTCGCCTACCCCGGCGTCCTTGCCGGTCGAGTCGGCTATCTGCACCGTAAGGTACGTGTTCTGCGGCGGAGGGGTCTGCGCCTTTATGTATAATCCGACCTTGTGGACATCGGTCTTGCGGTCCAGCTGGAACGCCTGCGCCTGGTGGATTACGTGGCTCACTATGTCGTAGTACCATCTCTCGTGCCAATCGAATACCGCGTAATAGCCGATGTGTTGGTAGATGAGGGTGCGGCGGAGGATGTTGTTACCGAGGTTCTCCCCCGGCTCCGGGTGGAGGGGGTCGAGGGACTGCACCTCCGCGCGGAGGTTCTTCTGCGAGTCGTCCGCCGCGTGCATGTCAAACTGCACGTACTCTATCTGGCCGGGGCTTTCTATGTCCTGGTCGTAGAGCGTCTGGCCGCCGTCTATGAAATTGAGGTGTATCTTTGAGGGAAGGTACCTTCCGTAGATTTGGACGATTGCCTTTACCGAATAGTCCTGGCCTATCTGGATGGGGTCGGGGTAGGTGGAGATGTTCTTTATGAGGACGTCGTAGGTGTAGTCCGGGGGCTCTTCCACTGAAACGTTCACTTCGCCGGGGGCTCCCGTGCCCTCGGGGCCGGGCATGAACGGCGGGATGCCTATGCATCCGAATAATAGTAGTGCAATTGCGAGGGTTGCCCATGCCGGCCGCATGAAATAGTAAATAAAAGAAAATTAAAGAACCTAGAGGTTTATCTTCAGGCCGAGCTCCTTCTTGAGCTCGCGGTACCTGTTCCTGATGGTAACCTCGGTGACGCCCGCGACGTCCGCGACCTCCTTCTGGGTGCGCTTCTCGCCTACCATTGCGGAAGCGATGTAGAGGGCGGCAGCCGCAACCCCGGTGGGGCCGCGGCCGGAGATGAGGCCCTTGCGCACCGCCTTGCGGATTAGCTGCACGGCCTTCTTCTGGGTTTCACCGCTCAGCTTCAGCGCGGTCGCGAACTTCTGCACGTAGTAGGAGGGATCGGTAAGCGGCACGTCGAGGTCCAGTTCGCTCTTGATGAACCTGTACGCGCGGCCGATCTCCTTCTTCTCGATGCCGGACGCCTTGGAAATCTCATCCAGGGTGCGCGGTATGCCGTGCATCCTGCAGATGGCGTATATTACCGCCGCCACTATTGATTCGATTATGCGGCCGCGGATGAGCTCCTCCTTCACTGCGCGCCTGTAGAGGAGCGCCGCCGCCTCCTTTATGTCGTCCGGGAGGCCGAGGTAGGATGCCACGCGGTCCAGCTCGGCGAGGGCGATGGCGAGGTTGCGCTCCATCGAGGTTGCGATGGAGACCCTCTTGTGCCACTTCCTCATCCTGTAGAACTGCGCCTGCTTCTTCGAGGAGATCTTTGCGCCGCGGATGTCGCGGTTGTACTGGTCGATTTCGGTGACAAGGCCCTTGTTGGGGCGCATGTACTTTATCGGGGCGCCGCCGCGGGCGCGCTTCTCCTTCTGCTCTGAGTCGAAAGCCCTCCATTCCGGGCCCGCGTCCTGGATGTTCTCCGCGATGATAAGGCCGCATTTTCCGCAAAGGAGCTCTCCCTTCTCGTAATCCCTGATTAGCTTGTCGCTGCCGCACTCGGGGCAGACCTTGCCTTTCTTTTTTGCTGCGCTCATTTTTCACACCTGCGGGAGCCCCACCGCTCCCAAAAAGGTTTTTTAAGGTTTCTTAAAAACGCTTATAAATTTAGGGTAGAGAAAAGCTTTTAAAGCTTTGCATGGGTCTGGCTCGCCAAAAGGGCTTCAGAGAAGGAGTTTCTGTATCTATTATGCGCAGGGAAGGAATGGTAAAATTATTGCACTAATCTCATTCGTGATGGCTATTCCTTCAGAAGCAATTTCTTTGCCTCTTCCACTCCGATGATCTTGATGAAGGGGCCGAGGCGGGGGCCCTTTTCCTTGCCTATCAGGGCGAGGTAGACTGCCTTGAAAAGCGAGGCAGGCGCGACGGTATTGCCCTTGGCCACGTCATAGATGAGGGCCTGGATTTCGTCGGCGGACATCGAGGGCTCGAGCTTCTCTGCGAAGTCGCGCACTTCGGACTCGTTCTCGTGTGGCGCACCCCTGAGCTCGAACACGTATTTGTCGGGTATCCAGCCCCTTTCAAACCACTGGTCCACGAAGGGCGCGAGGTAGGCCACCCCCTTGGGGTCTTCGACGAGCCTGCCTACCTTCTTCCAGTCCTTCTGGAGGGAGTAATTGATGAGGATGTCGAGGAGGGGTGCCCCCCAGGGCTTCCCCTGCGTGAGGGAGAAGGATATTGCCTTCTTGCGGTCCGGCCGGGAGAGCTCGGCCTCCGGGTCAAGGGAGGCTGCATGCTCGAAATCGGAAACAAGGGGGAGGAGCGTCTTCTCCTCGAGGACGAGCTCCTTGTCCTCCTGTATGTCCGGCCGGTAGAGGGCATATTCCAGCACGGGCAGGGGGAGCACCCGGAGAAGCTCCGCTACTGTGTGGCCGATGCCCTTGGATTTCGAGTATTTCTTGCCCTTGTACTTTAGGAAGCCGAATTTGAAGAATATCGGGGGCTGGGACTTGAGGAACTCGCGCTCTATCGCGGCGACCGTCTGGAGGGTGCCTCCCTTAGTATGGTGGTCCACCGAGCCGCCCTCCACGCTCACGTTCCATATCTGGTGGCGGGCGGCCCAGTCAAGGCGGAAGAGCAGCTTGTATTCGTGGCCGGAGATCTTTGCCTTGCCCCTGTAGCCGCAGCCCCCCGTGTACTTCACGTCCTGGTCGCAGGCGTATTCGTATTCGCCATCGGCATAGGAGAGGACGCGTGTGGTCGCGACCTTGCCGCACTTTTTGCAGATGGGCATTATGGGGTGCCAGTGCTCCGGCATCTCCTTGCGGCCGGAGCTTTCCTGCACTATCTTCTTCACCTCGTCCTTTGCCTCTGCATACTTCATCGCGTGGGAGTCGTATTTGCCCGCCGCATAATTGCCGCTTGCCTTGAGGATTTGGGGCTCCACGCCGAACTTCTTCATCGCTTCCTCTGCCTCTGCGAGGAAGTGCTCGCCGAAGGAGGGGTGGCAGCCTTCGGGGTCCGGGACGTGCACTAGGGGCTTGCCCAAATGCGGAGTGAGCTCCTTTTCGTGCCTCTTGAAGGGCTCTGGGACGCTGTCGAATGCATCCAGTATGTCAGCAACGAAGAGGAAATCGCAGGCGCCGGCCTGCTTCCCTATGGATTTTGAAACTGCATCGGCAAAAAGGAATTCGCACAGGGTGCCTGGGTGCAGGGGGCCGGAGGTGGTTATCCCGCTCATGAGAACGTAGGGCTCGGGCTTCTGGGTGACCACTTCCCGGGCGATGAGCTCGCTCCAGTGCAGGTTCCTGCGGTCTTCCTGCTGTTCCATGCCTGTTCTTCGTTGATAAGATATTAAGAACCTTAGGATGGATTGGATAGCAGGATGGTATTATGGCGATACTGAAGAAGGATGAAGCGTTCTACCAGATGGAGCCGGAAGGGGACATGAAGGTTCCGGCCTACATCTTTGCGACGGAGAAGCTGCTGAAGGGGATGGAGAAGGACAGGACGATGTGGCAGCTGAGGAACGTTGCGAGCCTTGAGGGCGTGGTGAAGCAGGCAATCCTGCTGCCGGACGGGCACGAGGGGTACGGGTTCCCCATAGGCGGTGTTGCCGCATGGGACGCGGAGGGCGGGATCGTTTCTCCGGGGGGAATCGGGTACGACATCAACTGCGGTGTGCGGATGCTCACCACGCAGCTGGAAGAGAAGGACGTCAAGCCGAAGATAAGGGAGCTTTGCGACACGCTTTTCGCGGACGTGCCTTCGGGGCTCGGGTCCAGGTCGCAGAAGCTTCGCGTCACCCCCGGGGAACTGGACGAAGTTGTCACGCGGGGCGTGGAATGGGCCGTGGAGAAGGGCTACGGCCGGCCGCAGGACATTGAGCGCACCGAGGAGTATGGGAAGATTGCAGGTGCCGAGCCGTCCAAGGTCTCGGATTTGGCGAAGAAGAGGGGCAAGTCGCAGATAGGGACGCTGGGCTCGGGGAACCACTTCCTCGAGGTGCAGGTGGTGGACAAGATATTTGATGACGGGGTGGCCAAGAAGTTCGGGCTGCGCGAGGGGATGGTCACCTGCATGATACATACCGGCTCTAGGGGCTTCGGGCACCAGATATGCTCGGATTACCTGCATACGCTCATGGGGAAGGCGCAGAAGCTGGGGCTGAAGCTTCCCGACAGGGAGCTGGTGTACTGCCCGCTGGAGGAGCAGGAGGCGCAGGATTACCTTGGCGCGATGAGGTGCGCGGTGAACTTTGCCTTTACGAACAGGCATACGATAATGCACTGGACAAGGGGGAGCTTCGACAAGGTGCTTGGCGCCGGGACCGGGGAGAAGATGGATTTGGTTTATGACGTTGCGCACAACATTGCGAAATTGGAGACGCACAAGGTGGACGGGGAGAACAGGGAGCTGATTGTTCACAGGAAGGGAGCCACAAGGGCCTTCCCGGCCGGGAGGCCGGAGCTGCCGCCCATGTACAAGGACGTGGGCCAGCCGGTGATTATCCCGGGGAGCATGGGCACCGCATCGTATGTGCTTGTGGGGAAGGAAAGGGGGCTCGGGCTCTCATGGGGCAGCACCTGCCACGGGAGCGGCAGGACGATGAGCAGGAAGGAGGCGACCCGGACTCACCGGGGGGACGAGCTCGTGAAAGGGCTCTGGGAAAAGGGCATTTACGTGCGCGCAACCGGCATGAAGGAGGTTGCGGAAGAGGCGCCGGACGCCTACAAGGACGTTGACGAGGTCGTCAAGGCCGTGGCTGACGCTGGCATAAGCGATGTTGTGGCCCGCGTGAGGCCACTTGGAGTGGTTAAGGGCTGAGCTACTTGGCCGGGCAGACGCCGCCGCTGCACCCTACGCAGCCCACATCGAGCTTCCTTACCTCTCCGCTCTGGCAGTAGTACTCCTTCATGTTGTTGGTGCCCTCTACGCAGTAGTCGGAGAACACCTCGCCTTTTTCGGTCGAGCCATCGGAGTAGTAGGTGAGGAGGTAGACTTCGCCGTAGGTGTACCTGTCCTGCCCTTCATCGGTGTCCACGCATTCGACGTGCGTTATTTCCGGCTGGCAGGCGCCTGCAGCGCATGCGCAGGCGTAGGTTTTCTCTGCCTTCCCGAGCTCCGGGTCGCACACATATTCCTTGAGCTCGGAAGCGCTGATGCAGTAGTCAACGTATTCTTCGCCTCCGGCCGTCACCGTCCCTTTGGTGAACTGGTCGGCGCCGTCAGAATCGGTGCAGGCCACTGGCGCCGGCTCAGGGGTTGGCTCGGGAGCTGGCTCCACTGCGGCGGGCTCCTGTGCGGCCGGCTGCGCGGGAACTGGCTCTGCGGGCCTCTCCTCGGTGCACCCTGCGAGCACCACCATTGCAAAAAGCAGGGAAATCCAGATGAGTCTCATGCAGCGGTATCGTTCGCATGGGTTAAAATGGTTGCTGTGCGATAATGGAACGGGTGGTTATGTGTTCATAGCGGTGTTGTCGGATAGCCCGGAGAAAAGGGAGGAATTCTGCAAGTTGCTGGGGAAGGAAACGGGGAAGGATGACGTTTCCTTTTATGCGGCGAATTTCGGCGGGAAGATAAGGTCCCTGGTGGAGCCTACTTTATATCCGCAGAAGGTGCACCCGCTCGCGTATTCCCTGTATGTTGCAGACTACGTGGTGGTGCTTGCGGACCAGCTTAATCCTTATGTTGGGGAGATAATAGTTGCACTTGATGCGCTTGGGAAGGAGAGGGGGCTGCTGGTCACTTCGCTCGAGCTCCCCGTGAAGGGCACTGTTGCTGAGAAATATGAGAAGGTGGAGGGCATGGAGGCTGCAAAGGAGAAGGTGCTTGCGCTTTCCGAGGAGCCTTCTGCTGACGGGGAATTGCTTGCGTTCGTTGACAAGTACCTGAGCGTGAAGAGCGTGGGGAACGTTGCGCTGGGGGCGGTGAAGGAAGGGAAGATGAGCAAGAGGGACAAATTGATTTATTTGCCGGGGAAAGTTGATGTTGAGGTGCGGAGCCTGCAGATAAACGACAATGATTCCGAGAGCGCTTCCGCTGGGGAGAGGTTCGGGATTGCTTACAAGGGTGAGCCGATTGACCGCGGGATGCTTGTAGGCATCAGGAGCGAATTCTCCAATGAGAAAGACATAATGGGGAACTTCAGGCAGAGCCAATTTTACAAGGATGACATTACCAGGAAGCTTTCCTTCTGCTACGGAATGAATACCGTGGAGGGGAGGGTTCTTGACAATTCGATTTCACTGGACAAGGAGCTTACTGTCCGGAAGAGGGACCCGCTGCTCGTAATGGACCCGAGCAACCAGAAGCTGAGGATTGTCGGGTCGTTTACTCCTATTTAGGACTTTAGGACTTTGGGGCGGAAAACACCTATGGCTAACGCTAAAGGAGAAAAGAAAATAGAAGTTCACGCTTCAGGGATAACCGAAGAGTAGATGAGCAAAACGCTCCCTTGCAATTGCTCCAACTATATATTTTGGAGGTGATCTATCCGCAGGTTCCCCTACGGATACCTTGTTACGACTTAGCCCTCCTCACGCAATATAGGTTCGAACCCGGCAGAAACCGGAGCCTCACCTACGTCGCATTTGGATGACTTGACGGGCGGTGTGTGCAAGGAGCGGGGACGTATTCACCGCGCGTTGATGACACGCGATTACTAGGGATTCCAGCTTCATGAGGGTGGGTTGCAACCCTCAATCCGAACTGAGGCTGGTTTTAGGGGTTTAGCTTCTCCTCTCGGAGTTGCGACCCATTGTGCCAACCATTGTATGCCGCGTGTAGCCCAAGGGATTCGGGCCATACTGACCTACCGTCGCCCACTCCTTCCTCCCACTTAACGCGGGCAGTCCCGCTATAGTGCCCCTTACGAAAGGTAAAGGTAGCAAATAGCAGCATGGGTCTCGCTCGTTGCTGGACTTAACCAGACAGTTCACACCACGAGCTGACGATGGCCATGCAACACCTCTCGGCTTGTCAAGCAAGATCTTTAGTCTGGCCTTCATTCTGCCGTCGCCCTTGGTGATGTTCCCGGCGTTGTATCCAATTAAACCGTAGCATCCACCCCTTGTGGTGCTCCCCCGCCAATTCCTTTAAGTTTCAGTCTTGCGACCGTACTCCCCAGGCGGCGGACTTAACACCTACGCTACAGCACTGCGACAGATTAACTCTGCCGCAACACCACAGTCCGCATGATTTACAGCTGGGACTACCGGGGTATCTAATCCCGTTCGCTCCCCCAGCTTTCGTCCCTCACCGTCGGAAACGTTTTGGTTTGGCGCCTTCGCCACTGGTGGTCCGCCCAGGCTCAAAGGATTTTACCCCTACCCCGGGCGTACCCCAAACCTCCCCCGTTCCCAAGCCAAGCAGTATCTCCTGCGCGCAATGGGGTTAAGCCCCACTATTTCACAGAAGACTTACTAAACCGGCTACGGACGCTCTAGGCCCAGTATTCGTGGATACCACTTGAGGCGCTGGTGTTACCGCGGCGGCTGCCACCAGTCTTGCCCACACCCTTATTCTCTGAGCTATCTACACTCAGCAAAAGACGCCAGCTAAGCTGACGCCACTCGGAGTTCCCCTATCACGCTTTCGCGCATTGTAGAGGTTTCGCGCCTGCTGCACCCCGTAGGGCTAGGGCCCTTGTCTCAGTGCCCTTCTGGGGGCCACCACTCTCATGGCCCCTAGAGATTATCGGCTTGGTAGGCCGTTACCCTACCAACAACCTAATCCCCCGCAGTCCCATCCTAGGGCAGACTCGTTACAATTCACGAGCTATTTGGATTATCAAGCATTCCAGCAGAGATAATCTATCGGGGATTGTCCTCAGTTTCCCGAGGTTATACCCGTCCCTGGGGCAGGTTGACTACGTGTTACTCAGCCATCTGCCACCCTTAGAAGCCTAAGGATTGACTTGCATGGCTTAATCGAACTCCGATAGCAGTATCCTCCAGCAGGATCAACTGGAATTGTTGTCCTGTGTTATTCCTTCTAGGAATTGTCGGGTTACGCATGTCATCTACTCTTTTCGGCCCTTGAAGCGTGAGTCAAGCTCGAAAATATCAAGCTTCCATGTGCTACCAACTTACTAAAATTGGTGAACCTTATATAGTGCACAACTAGTTTATAAAGCTTTCTGAAGGGCCGGCTACTGCCATGCGGGCATGCCGGCCATGTGCTCGTCCACGAATTTCTCCGCTTCCGCGCGTGGCATGTGCTTCATCTTCATGTAGAACTTTATCATGCCCTCCCGCACTTCGTGGCGGGGCTTGAGGTTGCCGTCGGGGTAGGTGCAGTGCTTGCAGTACTTGTTGCCTTCCTTTTCTCCCCCGAAATCGTCCTTCTTCTCCATGGGCATTCCGCAGCTTTCGCAGCGCTTCATGTCTATCAGCCTTGGCGGCATTACTCTGGCTGGATTTATAAGGGTTGGAGGGAGGGGCTGATGTAACCATGGTTACATTACGGCTGCCCCTCCGGCAGCTCCGTTGCTTCGGCCTGCGCGAGCGCCTGCGCGAGCTCCTCCAGCGTGAAGGTTACCCTCGTTTCCGGATTGTGCAGCATCGCATTGAAGATGCGGGCGATTTTCACGTGGTTCGCGATGCCGAAATCGCCGGACTTGCCATATAGCTCTATTTCCTTGCCGTTGTATTCGCCCCAGCCACCTCCGATGCAACGTACGCCTTCGGCATGGATTTTGGCCAGTATGTCCCTATGGTACTCGGTATATCCGCACGGCATCATCACGAAATAGTCCATGCCGGTTTTGTCAAAGGCGTGGATGTACTTGTGGTCTGTGCCTGACTCCGCCACAAACTCCATTTTCGCAACATAATCATCGGTTCTTTCTTCTGCCCAGAACCTGAATTTTTGCCGCGCAAAAAAGAAAGCGACCGGGTCCCCTACTTTCGGCAGCTGTGCCTCCATGTACTCGTGCAATGCCTCGTCAAACTGCTTCCCAAACACCAAATCATGAACCACAGTTCTCAAGTCCATTTCCGTAAAAACTACTTCCCTCACAATATCTCTCAGCGGATGGGCCATTTTGCAGAGCGTACAGTCAAGTACAAAGTGTCCCTTAGCCCGCTCCTCCTCTCCAAGGTTTTCGTATATCAGGAAGGCAGGGAGATGCCTCCCGCGCATTGCAAAGCCCTCAGCAACGCGGAGCAGGGCTTCCCTTTCTTCTTTGCCCATGGCAAATTTTGGCTTCTCCGTGCGCGCAGGGTAGTAGCGCTCAAATACCCTGGGCCTCATCCTCCCCTGCATCTTCAGTTTTGCCAATCCTTCCAGCGTGTTTCGTTTGCGCGGCTTCAGTTTCAGTTCCCTCATTGCCATCACCTCAGTTCAGCTTCCTTCGCCTCTCCGCCTCCAGCGGGTGCGGGCCCAGCCCCATGAAGTAGTCCAGCACTTCGAATATCGTGGGGCCACTGCCGGCGAGCTGGCGCAGCTTCTGCACGGCCGCCTCGTCTTCCAGCGCCTCCCTGCATTCCTTGTCCAGCTCAGGCGGGATGGGGATTTCCTGCGGCTCGTGCTCCGCGTGCCCTGCGCCTTCGCGCCCGCCGGCGCACCGGTTTTCCCGGCATTCCCCTGCGGGATGGCCGCCTTCTGCCTTGGCGATGCCTGCCGGCGGCTCGTGCTCCGGCGGGCGCATGCCGAACCGCGGCACATCGCGGCGGGCCGCGGCAACGCGCCTGATGCGCTCCCTTGCCTTCTTCCTGTCAATTCTGCGGTTCTTCATTTGTGAACACCGCAAACTGCTGCGGAATGATTTTAGATAAATTTAACCCGGAAAATTGCGATTATGCACTCAAAATTATGCTTATTTTTTAAATATTTTGGAGCATATGCTCCAATATTGGTGGTGCATATGAAGGAAATGCTCGATGAAAAGGACTGGGCGATACTGGAGGGGCTGAAGAAGAACTCCCGGCTGTCGGAGCAGAAGCTCGCGAAGAAGACCGGCATCCCAATGACGACGGTGCACAACCGCATAAGGAAGCTGAGGGAGGCGGGGATAATAGAGGCATATACCGTAAAGCTGGACTACGCGAAGCTGGGCGAGCCGCTCACGGCCTTCGTGCTGGTGAAGACCGCGCAGGGCGCGGACCAGAAGGAGGCGCTCCACTACATCTCGAAGATGCCGCATGTTTACGAGGCGGCCATGGTAACGGGCGAATTCGACATACTGTTCAAGGCGCGCGTGCCCTCCATGGAGAAGCTGAACGAGGTCGTGGTGCAGAAGCTTAGGAAGAAGGAGGGCATTGGCGACACGCGCACCATGATATGCTATGAAGTGGTCGAGAGGGGCTGATATAACCATGGTTACATTCGCATCTTGACGCACACGTGCCTTTATAACAGTTCAAGGCAGAGATTTATTTTTGATGGACTACGGCAAGCGCAGATACGTGCGCAGGAACGGCGCGCACGAAAAGCGTGAAGGCCCGGAGCCGGCCCGCAGCGCGCGGGAGCCCAGCGGCAGGGAAAAGGCGCTCCTGCAGCGCTACCATGAAATTTTCGAAATGCGCAAGTCCCTTCCCAAAGTGGACCATTCCAACTGGACAGCGAAGCAGATGGTCGAGTACGCAAGAAGCATTGCGAAAGACACCACCGAGCTTGCGCTCCTGAACGCCAGCCTGTATATGAAGATGCTTTTCAATGGCTGCCTGAAGAAAGCCTTCCCGGATGAAAAGAGGAACGTGCTGGAAGAAGCAAAGCATGATGCGGGGCAGTAAGGCCGCAATACGGAGCGCAGGTGTGAGATTTTTAATTCCTATGGGAGTAAAAAGTTCCATATTTATGCCGAGGCAGAGAATCCGCAATATTTCGCCCGCGCAGCGTGCGGCATGGGAGAGGTGGAAGGCGCTTGGCGACGGAGGGATGCAAACCACCCTGCCAGGGCGGCTCCGCATTCCGCCTGTTTTAGCCTCCGGGCCGGACGGCGCCCTGTCCCATTCCCCAGTTTCCCCGCTGGGCGGCGCCCTGCCGCCTCGAATGGGAGCCGGAGGTGCCCTCCGGAGGCTGGGCGTGTCGCGTGCGGCGCGGGCGGCGCTCCCGTGGCTGGCCGCGGCAATCCTCTCATTCGGGGCGCCGGACGCGCGTGCGCAAAGTATTAATAAGTTCCTCGGGGCTAATTATACCATGTCCCCAGTAGGCGTTCTAGCGAAAATAGGCGGCGGCAGGAAAAACGCGGCAAAGGCCATGCTCGACAGCTGGAGCGAGAACCCGGGCCTCCATTCGCCCACTGCGGAGCAGGCGGACGAGGCGCAGAAGAAGCTCAACCGCCTTGAGAAAAAAGTGGGGAAAGACAAGTTCAAGGGGCTCCTCGATTCGTCCACTTTCGGGCTGCCCCAGGAGCTAAAAGAGAACCCGGTCGCGCAGTTGCTTGCGGTGCTCGCGAACAGCAACTACGGCTCCGATGAGGATTACGAATTCGTGCTGGGGATTGCAGGCGTGAAGCCCAGTGAGGTGCCTGCGGCCCCGGAGAAGAAGCCCAAGCCGGAATTCGGCGCGCCCGCAGAGGAGGAAGTGGAGGAAACTGTCCCGAAGCCGGTGAAGAAAAAGAAGACCAAGAAAGAACAGCAGAAGAAGATGGAGAAGTTCGCAACCGCTTATTCTTATTTCATGCTCTCCGTGCTCAACGTGGACAAGCCCGCCAACCTGGACAAGTACAATTCCGCGTACAGCGCAATGGAAGCCGGGGAGCAGGCGGAATTCAAGGTCTGGATGAACGAGCGCGTGCAGGAGCTCGCCGCAATCGACCCGAAAAAGAAATATCTCTACAAAGCCTACTTCGGCAAATACGCCCCGGGCGTGCTGCCCGAGGCAATACTGCTCAACCGGATGCCCCTGCTGGTGCCGGTGCTTGAAAAATACTCAAAGGCGCCCAGCGGCAAGAAGGCGGAGCAGTTCAGGTTCGACGACTACATCAAGGCAGTGCAGGAAATGAACAACGTGGTGGACTCCTACCTGGTGCTCAACTCCGACATTTACGGGAAGGACTGGAGCGCAAAGCACCAGCGCGTGTTCCTGCAGGTGCTGAAGGGAGACAAGAGCGCCTCGGAATATGAAGGGACCGAATACTACACCGCAGCAGACCTCGCGTCCAAGATGGCGGAAAACATGGAGGTCGCCAACTGGGTTGTGGACTCCAAGTTCGGATGGGACTGGGCAGAGGTAAGCAAGACGGTTCTCGGCAAGGAGCTCACCAAGCAGGCGAGGGAAAACCCCGCGCTGGCGATGGCGCGCCTGCACTACACCGTGCTTTCGGACAACAAGCTGGAGTTCGACAATGCAAAGAACCTCTACTTCACCTACCTCATGAAGGGCGCCACCGAGGTGGTGGATGTGAGCGCCATGGAAGCCGGCTCGCTCTCGACCTTCGGCAACATGTACGAGGCCGTGAAGAACATGGACCTCGTGACGCAGTACCTGTTCTTCACGAAGGCATGGGACAGCATCTACAACGCGAACCTCCCATACTACCAGAAAACCGGGGACGTGACCGGCGCAATGGAAGAGGTTGAGATGGACCCCGGCGCATATTCCAACTACAAGGTGAGGACGATAGAGCTGGTGATGGACCAGATATCAAGGTATACCTCCAACTTCGGCTACGGGGGCCAGCTCGGCTTCATGATGTTCGCGGTGCCGCTGGCAATCGAGCAATCCTCTTCCTACAACGAGGTGGTGGACATACTCTCGCAGGTCACCATGACCTCGAATACCGTGCAGAATACGGATGCCTATGCGCATGTGGGCGCGCAGCATGTGCTCTACAAATATACCACTGAGCAGGTGCCGCGCAACTTCATAGAGGCCGCGGAGGACAACTACAACCAGATGCTCGAGCTCATGCTTGAAAACGTATATGCATCGGCATACACCAACCTCATGGGCATGGACAAGGCGATGTGGGACGTGCAGACCATGAGGGAGATGCTCATGCGCTTCATGCACCTGTATGTCATGCAGTCCGGGCCTGTGCACCCCGGGGAGGTATTGCCTCATTTCGCGCCGCAGGACTTCAGCATAAACATGGGCCTGGAGATGATGAACTACCAGGTGCAAAAAGCCGCGGCGCTCAATTATGGCTACCCGGGATTCAGCGACGTTGCCGGCTTCACCGAGGACGAGAGGCACAGCATAATCACAGGAATAGTGGACAGCCAGCAGGACCCGATGCTCTACAACTGGTGGCAGGAGCACCCGGACATGCACGACCTGTTCTTCTACTTCTTCTCGCCATCCAGCGTGGAGCTAATTCCCGAGAAGCAGTATTTCATGATGCCTATGGTGCCCACGTCCTACACTTCGCTCCTGATGAAGCTCTCAAGGGTGGAGGGGCTCTCGCGCCTGCTCATGAGCCCGGAATTCGCCGGGGCCACGGCCGGCGGGGTTGGCGGCGGGGGCGCCTTCAAGTACGAGCAGGTCACGGGCGGCGAATACAAGTCAAAGGAGGCCGAAGGCCAGTGGCAGACACAGGCGGAAGTGTTCGGCCCGGTGTCCACGATAGGGGTGCTGGCCAAGGGCGACTATGAGAAAGGCTACGAAAAAGGCGCAGAGGTTTCCCCGGGGGTTGCCGCGCCTGAAAACGAATATGAAGATGCAAATTGGTACACCCAGCTCTTCCTCAACGACATAGCGGGCAACAAGTTCGGCTCGCTCAGCGGCTACCTCAATTATTCCGGCGCAGTGGACAAGAGCAAGGTTGAGGGGACTGCGGGCGGCGCAACCATGCTTGACGAAACACAGGACCACGACCTCATCGCGTACCTCAACTACCTCGGCACCACCCACGACACCCATGCAATTGCATATGTGGATGTTGACACCCATACCTCCAAGCACGAGGATTCCGCGGGCTGGACCCACGAGCTGAGCACCGATGCGCGCATTTACGCTTATGCGGAAATAAAGGGCAACTGGTACCGCATCGGCTACATTGACGTGCAGGCCAGCGACCTGGAGGAGTTCTTCTTCCGCGGGCAGGTAGGCCCTTACGGGGAAGTGGGCGTGCTCGCGGGCCAGCTGCCTGCGGAAGCGGGCGAGGATGCGAAATGGGAATTCTATGGCGGGCTCATAGGGCTCAACCTCTCGGCAATCATCCCGCCGCTCAGCGCAAATGACGTTTATATGGCGCACATCGAATCCAAGAAGAAGCCCGCGGCGCAGATCATAGAGAAAGAATCCGTGAACCAGCTGCTTGACGAATACGCGCTCGGCTTCAC
>Ga0180432_10002931_pt1 | contig 25095 bp, 17 predicted proteins | sample SS_ome_10_FD_132414 | JGI IMG/M metagenome (GOLD analysis project Ga0180432, IMG submission 132414) | Hypersaline lake sediment archaeal communities from the Salton Sea, California, USA - SS_1_MS_2 metaG | ecosystem: Environmental > Aquatic > Non-marine Saline and Alkaline > Hypersaline >... | reverse complement strand
GCCCTTGGCTCCTGCCCTGCCTTCGCGCAGAGCGGCTATCCCTACGTCGACATCGAAGCCGGGCGGGTCTGGAGCGGCTACAATGACGTTCAGATTCCCCAGGACGAGGGGACGCGCTTCTCGCTGACCGAGGATCTGACCACCGACCCCGCCCCCTTCGTACGGCTGAGGACGGGGTGGCGGCTCGGGGGGCGCCACGCGCTCAGCCTGCTCCTCGCCCCGTTGCGCTTGGAGGCCTCCGGGCGGACCGATGCGGCGATCACCTACCAGGGCACCCGGTTCCCCGAAGACTCCAATCTGGAAGCCTCCTATCGTTTCGATTCCTACCGGCTCACGTATCGTTACGGCCTCCACCGTTCGGCGCGTTGGCGGATCGGTATCGGCCTGACGGCCAAGATTCGGGATGCGGAAATCGAGGTCCGTTCCGATTCCCTGAGGGCAACGAAGACCGACACCGGTTTCGTCCCCCTCTTCGCCTTCGATGCCACCTGGTGGTGGAACGAGAAGCTGGCGATCACGGTGAGAGGAGATGCGCTCGCCTCCCCCGGCGGTCAGGGCCGGGCCGAGGATGTGTTTCTGGGCCTGCTCGTGCGGCCATCCCCGGCGCTCGCCCTTCGCGGCGGATATCGGATCCTGGAAGGGGGCGCCGATGTTCCCGAGGTGTACAACTTCACGCTGATCCATTACCTCAGCTTCGGCGTTACCTTCACCCCCGGGGGAGCGGGCGATCCTCGCAATGAATGATCCGAACGTGATCCTCCTCACCGGAGCCACCGGATACGTGGGCGGCCGCCTGCTCGACTCCCTGGAACAGAAGGGGCGGCGCATCCGATGCCTGGCCCGCCGCCCGGAGCACCTTCGCCACCGCGTAGGGGAGACGACCGAGGTCGCACCGGGAGACGTGCTCGATCCCGGCTCCCTGCCCGAGGCGCTGCGCGGGGTTCGCGCGGCCTATTACCTGATTCACTCGATGGGTGCGAGCCGCGCGTTTGAGGAGAGGGATCGGCAGGGAGCCCGGAACTTCGCCGCCGCCGCGAGAGCCGCCGGAGTCGAGCGCATCATCTACCTCGGTGGGCTGGGGGGATCCGACGCGCGCCTCTCTCCTCATCTCCGCAGCCGTCAGGAAGTCGGAGATCTTCTGCGCTCATCGGGGGTGCCGGTGATCGAGTTCCGGGCTTCCATCATCCTTGGTTCCGGGAGCTTGTCGTTCGAGATGATCCGCGCTCTGGTCGAGCGGCTTCCGGTCATGGTCACACCGCGCTGGGTCTCCATCCCCGCGCAACCGATCGCGATCCGGGATGTCTTGAGCTATCTGGTGGCGGCCCTGGATTGCGATGCCCAGGGCTCCCCGATCTTTCAGATCGGTGGCGCAGATCGCGTCTCCTACGGCGACATCATGACCGAGTATGCGCGCCAGCGGGGGCTGCGCCGTTGGATGATCCCGGTACCGTTCCTCACGCCGCGTCTCTCCGGCCTTTGGCTCGGGTTGGTGACGCCCATCTATGCCCGCGTCGGCCGCAGCTTGATCGACGGCGTGCGCAATCCCACCGTGGTGACCGATGATCGGGCGGCCCGCGCCTTTCCCATTCGACCTCTCGGCCTCCGCGAGGCGATCGCCGCCACGATCCGGGTGGAGGATGAGGAGTTCGCCGTCACCCGCTGGTCGGATGCCCTTGCCGTCGCCGGTCCGCTCGCCAGTTGGGGAGGCGCGCGCTTCGGATCCCGATTCGTCGCGTCGCGTGCGATCCAATGCGCCGCCTCGCCCGGGGAAGTCTTCGCGGTCTTGCAACGAATCGGCGGCAAGACGGGTTGGTACTTCGGCAACTGGCTCTGGCGGCTGCGGGGAGCCCTCGACCTTCTGGTCGGTGGGGTCGGTCTGCGCCGGGGCCGCTCTCGCCCCCACGAGCTTCGGGTCGGAGACACCATCGACGTCTGGCGCATCGAAGCGGTCACCCCCGGTCGCTTCCTGCGCTTGGCCGCGGAGATGAAGCTCCCCGGGCGCGCGTGGCTGCAGTTTGAAATCGATCCCGCGGAGGAGGGGTGCATGCTCAGACAAACGGCGATCTTCGATCCCGTCGGCTTAGGGGGGCAGCTCTACTGGTACGGTCTCCTGCCGGTCCACGAGGTGGTGTTCCGGGGCATGTTGCGCAGCATCGCCTCCCGGGCAGCCCGCCATCACCCTCGGTAGGCGTCGCGGAACACCTCCCGCACGCGGTCGGCATAGCGCGCGTAGCCGAACCGCCGAGCCGTCTCCAGGCTCCCTCGGCCCAGCCGCTCACGCGCATCTCGATCTTCGTACAAGCGGTCGATGCTCTCCGCCAGGGCTTGCGGATCCCCGGGCGGGACGAGCAGCCCATTGACGCCGTCCTCGATCAGCTCCCGCACCCCGCCCAGATCGCTCGCCACACACGGGATGCCCTGGGAGAAGCCTTCCAGGACCACACGGCCGAACGATTCGGGCGTCGTGGAGGGAACGCACGTCAGCGCGATCCGCTCGGCCATCACCTGAGGCACACGATCGGTCCAGCCCATCAATCGCACCCGCGACGACTCGAGCCTCCGGTAGACCTCCTCCATCGGGCCGGTGCCGTAGATCTCGTAGGTGATCTCCTCGGCATGCCGCAGGAGCGGATGCGATCTCATGAAGACATCGATCCCCTTCGAGTCGATCAAGCTTGCGAACACGCCGACCACGAAGGGTTCCGTAGCGGCCTTGGGTGATGCCGCAACCTCGAGGGTCAGGGGGTTGGGCAAGACGAGCACGTTGGGCAGGCGAAGGTTCTCCGCCACGGCGCGGGAGACCGCCACGACCCGTCGGGCGCGGGCATAGAGGTGCCGGAGAAAGCCAAAGAGCCGGTGGTCCCTCGGATCGATCGTCCGGGCATGCGCTACATACCCAATTCCCCACAGCAGCTGGATCAGGCGCGCCAAGGGAAGCTGCTTTTTGTGGCCCACGTAGACGAGGGTGTCGGATGCGGTGGAGGCGCGGCCGCGCAAGGCGCGCCGAAGGCGGATCAGATTGGACACGAGATGGAACGGGTAGGCCATGTACTCGCGCCAATCGAGATTGAGCGCTCCACCGGTCGACAGACGGCGGGTCGCCCGGAGTAGGATTCGCGGCAACCCGCGCCGGTCGGCCGCCTCGGCGAACCGGCCGGTCTCGGAGGTATCTCCCAGGAGAAGCGCGTAGTGTGGACTCAGGGCATCGATGATCTCGATCGTCCCCCGTTGTCCCCCCCCCATACCCGCCTTGCGCGAATCCTCCAGGACGAGGATCCAGGCCCCGGACGGTGGCTGCCTCATGGATGCACCCCCTTCCGCAAGACACGAATGATGAGTGCAATGCCCAGGAAGTACGCGAGGGTGACCCCGACGGCGTAGAGCCCCAGCGTCGAGGTCACAGTCAGGCCGGCGGCCGCTCCGGCCGTCAAGATGCCCACCACCGCCGCCAGCCGCGATCCCTCGATCCCCAGCTGGAGATGCTGCTGCTCGCGAATGGTGAGAATCTGATGGAACGGGGCATAGAGGAAGAGCGCAAGATAGATCGGCACGAGAATGCGCGCGAAGCGCCCCGCCTCCGCCCACTGATCACCGAAGACCGTAACGAAGACCCAGGGCGAGATCGCCATTCCCACCACCGCCAACAGGCAGGCGATCAAGGCCAGTCTGCGTAACGTCGTGAGCGCGAACCGGCTGACGTCCCGCTGCTGTCCCTTTTCCATCGTGCCCGCCTCCGCCAGGAAGGCGTGGGAAAGCGACAGTCCCAGCAGCGCGGTCGGCTGCTTGAGGACCCGGTGCACCAGGGCGAAGTGCCCGGCGGCGGTCCCGCCGAAGAAGGTGGTCAAGAGGACGGGTGTGAGTTGATTGGCGGCGGCGTCGACCAATGCGGTGGGGGCGGAGAAAAGGGGAAACCGCCGGTATCGACGCAGGAGGGGTCCGTAGTAACGCCGGCGCCGCACCGGACGAAACCCGCGCAGGGCGCCGGGGAGGAGGATCAGGCTGCCGATCGCGTTCCCCACGACATTGGCCAGAATCAACCCGTAGCCACCCATCCGCGCCCAACCGAAGAGGACCTGGAAGAGCGCCACCGCCGCTGGAATCGCCGACTTGGTGATCGAGAGGGCACGGAAGTTCTGCTGCCGGATGGTTCGATAGCTGAGGACGTCCACCAGCCCCATGAAGACGTACGCCGCGGTGACCGCTCCGATCAACCGCGCTTCGAGGAGCGCCCCGCCCCCGGCGCCGGAGATGCGCGACGCCGCCACGGCAACACCCGCCGCCAGGGGAGCGATCAAGATCAGCATCCCGATGCAGACCAGGAAGAGCCCGTCGGCGGCGGTGTCGCGGCGGGCGGTCGACTGCGCCAGCGAGTAGCGTAGGGTGGAGATTGCGACACAGATCGACGCCAAGGCCAGGGCCACCGCGTACGTACCCAGCTCGGCCGGTCCATAGAGCCGCGCGATGATCGGCGAGACGAGAACCAGCACCAGCTGCCCCGCCGTCGTCATGCCGGTGACGGCCGCGGCCCTTTTCCAGAAGTGTCGCATCGCCGGTCATCTCCGGTCGGGCCTTCGCGCGCCTACGGGCTGCCGGCGAGCTTTCGCAAGCGCCCCACCGACTCGGGATCCCCGATCGCGAAGAGTACATCATCCATCTCGAGCACCAGATCAGCGCCCGGGTTGTAGACGAACCGCCCGTCGCGATGCTTCCGCACGGCCACGACCAGGAGCCCGACCTCATCGCGGATCCGTGCATCGCCGATTGACTTGCCGGCGATCTTGCCGGCTGATCCGATGCGAGCTTCTTCGAAACGGAACGCCGTCTCCTCGCGGAGCATCAGGTCCAGGAACCCGACGACTTGCGGGCGGAGCGCCACCGATGCCATCCGGAGTCCCCCGATCGCATCGGGGGAGATGACCTCGTTCGCCCCCGCCATCCGCATCTTCTCCCGTGTGGCTCCGACATCGATCACCTTGGCGATGATCCGGAGCGCGGGATTGAGACGCCGGGCCGAAAGCACGACGAACAGGTTGTCCTTGTCCTCGCGCAGAGTGGTGATCAACCGCTCCGCCCGCTCGATTCCCGCTTGCTCCAGCACCCGATCGTCGGTGGCATCGCCTTGAACGTAGGGAAAAGGCTGAGATGCGCAGAGGGATTGCATCCGATCCGCGTCCGCGTCGATGACCACGAACTCGTGCCCGACCTTCTGGAACTCCTCCAGGACGTAGCGCCCCGTATTGCCCATGCCACAGATGATGCTGTGCTGCGAGAGGCCGCTGATGAGCTTCTCCATCCTCCTCCTCCTGAATGAGTCCCGCAAATGCCCTTCGACGAGATAGGTCGTGACCGTGGCCACCGCATACGTGAAGCTGCCGATCCCGGCGAAGAGGAGGACCAAGGTAAAGATCCGCCCCGTGGCAGAAACGCCGTAGTCCGAGTACCCCACCGTCGTCAAGGTGATGAAGGTCATGAAGATGGCGTCGAGCAGAGACCACCCGGGCTCCAGGCTCCAGTATCCGACGATGCCCACGCCACAGATCCCGACGAACAGGAGCACGGGGAGCCAGGGGCGCTTGGAGATTTGCGGTTTCTCTATCACGGGGCGAGCATAGGCCTCCCGAATCAGCCGGGCAAGCCCCGGGCGCGAACATCGGCGCTCGTCCAATTCTCGAGCAAGCGACCGACGATGAGCTGGGTGAGGAACATGCTGAACTTCGGGTTCTGATGGAAGAGCTGGACCATGGTCTCGTTGGGAAGCACGTGCAGCTCGCAGTCGGTGCGGCAGATGGCGCTGCAGGTTCGGCGACCCTCGGGCGTAAAGGCGGCGATCTCGCCCAGCACGGCGCCGGGACCGCACGTGACCGAGATCTCCGGCAACTCCACCTCCCCCGAGCCGATCAGGATCATCCGGTCCGCCGGATCGTCCTTTCGGAAGAGGATCGACCCGGCGCTCTTCCGCATCCGGCGCATGTAGGGAAGCAGGGGCTCGAGGGATTGCCCATCCGCGGCATGGCCCCGGATCTCCTCGACCAGTCGTCGCATCTCGATCAATCGCCATACGTTGATGGGCAGCAGCACGGCGTGGAGGATGAGGGTCGGGTAGCTGGTCACCAGGAGACCGAACGCGATGAAGCCGACGTTGCCCACGACCGCGGCGGCGCGGAGGGGGATCATCGTCTTGCGGTACATCCCCCACAAGGACACCAAGCCGGCCCCATAGCCGATCAGATCGATCGTGGCGTTCGTCTCGAGCAAGGGCATCGGCGCCCTCCTTTCGTCGGATTCTCTGGGATCCCAGTTTGCCTATTGTCGATCATTTGAACTCCGCATTTCAACCGGCCGCCCGATCCGTCGCACCATCGGTTTTTTCTTGTGGAGACCCGCTCGAACCCCGAAAAATGGGAGTACATGAGTGCGATGCCGCCCATAGACTGGACCTCGGTCCCCAAGGTCGACCTCCACCGCCACCTGGAGGGGGCGCTTCGGGTCGAGACCCTCGCCGACATCGCCCAAACCCACGCGCTCGACCTTCCTGGCCGGGACGTTGACAGCATCCGAGCGCTCGTCCAGGCCGACCTTCGCGGCCGGACCTCCGATGACTTCCTGGCGATCTTCACCGACCTGAGGCGGTTCTTCCTTTCCGAAGACATCGTCGAGCGCATCGCCTACGAGGCCGCCTGCGACGCCGCGGCGGACAACATCCGCTACCTCGAGCTGCGATTCAACCCGGCGGCTCTGGCGGCTGCCGGAAAGCTCGAGTTCGCCTCCACGATCGACCGGGTCATCCGCGGGGTCGACCGGGCCGAAGATGATGCGGACATCACCGTCCGCCTTCTGGTCTCCTTCAATCGCGCCGAACCCGATCTCGCCGAGGAGATCCTCGCGGAAGCCATCGCGCGCCGAGGACGCGGCATCGTGGGGATCGACCTCGCGGGCGACGAGGTACACGTCTCCGCGGCACCCTTTGTCCCGCTCTTCGCGGAAGCCCATCGAGCGCACCTGGGGCTCACCGCTCACGCCGGGGAATGGGCGGGGCCGGAGAGCGTCCGCTTCGCGATCGAGCAGCTGGGGGCCGAGCGGATCGGCCACGGCATCCGGATCATCGACGACCCTGACGTCATCGAGCTCGCCAAGGCTCGTGCCCTGCCCTTCGAGGTCTGCATCACGAGCAACGTCCAGACCGGCGCCGCCTCGAGCCTGGCCGATCACCCCGCGCCGGCACTCCTTCGCACCCACCAGCTCCCGCTCACGCTGAACACCGATGACCCCTCGGTCTCCGATATCACCCTCTCCGGCGAGCTCGCGGTGGCCCACCAGAAGCTCGGCTTCTCGCCGGCCGAGGTGCGGGAGATGACCCTCACCGCCGCCCGGCACGCCTTCCTCGAGCCGGCTCTCCGCGGCGATCTGATCGCCCGCCTCGTTCGGGAGTTCGACGCCCTGGGCATCCCGCCCAAACGCTAATCTGTTGCACTCACGGCGCCTACCCCGCCTCCGGATTGGCCCTGTACGTACCGCCACCCCCCTCTGGTATACTGCGGCCCTGAGCTCGGACCCATCCCACCTTACCGCGCGGAAGGACGAGCGGCGGAATGCACACGGATATGAAGCGTGCCAGCAGTGATCGCGACACACTCGCCCGGATCCTGGACATCTCCCGGGACCTTGCCCGGCCCATGGATCTCGAGGAGATGCTGACTGAGGTGGTCAAGGCCGCCTGCGCCGTCCTGCAGGCCGAACGCTGCACGGTGTGGCTCTATGACGAGGCCGCCGAGGAGTTCCAGACCAAGGTGCTGATCGGCGCCGCGCCGATCCGGACCGCCGCCGACCGGGGCTTGGTCGGAGCCTGCGCGCGCACGCGCGAGGTCATCAACGTTCCCGACTGCTACGCCGATCCCCGGTTCGACCAGTCGATCGACCGCCAAACCGGATACCGGACCCGCAGCCTGATGTCGGTGCCCCTCGTCGGATACGACGACGAGCTGATCGGCGTGATGCAGACTCTGAACCACATCAACGGTCCTTTTGACGACACCGACGTTGCGACCGCCACCGCCCTGGCCGCCCAGAGCGCGGTAGCCCTGCAGCGCGCCCGCATGATCGAGGGTCTTCTCGTCAAGGAGCGGCTCGAGCAGGAGCTGGAGGTCGCCCGCAAGATCCAGATGGGAACCTGGCCGCGCGAGATGCCGGTCGCGGAAGGCTATGATCTCCACGGCGCCAGTCTCCCCGCCGAGGAGACGGGCGGCGACACCTTCGACATCATCCGCCTCGATGACCAGCGCTACGTGCTGCTCCTGGCCGACGCGGCGGGTCACGGCGTGGGGCCCGCCCTGAGCGTCACGCAGGTTCGCTCGATGCTGCGGATGTGCGCCCGTCTGGGGTGCGATCTGAAGCGGGCCTTTGACGGTATCAACCGGCAGCTGGTCGAAGACCTCCCCCCCGAGCTCTTCGTGACCGCCTTCCTGGGCATGCTGGATGCCACCCGTCACGAGATCGAGTACCTTTCGGGCGGGCAGGGGCCGCTTCTCTTCTACCGAAGGGCACAGGACGAGGTGGAGTATCTGAAACCGATGACCCTCCCCTTGGGCATCATGGAGACACTCCCGGGGGCGGCACCCGCGCGGATCACCCTGGCATCGGGGGATATTCTGGCGCTCCTGACCGACGGCATCCTGGAGGCGGAGCGGTCCGACGGGGAGCAGTTCGGCGCCGAACGGACCGCTGAGCTGTTGCGAGAGCATCGGGACCGGCCGATGTCGGAACTGGCGATGATCCTTCACGAGCAGGCGCGCGCCTTCTCCGACGGCGCACCGCAGGCCGACGATGTGACGTTCTTGTTGATCAAGCGTCACTAGGATCCGAATCACGGAGAAGACGCGAGTGATGAAAAACGAGCTACAGCCGGCCTGGGTCTGCTTGGGAATGCTCCTCATTCTTCTGACCGCGATCCCCGCGGGCGCGTGGGGGCAATCCTGCAGCAACGACGACCCGGACGTCACGCTGACCTTCACCGACCTGGGCCTGGGCACGGTGCAGATCTTCTATCTCTCCGACTTCGATCCATCCGATGTCTCGCATCATCCGCTGCTCTTCAGCTTCTCGGTCACCAATCAGGGCGGCGCCATCCGTACCCTCCGCCTCGGGTTCGAAGTGCACTCGGAAAGCGATCAGCTGCTCGACGGGATGACCGAGTCCTTCCCCGTGGCCCCGAGCGAGACCAAGACGGGCACCAACCAGCAGCTCTCCGACGAGACGTCCGAGTTCGAGCTCGATTCCTTCGACATCTCCAGTGCCGGCGAGGAGCTGGAGGACACGATTCTTGAAATCGGCTACCTACCCGAAGGGGAGTACACCTTCATTCTGACCCTGACCGACGTCGCGCTGGCCACCGAGATCAGCCGCTGCGAGTTCACCATCACCGTCACCAACCCCCGCACGATCGATCTCATCTTCCCCGGCAGTTGGTTCGGCGGTGATTTGCCTCCCGAGGCTTCTCCGCTGCCTCAGTTTCAGTGGCAGAGTCGGGCCTCGCGGTTCAACTTCCGCCTCTGCCCCGTCCTCCCCGGAGATGCGAGCGGCGACGAGGTGATGGAGAATGAACCGGTCTACGCGAGTCTCGATTTCGCCACCGGTTTCGTGGGAACCCACACGTTCCTCTACCCGCCCAGTGCCGAGGAGCTTGTGGACGGTCAGGGTTACTGCTGGCAGGTCGAGGCGATCGTCCCCACGTCGAGTGGTGATGTCCTCTTCTACAGCGACATCCTCTGCTTCGAATTCGGCACTGCAGCGGGCGGCGGATCGCTCGATCGGATTCTGAATCTACTGCAGCTCGGCCTGCCGCCGGGCCGGCTGGCGCAGATTTTGGAACAACTGGAGGGGCTCGAGCCGACCGGATACGTCACGATCGACGGCATCCAGGTCTCGCTCGAGGACCTGGAACAACTGCTGGAGATCCTCCTGGCCGAGGGGTGGGAGGTCGGCGACGTGGAGATCGAATAGTGCGCAGTCCTCGATACCGTTTCCGGTTTGCATCCCGACTCGCGCCGGCGTGGGTCGTGGTCGGGTTCCTGGCGCTCACGCTGAGCGGCGCCGCCGAGGCGCAGGAGGCCGAGAACGTCGCCGCCGTGCTGAAGACCTCCGGCACGGTCGAGTACCAGCGCCAGGGCGCCGAGGGCTGGGACGGCGCCGAGCGCGGGCTCATCCTCAACTCGGGAGACAAGCTGCGCACCGCGCGGCAGAGCAGCGTGGCCGTCCTCTTCGTGGACGATCGCAGCCTGCTCAAGCTCGCCGCCGAGACCGAGGTCACGTTCCACGCCACCCGCGAGGGGGGCACGGTCTCGAAACGGATCTGGATGGGGGTAGGAGACCTCTGGGCCAGGGTCACCAAGGCCGAGGAGCCCCACTTCGAGGTGGAAACCCCGACCTCCGTCGCGTCGGTGAAGGGATCGGAGTTCTACAGCAAGGAGGATCAGGACACCGGCAATACCCTCTTCGCGCTCTCCGGGCTCTACCAGTACGGGAACGACTTCGGGCAGATCGAGCTGCAGGGCGGCATGACCGGCAAGTCGGACGGCCAGGGCCCACCCACCTCGCAGCCGACCGATCCCGGCAATGTCCCCACCTTCGGCGGCGGCCTCTATGGCTACCTCGGAGGCGAGCGCGAGCTCTTCGCCGTGGGCGATCCGGACATCGCCCCCGAGGAGTTGGTGGCGGAAGCGATCGCTCATGATGAGATCACTCTCACCTGGATCGATGTCTTCGCCGACGAGACCGCCTTCGAGGTTGAACGCCGCCTCGAGGGGGGCAGTTGGCAACCGCTGGTCGTTCTGGGGGCCGGCACGACCTCCCACGACGATACGGAGCTGGAGGAGGCCGCCACGTACTGCTACCGGGTGCGCGCGCGCGCCGATGCCGCCGCCTCCGAATGGTCGGAGACCGCGTGCGACGAAACGCTCCTGCCCACCGATCCCTCGCGCTTGACCGCGTCGGTCACGGGGGCAAGTGAGATCACGATCACGTGGGAAGACAATGCCGACGGGGAGTCTGCCTATGAGATTCAGCGATCGAGCGACGGCTCCGGCTTCACGATGCTGGCCACGCTCGAGGCGGATGCGGAGACCTATGTCGATACCGAGGTCATGGGCTTCGCCGAGTGCTGCTACCGCGTACGGGCCCAACTCGACGGCAGCGAGACGAGCTTCTCCAATCAGGATTGCGCGAGCTTCGACGGGGGGGATGAGCCCCTGGCCGGGCGCCGGGTCATTCGGATCGAGGTCATGGACGAAGAGGGTGAGCGTCACATGCTGGTGATTCCTCTCCTCGCGCCGGAAGGGAACGAGTAGGTCATGGAGGAACGAGCGACACGCCGGTTTGTCCGCCTCTTCGCGGCACTGCTTCTGGTGGTCTCGGCTCCCGCCTATGGGGAAATCGTCTTCAACCACCAGCCCCCACCCTCGGCGCCGGCGCATACGGACCTGCGGCTCTCGGCCGTGATCGCGGGAGTGGATGACGGGTCCACCGTCTTCATCTACCACCGACCCGCGCACGAGGGCGACTATCTCTGGATCGAGTCAGAGGTCATCGGCGGGCGCGTGGAGGCGACCATCCCGGGCGAGTACGTCGAGGCTCCCGGTCTCGAGTACTATCTGGCCGCGGTCGATGCCGAGGGCGTGGTCTTCGCCTATCCCGAGGGCGCGCCGATCACCCCCCCCTTCCTGGTGCGGGTGTCGGCCGACACTCCGATCCTGGGCACGGCGCCTCGCATCGAGATCCTGGCGCCCGATGCCGACGCTTCTCTCGACCGCAGTGAGCTGGTCGTGGTGATCGCATTCTCGGACGAGGAGGGCGACCTCGACCCCGCGGGAATCACGTTCCTGGTCAACGGTCGCGACGTCACCCGAGAGGCCACGATCACCCCGGATGTGTTGACCTGGCTTGCGACCGAGGATACCCCGCGGGGCACCCTTCGCATCGAGGTGACTGCGGTCGACTTGGCCGGCAATCGTGCCGAACCCGCCTCGATCTCCTTCTACGTGATGCACGGCGCCACCCCCCTCCCATCCGAGAAGGTCTCCCCCGGAATCGAGGCCCCGACGGGCCGGATCGTGCTCGATTCGCGCTTCACCGACCTGGAAGGGGATGGAACCTCCAGTCGCCAGGAGCCGGTGCGCACCCTGATCGGCCGCCTCGATGCCCGCGGCCGGCTCGGCTTTCTCGACTACCGGGTCAAGGTCTTCCGGACCTCCGACGAGTCCTCCGACACCCAACCCCGCAATCGCCTGCTCGTCGACCTCGACGCGGGACCCGTCCGGGCGCGACTGGGCGATGTGAACCCCCGTATCAACCCGCTTGTCATCTGGGGCAAACGGCTCCGCGGTGGCGCGCTCGATCTGCAGGTCGGCCACGTATTCGCTCAGGCTCTCTACGGCACCACCCGCCGCGCGGTCGAGGGAACGGGCCGGGACACACTCGGGGGTGAGCGCCTGATCGTCGAGGAGGCCGGCACCTTCGAGCGCACCCTGCGCGGCGTTCGGCTCGGCGTCGGCGCCGGCTACCCGATGACCCTCTCCCTGAGCGCCCTGCGCCTGAAGGACGACATCAAATCGATCACCTACGGCCTCAAACCGAAGGACAACGCCGTGGTGGGCGCCGATCTCGGCATGCGGTTCTTCGGGCGCAGGCTCCTGATCGACGCCGCCGCGGCCCTCAGTTGGCTGACCGAGGACATCTCCGGCGGCGCCCTCACGAAGGAAGAAGCGGACACCACGTACGGGATCGATCTCCCGATCGATCCCGAGGATCTCGAGGACGTGTTGATCCTCAACACCAGCACGGCGCCGCTCGATCCCCGCGAGCTGTCGAACCTCGCCCTGCAGGCGACGGCCCGGGGCAATGCCTACGGCAACCTCTTCGAGGTGCGCCTGCGGCGCATCGGCTCGGTCTACCGGTCGCTCGCCTCGACATCGCTTCCCCAGGATCATCAGGGGATCCGCCTGAAGGATACGATCGGCTTCTGGCGTCGCCGCATCCGACTGACCGGTGAGTACGAGACTTTCAAGAACAATCTCTCCAACGACCAGATCCACACGCGAACGACCGATATCCTGGGTGCGAACGTCGCCTTCACGCCGCGCTCGGGCGTCCTGACCGGCCTGCGCGCGGGATTTCGGCTCTACGACCAAGCCAACGGGGATACGACCCGGGCCGAGGGAGTCGACAACTCGACCCTGCTGCTGAACCTTGGCGGCGATGTCCGCTTCCCGGTGGCCGGTTTCACGCAGACGCTGCGCACCATGTACTACATCACCGATCGAACCGACGAAATCTCCGGAGAGGGGGAAAGCGAAGGGAGCAATCTGATTCTGGAATTCGCAACCACCTTTCCCCAGCAACCCCTCTCGATCGGAGCCTTGCTGGGCTTCGCCACGAATCGCTACCCGGGACTGACCGGAGCCGACGGCGCGCCCGGCGTCGACGCCGACTTCACCACCCTGCAGCTCACCGCCGACTATCGCGCCCGGCGCATCCCGATCCGCGCAACATGGCGCCGCGTCGACGGCGAGGGAAACATGGCGGGTGCTCACTCTCTCCGCTCATCTCTCAGCCTGAACGCGGAGTACCGTTTCGACTTCGGCGCCATTCTGAGCGCCCGGGCCGGTCTCACCCAGTTCGACGACCGCTCGGACGCCGATCAGGACTACGACGAGACCTTCGTCCGCATGAGCTTCGAGGAGCGATTCTAGTAGGCGGCATGTTCTCACGGCTGATCAACAAGCGACGCCGGCTCTCCTGGCAGCACGGCGTGATCGCTCTGATTGCCGGCGCCGTCGTCTTCGTCCTCTCCCACACCGGGATGGTCCGCAATGCCGAGTTCAACACCATCGACTCCCGATTCAAGCTGCGCGGCCCGCTGACCGAGGCGGGGCCCACGGTGGTCGTGGGGATCGACCAGCAATCCTACGACGACATGGCTCAAACCTTCCCCTGGCCGCGCCGCTACTACGCCAAGCTGCTCGAGAACCTGACCGAGGCCGGGGCACGGGTCGTCGTCTTCGACCTCATTTTCGACGTCCCCGGGGATGACCCGGAGGACGACCGCGCCTTTGCGGCGGCCATCGAAGTCCACGGCCGGGTGGTGCTCGGGGTCAAGCAGGAGGCGCTCCGCGGATCGGTCCGGGGCAACCGCCTCACCTATCCAATCCCATCGCTGCGCCGCGCGAGCGCGGCGATGGGGCTGGTTGACCGTTTGGAGGACTCCGACGGGTTCACGCGGCGCTATCGGCTGAGTGTTCCCGGTGACGCGGCCCCGCTCTATTCCCTGGGGGTTGAGGCGGTCTGTCTCTATGACGATCCATCCGGCGGCCGCAGGATCGTCGATCGTGACAAGTGTCTCGAGATCGGATCCTGCGTCATCCCCAAGAGCGACGAGACGACCTTCGTCATCGATTACCGCGGCCCCGCGGGGACCATCCCCCACTACTCCTTCTCCTCGGTTATCGACGATGCATCCTTCGATCTGCCGGCGGGGATGGACGTCGATGCCTTTGACTTCCAGAAGGAGGTATTCCGGGACAAGATCGTCGTCGTGGGGGCCACCCTGCCAGAGATGCAGGACTTCGTCCGGTCGCCTTTCTTCGAGGGGCGGGGCGGAGAGCGGATGCTCACCTCCGGCGCGGAGATGCACGCCAACGCCATCGACTCGATCCTCTCGAAACGCTTCTACTGCTACCCGAGTCGCGGCGTGAAGCTGGCGACCCTCCTGCTGCTCGCCCTGCTGGTCACGGTGGCCACCGTCCGCTTCCGACCCCTCATAGCCCATACGCTGGTGGGGCTTCTGGCGGCCGCCTATGTCGCGGTTGCGTTCGGTCTCTTTCTCCACCTGCGCGTCATCGTTGAATTCGTCGCCCCCGTGGGCGCGATGGTCGTCTGCCACAGCGCCAACATGGTCTACTTCTTCGTGAAAGAGCGCCGCGAGCGACAACGCATCAAGGGGATGTTTGCCAAGTACGTACCCGAGAAAGTGGTCGACGCCCTCATCGAGAACCCCGATCTGATGAGCCTAGGGGGAGAAGAGCGGGAGCTCACGGTTCTCTTCTCCGATCTCGCCGGCTTCACCCGCTTCTCCGAAGGGCTTACGCCTCCCCAGCTGGTGGCGCTGCTCAATGAGTATCTGAGTGAGATGACGGACATCGTCCTCAATCACGGCGGGATCATCGACAAGTACGAGGGTGATCTCATCATGGCCGAGTTCGGCGCGCCCCTCCCCGATCCCCACCACGCCCTGAAGGCCTGCCGGGCGGCGCTCGCCATGCAGCGGCGGCTTCGGGAACTGCGCGAGATCTGGCGGGAAAAGGGACGCGAGCCGCTCTTCGCGCGGATCGGACTGAACACCGGACGGGTCGTGCTCGGCAATATGGGCAGTCGCGCCGTGCACGACTACACCGTGCTCGGAGATGCCGTCAACCTCGCCTCCCGGTTGGAGGGTGCCAACAAGGTCTACGGCACCTCGATCATGATCTCCAAGTCGACCTACGAGCAGGTTCGGGACGAAGTCGTGGCCCGGGAGCTGGACCGCATTCGGGTGGTCGGCAAGGTGCGCCCGGTGACGGTCTTCGAGTTGATCGATGTGCGTGGAGAGCCACTCGATCCCGATCGGGGGAAGCTGTTGGCCGAATACGGCGCCGGACTGGCCGCCTATCGCCGGCAGGCCTGGCCGGAAGCCGAGGCGCGGTTCTCGGCGGCCCTCACACTCGATCCGGACGATCCACCCTCCCGGGTCTTCCTGGCCCGAGCCCGAAGGCTGGGGAGTACTCCGCCCACGGAAGTCTGGGACGGGGTCTACGACATGACGGGCAAGTAGCCCATTCAGTGGGTGTACCCCAGGGACTCCAGCTGGCGGCGCGTCCGCTCGTCCACGCGCAAGGTCTCCCCCGGGGCACTCGCCTCGAGGCTCGCCACCCGATCGAGCAGCGCCTCCCGCATCCGATCCCGCTCGGCCGATGCCGTGCCGATCCGGTTCTCGGTCTCGTACGGATCGCCGATCAGGTCGTAGAACTCATCCCCGCCATCCGTGCGGTGGATGTACTTGTGACGAAGCGTCTGCAGCGCGTACTTCGCTCCCGTCTCGTAGTTCGCCTTCTCCGGCGGTACTCCCCGGGGAGGTGGACCTTCGAACACCCGCCGCTGACTGAAGACATCCGTGCGCGGGATCCGCCCCGAGTGGAAGAGCGGCTGGAGAGAGAAGCCCTGGCGTTCGGGAAGCCGCGCGGGATCGTCGCCGGCCAGCTCGAGGAGCGTGGGACCGATGTCGACGGTCGCGACCAGATCCTCCACCCGCCGGCCTGGATCCTCGCGGGAAGGAAAGTGGAAGAGGAGCGGAATCCGGAGCTGCTCGTTGTAGATGTGCTTGCCGTGCCCCCACCAGGCGTGGTTCCCGCACCCCTCACCGTGATCGGAGGTGATCACCCAGACGCACCGATCATGGATGCCCCGATGCTCGCAGTAGGCGAACAGGCGCCGCAGCTCCTGGTCGACATAGCGGATCTCGGCGTCGTATTCGGTGATCCGATGGAGCATGTTGTCGCGGTCACGGAAGAAATCGCCATCGACGTGCTGTGTCTCCAGCCAGTAGCTCTCGAGACCTTGCCCGTCGGCCGCCGCGCGCAGCAGATCGTAGTGGTCGGATGGCGGGCGCAGCGGCAGATGGGGATCGAAGAGGTGAATCCAGAGGAGAAATCGCTCTTGACCATGAATCGTCTCCAACCATTCGATCGCGCGTTCGATCACGGTTGCCGCGGAGCGGTATCGGATCCCGTGGGCGACGTCCGCTTCGCTCGGCTCGTCGAAGTAGGCGAACCCCTGATCCAGCTGCCCGGCACCGAACTGGCCCAGCGTGCTCACGACGCCCGCGGTCAGATACCCCCGGTCGCGAAACAGCTCGGCAAGCGTCACGTGCGAGCGGCTCAGCCGATGGCCGTTCTTGAGCACGCCGTGTTGCAAGGGACACAGGGAGGTGAAGAGTGATGCATGCGAGGGAACGGTGCTGGCGATCGGCGCCACGGTGTTCTCGAAGAGCACCCCCTGCTCCGCCAATTCGTCGAAGAACGGGGAGGTGGCGCGCACATACCCATAGGCGCTCAGGTGGTCGGCGCGCAGGGTGTCGATGGTGATGAGGATCACCCGATCGACGGCCGGCCGTGTGGGGGCGAGCACACCGCAGGACCATCCCGCCGCCAAGATGACGGGAAACGCAATCCACCCCAGGCGGCGACTTCGATGGCTCATGCGACGATCCCCCGCGGGTTCCCGCTTCCGGCCCTAGAAGATACCGGTCCGAGAACCCCGATGCCAGAAATCCCCGATCTCATTCTTGAATCCGGGCAACCCGGGATGTTCAGCAAACGGGATCGAGAACCGGCGCCGGACCACGGCCACCCGATTCCGTGGAGTCCTCCACCCTGCCTCCGCGGGCGCATCCCATCCGCTCGTCATCCGATCTCGCCCGTAGGACCGGGGCTTGGCGCCCCAGTCGGCCCATGGCTTGGCGTGGGGCGTCGATACCCCGCGCGCTCAGAGAAAGGATGGGGAAATGAGAACTCCGATTGCGGTTCCGCTCGTCTTGATCACGGTCGTCGGGATCCTGTGGCTCGCGCCGGCAGGCGTCGTTCACGCCTGTGATCCGCTCAAGGCCATCCCCGGCTGCGCGCTCGGATCGACGGCTCCCGAAGGGACACGGGGCGACTACAACCCCGACTGGGCCCGCGCTCACATGAACGGATTGAACGGCATGAGCGCCGTCGCGCAGTTCTACATGGAGATGTCGAAGTGGACCTCCGATGCCGACCGCATCTGGAAGGAAGCCCTCGACTGGATCGTTGCCCACGCCAAGGAGGGGGATCCGGAAGGTGTCATGTGGCAGACGTGGGAAGAACTGGCCGGGTACACGCACGTTCACGGCCACCCAACGGCGGCGTGGAACGCCGCGGCCTTGGCCGAGGGCTACGCCCGCCTCGGGAATCCCGAGTACCGCGCCGCGGCGGTGGGGGCGATGCAATGGCTGCTGAGCGACTACTACCCCACATCGCAGTTCCTGCCCGGCGCCGAGGGCTGCATCTTCATCGAGCCCTACCCCGACGTTCTACCGCCGCACCACATGTACAACAACAGCACCTACGCCCAAGCGGGGATCGGGCAGGGCGCGCTGGCCACGTTTCGGTTCACGGGTGCGCCGGAAGCGCTCGAGGTGGCCGAGTGCGTCGCCGATCAGCTGATGGATTGCGCCTTCTACGATGCGGCATCGAACGGGTACAAGTGGTCCCTGCGCTTCCCGATCGATCCCGGTGACAGCACCGCGATCGTCGGCCGGTGTGCGGGAACGGTCGGCATCCTGGAATACTTCCTGGAGCTGGTGAAGACCTTCCCGTTCCACCCGGAGTATGATGAGTACGCTCGCGGCGCCCTGCGGTGGCTGATGGCGATGGCCGTCCTCGAGCCGGGTGCGGCACATCAGCCCGCGATGATGTGGCCTGCCGCCGAGACCCCCGACCCTACCTATCTGGAGGTGATCGGCGGAGGGGCCGCCGGCGTGGGCCGGGCCTTCCTGATGGCCTACGATGTCTACGGTGAAGACGTCTATCTCGACTACGCGCGCGCGGCGGGCAACTGGCTGATCCATGTCGCCGAGCCGGGCCCCGTGCCCAATACCCTTCGCTGGCACGACGACGGCTATCCCGACTTCAACACCATGCATTGCCGAGGCGAGAGCGGGATCATGAGTTTCTTCGCCCACCTCTATGACGCCAGCCAGCAGGATCTCTACGGGCTCATCGCCGCCAAGGCCGCCCTCTGGATCCTCCACTGGACGCAGCCAACCGATTTCGGCCCCATGTACCCCTTCGAGCCCGGCGGCGATTACGTCGCGACCGACTTCTGGTGGAGCTCGCTGGGTATCGCCAATTCCTTCTATACGTCCCTACCCGACGTGGCCGCGCAGTGGCCGCTCCGGGACGTCTACCTCTATCCCATGAACTTCCTGTACAACTGCAAGATCGTGGAAGACGGGGGATTCACCTGGAACATCCACGAGCCCTTCTGGCCCGGTGGTGAGGCGGCGCCGGCCACGGGCTTGGACCTGACCCAGATGCCGTTGGCCCACGACATCCTGGTGAACGAGAGTCCCGAGGAGATCGCCTCGCGCATCTCCCCCTCGTCCTGGCCCAAGCCGGCGTCACGGGATGTCACCATCCGGACCGTATTGCCGGCCGGCTCGCACTTCGCCTCTACCTCGGGCCCGCCGGAGGGATCGTGCCGGCTGCACATCCTCAACGTCGCCGGTCGACGGGTGGCCACGCTGAATGACCCCGCCAGTTCGTGGGAGCGGGTGGAGGGAGGGAACCTCCAACTGCTCTGGCATTGGGACGGCCGGGCTGATTCCGGACGCCAGGTTCCCGAAGGGGTGTACCTGGCCCAGCTCTACCACGGCGGGCAGCCCGCGGGAGGCCACGCGAGGATCTTGATGCTGCGGTAGCCACACCATCCACGCGGCGTCCTGGTTCCGCCGGGACGCCGCCGGGCCCCGGGCCCCGTCATGCCTCCAAACGGATCTCCTCTCCCCCGAGGCGACAGAGCCGCTGGCGGGTGATCTTGGCGTTGATCTTGTCACTCAGCGCGTGACACATCTGCACGAAGCAATCGACGCCCCGATCCTCTCTGAGCTCGTGCGCGCTGAATTCCCCGAGCGCTTCCTGGCGCAGATCGGTGACCTCATCCAAGAGCCGCTGCAGCTGCGGCAGATCGCGCGCGCCCGGTTCGGCATCCAAGGCCACCTGCCGGCGCTCGATGTCCAGCAGCGCGCGGATGTAGCGATCGATCCGGTGTTCCTGGCGACGGGCCATGCGCTGGCGGATCCAGCGAATGGCGAGCACCGCCGCGATGATGAGCGAGGCCAGAAACGAACGCAGGCTCTCGGTGGCATCGATCAGCTCGGGGCGCATGAGCGGCTTGCTTTGCGGCTCGTAGTAGTGCAGGGCACCGGGGTGGATCGGGAACTCGAGCCGCGCCCGGGAGAACGCAGTCCCGCGTAGCCACAGATCTCTCAGGTTTTGCGATCGCAGGAAGGCCTGATCGTGAACGATTCGCGCCACGCCCTCCACCAACTGGGCCGAGACGCCGTCACGGGTGAGCAGCTCCGCGCTGGCGGCGACCGTCTCGATCGGACGCGGGGGGATGGGTCGCGGGACAACCTGGAAGAAACCCGCCGGGATCTGATAGCGGGAGAGATGAAGGCTCTTCTGCGTCAAGGCTTCCGGGAACGGAATATCGAGAAGGCACGTCGCATCATCCTTTATCAGGGCGTCCAGAACGGGGGTGTTGATCTCGAGACTCACGAAGGCGGCATCGAGTGCGCCCGACCGCAGCTGAGAGAGGGCCTCTTCGTAGTCGAGATGCCGAGGGTCGAGCTGGTCCACCGGCAGTCCCAGGTGATCGAGGAGCGTCAGGGCCAGGGCGTGATCCCCAGACGCGCGCAGGCCTAGATCGACGATCCGCCCCCGCAGGTCGGAGGCGTCCCGAATGCCCGAGTCAAGAGAGACGACCAAGAATACGGGTTGCCGGTAGAGCGTCGCGACCGAGCGGATCCGGCGGTAGCGACACTCACCCTCGAGCGCCTCCCAGGTCCCGGGTTCGTAAAGCGCGAAGTCGGCTTCCCCGGCATCGAGAAGGTCCAGATTCTGAAGCGAGCCGTCACTCGGAAGCAGTCGCAGGGAGATGCCGAGATCCTGCTCGATCCGCCGGCCGATCGACTCGCTGAGCGTACGGTAGCGCCCCCCCTCGGGCCCGGTTGCAAAGGCGATCTCCGCCGGCAGGCCCCCGAGGTGACGCAACGCGAGGGGAAGGAGAAACGGAAGCAGGATGAGCAGGGCGAAGCCAGCCACCCTCACCCCTTTGCGGGCCATCCAAGCGTTCTTCCACGGACGGTTCAACGCGGCCTCCCGACCTGTGTCTGCTCACCCATAGATCGGCATGGCAATGGGTTACGTCCAGCACGATTCCCCCTCCCGTTCCTTGCAGCCTCGCCGGCCCCCCGCTACACTCGGCGCTATGGATCGTCCGTCATCGCAGACCCTGCTGGAACGCTTGGCAAGCGAACTTCGCCGCGGGGACCCCGTCCTCTCCCGGGTCTGGGGCCACCGCGCACGCTGGCAGGTCCACCTGCGGTGGCTGGCTCCCCCGGTGATCGCCCTGGTGGCGGGGATGGCCCGATGGCTCGGCTTCGAGTTCCCGATCGGTCCGGTTCTGCTCGTCGCCGCCGGGGTTCTCGCCTACAACAGCCTGCTGGCACTGGCGCTCTCGCGGGAAACCGACGAGCAGATGCGCCGCCGCTCTCGCGATCGCTTCTTCACGATCCTGAGCGTCAGCTTGGACTACGTGACCATGCTCCTCCTCACGTTCTACACCGGAGGCGCGGCCAGTCCGCTGCTCTTCTTCTTCATCTTTCACATCATCATCGCGGCCATTCAATCCCGCCCGACGAATGCCTACCTCTTCGCCGCCCTCGCGGTCGCGGGCGTCTGGATTCTGGGGGGGCTTCAGATGGGGGGGCTCATCGAGTGCCCCACGCTCGGCTATCGGGGCCGGGTTCCGGCGATCGCGGATGACGCCGCGCATCTGGCGCTCAGCCTCGGCACCTTCACGGCAACCGTGCTGGTGACCGCCACGATCGGCACCCTCGTGATGGGTCGTCTGCGGGAACGGGTCTGGAACCTGGCGGATGCCACCCGGCAGGTGGTCTCCCTCAACCAGAAGCTGAGCAGCCTCTACACGATGGTCCGAGCTGTCGGCTCCGAACATCATCTGACGTCCGTGCTCGACATCGTGACTTCGGAGCTGGCCGGAGCCCTCGGTGTGGATGCCGTCGCGGTCAAGTTGCTGAGTGAGGACCGCCAGACGCTCCGCTTTGTGGCCGCGCACGGGCTGCCCCGGGAGTTCATGGACAAGAACGTCGTGCAACTGAGCCATAGCCCGCTCAACCGCGAGGTCATCGAGGGACGGGCCGTGGTGCACGGGCACCTGGGTACGGAGAAGTCCTTTCAGCTGCACGACGACCTACGCGCGCTCGGCATCGAGTCGACGGTCTTCGTGCCGTTGACCCTGGAGGATCGCGTGATCGGGATCCTCGGCGCCTACTCGACCATCCGCAACCGCTTCGGAGGGGAGGAGATCGACTTCTTGAAGCTGGCGGCGGAACTGACGGCGATCGCCGCCGAGAACGCTCGGGCGTACGAAGAAATCGAAAGCCTCATGGCCGAGAACGTCAAGTTCACCATGCAGGTCGCCCACAACCTGCGGGCCCCCCTGGGCGCCAGCCTGAGCATGCTGGAGCTGCTCAGCGAGGGGGACTTGGGACCGGTGATCGAATCCCAGCGCGAGTATCTGGGGCGCATCACCCACCGCCTGCAGCTGCTCAATCAGACTGTCGGTGAGCTCCTGACCATCGGACGCACCCGGGACTGGAGCCGAGAGATCGTCGATGTCGAGATCGATCTCGCGGAGCTCGCCTCGCACGTCGAGCAGACCTTCCGTGACGAGGCGACGCGCCAGGGCCTCACGTTAGCCGTGAAGATTCAAGATGGGCTGCCGGCGGTGGAAAGCGGCGCCGACCTCCTGCAGCAAGTGATGGAGAACCTGGTCTCGAACTCCATCAAGTACACGCCCCAGGGAGGCCGGATCGATGTCGGCTTCTCTCACGGCCAATCCGGAGAGGTGCAGATCGTGGTGCAGGACACGGGGATCGGTATTCCCGCCAACGAGCAAGCCCGGCTCTGCAGCGAGTTCTTCCGGGCATCCAACGCCCGCCGCCTTCGCACCGTCGGCACCGGTTTGGGGCTCGCTCTCGTCAAGCGAGCGGTGGAGCGACACCGCGGGCGGATGTTCCTCGCCAGCGAAGAGGGAGAAGGTACCACGATCACGATCGATCTTCCGGTTCGGCAGGCGAACGCACGTGCCCCGGGCAAGGGCTAGCCGAGCTTGTTCCTCAAGATGGTGAGCAGCCGATTCTTCGATAGCGGCTTCTGGAACACCCCCGCCAATCCGAGCGCGGAGACATCGGTGGCCAGGTTGAGATTGTCGCCGGTGGAGCTGAGCATGTAGACGGGCGCCTGATTCCCGCGGGCCCGCAGGTCCTTCACGAAGCTCGCACCCGAGTCGACCTCTTCCATCATCAGATCCACAATGAGGGCGTCGGGATCGCACTCCTCATAGCGTTTCAGTCCTTCCTCGGCGCTCGGCGCATCGACCACCTCGTAGCCCTCGCCTTTGAGCACAACCTTGAGGTAGGACAAGATGTCCGGATCATCATCGACGCACAAAATAACGTGCTTCCCGTCCTTCATGAGACATCCTCCCGCAGAAACGATCTCACGTATTCCACCGCGGCGGCAAGGTTGCTTTCCGCCTGGGGGCTGAGCCCCTCATCGAACTCATTGAACTCATAGCCCCGAATGCCGAGTAGGTAGCACTCCGGCTCGGCATCGAACAAGTCCCGCGCCAAGGCGAGCAGCGCGTCCGGCTGCACGCTGTGGGTGCTGAAGCTGAAGCCCTTCTCCGCCGGCACGAGCGGCTCCATTCGGAAGGGTGCATCCCCGGTGGCGTCGGCATCGGCAAGTAGGACCCGGTCGTAGTCCCCCAGCATCGAGGCGTCCTCGACCGTCAGCTGGTAGTTCGCCTCCACTGAGACGCCGGGCAGCTCCATCGCCTCGATCGCCGCCGCCAGGGCCGGCCCCAAGCCGTCATCCTTCCGCCCGGGATTGCCGTACCCGATCAGCAGGATCCGCTCGCGCCGCGCGCTCATGTCGTCGCCTTCCGATCGAGCACCTGCCCCCCGGCATCGACCAGCGAGACGACCAGCGGCATGCGCCCCAGGGCATGAGTGGCACAGGAGAGACAGGGGTCGTAAGCCCGAATGCCGACCTCGATGTGATTGAGCAGCGGCTCGGTGATCTCCGGCTGACCCGAGAGGTGGGTCTCCGCGATCCTCTGGATCGCCCGATTCATCGGCTCGTTGTTGCTGGTGGTGGAAACGATCAGGTTGGCCATCGTCACCTGATCGTTCTCGTCCACCTTGTAATGGTGGAAGAGCGTGCCGCGCGGAGCCTCGAGGATCGCCGCGTACTCGTCGCGGCGGCTCCCCTTGACCACGAGATCCTCTCCCTGCAGGTCGGAATCATGGAGTAGCTGCTCGATCTTCTCGACAGCATGGAGCGTCTCGATCATGCGCGCCCAGTGATAGGCCAGGGTGAAGTGGTTCGGACGGCCGTCGGTCAAAGACATGAACTCCCGCCGGGCGTCCTCCGCCTCGGGCGTATCGATCGAATCGCAGGTGTTGACGCGCGCCAGCGGGCCCACGCGATACCACCCGGCCTCGGGCCCGATTGAGCGGATGAAAGGGAACTTCATGTAGGACCAGGGGCGGACCTCCTCGGCAATCACATCCAGGTAATCCTGCGGATCGACCCCATCCACGATCTTCTCCCCATCGGCATCGATCGCGCGCAGTGTGCCGTGATAGAGGTCCATCTCGCCCCGCGGCCCCACGATCGACAGATGATTCGATTCGAAGGAGCCGAATTCCTTGGCCAGATCGAGATTGCTGAGCGTGTACTCGCGGGCGATCTTGAGAGCATCGCGGGCCCACTCCCGGATCTGATCGATCTCTTGGAGGAAACCGTCCCGCTCGGGGATCGAGAGGTTCTTGTTGATGCCGCCGGGGATGGCGCCGGTGCCGTGGATCTTCTTGCCGGCCGTCGCCTTGATGATCTCCTGGCCGTATTTCCGCATCATGATGCCGGAGACGGCCAGGTCCTTGTACTCGGCCGCCACCGCGATCACGTTCCGCTTCTCCACCGGGGCATCGAAGCCGAACAGGAGGTCGGGTGACGCGAGGTGGAAGAAGTGAAGGGCGTGCGACTGGAGGGTCTGCCCGTAGTGCATCAACCGGCGCATCTTCTCGGCCGTGGGTGTCAGGTTCTCGGCACCGACGATGCCGTCCATCGCCTTCGCCGCACACAGGTGGTGACTGACGGGACAGATCCCGCACAGCCGCTG
>Ga0180432_10002930_pt1 | contig 25098 bp, 10 predicted proteins | sample SS_ome_10_FD_132414 | JGI IMG/M metagenome (GOLD analysis project Ga0180432, IMG submission 132414) | Hypersaline lake sediment archaeal communities from the Salton Sea, California, USA - SS_1_MS_2 metaG | ecosystem: Environmental > Aquatic > Non-marine Saline and Alkaline > Hypersaline >... | reverse complement strand
TACCTTCGTCGAAGACGACGCTGTCTCTATCGGTGACACCGACACTCGGGTTTGTTGTGCCCATTTGCGCAACGAGTTCGCGGTCCATTGCATTCGGCACACTCACGCGTACGTACGCGCGCTGGCCGGTCCCGACACGAGCAACGTAGGGACTCATCACATAGAAGCCGAACTGAGCGAGGGAGGTAGTCACGGTCGATGGCAGGCCAACCCACCCGGCAGCTTCCGGTGTGATTGTAGCAGACCCGACTCCGGTACCTTGCAGATCGATCTCGACCGAGAGTTGCCCACCAGGGATCGTGGCGAGCGCCGGACTCCCGACGGCGACCAGGTCGTCACTTGTTGAAATATTCACACCTAGACCACCGGGAGGCGCCGGGTCCGAGAGGAATACGTACACGCGACGGGATTCTGCCGAATTGATGCTGAAGTTAGTCGCCCTGTATGTCGGATTGTCGATTTCCCGGAACTCCATCGTCGACAGCACGCCCACGGTCAGCGTGTCTGACGCGTAGCCTGCCGCCTGATCCGTTGCCGTGACCGTTACCACTCCCGCCTCACGACCCTCGAAGGTCACCGTCTGGCTGGTTTGACCGGTGTAGAACCTTATGGTCGGTGTCGTCGGCTTCAGTATCATGGTGTCGCTCGACACGACGTCCACGTACACGTCTCCTGGCGCCGGAACTGAAAGCAAGATGGCTTGTTGCAGCGTGGCTCCTCGTCCGACCGAGATGCTGTCAGCCCCCCACTGAAGCAGCGCAGGCGGCGCCTCAACCACATCGACGTAAGCAGAGTCTGTGATGCCGGCGTCGGTGTCTTCTCCGACAACGTATGTCGCTCCAATCTCGACTCCAGTTACACGGCCGGTTGCGTCCACAGTCGCTATTGCAGTGTTCCGCGATAGCCAGATTACGCCTCGCCCGGGCACCTGATACCCGTTTCGATCGTACGTGTAGCCTGTGAGGTTGGTGACTCCACCTACTCCTATCACAGGACTGTGCGGGAGTACGGCAAAGTCGGCGGGAGCCTGTTGGATTCGCAGCGTGGCGTCGCCGGAGGCGGTGCCCAAGGTTGCCCGGACCGTTGCGACACCAGAACCGACGATCCGAACCTTTCCTACTTCGTCGGCTAGTGCCACTGAAGGCGTGAGCGTCTGCCACGCGACTGAGTCGTTCGGGATGTCGACGCTGCCGCCCAGCACCATCTCGCCACTCACGGTCAGGGTCAGGCTGTCGCCGATCGCCGTGATCACTGTGTCCGCAGGCGAGACCGTCAGGGTGCCGATCCCGTTGACCACGAACTTTGCCGTGTCCGCGATACCGCCTGCTGCGGCCACGATCCCGGCGATTCCGGCACCTTGTGAATGGGCCCAACCCAGGGTGTCCAATGTGGCGACCGCTGGAGCCAACGACATCCAGGTGAGGTTGCCGCAGCTCACGGGCGCGGCGACGCTGTCCTGGCACGCTGCCGTATATTGCACCGAGTCACCCATCGTCGTAACGACCGCCGAGTCTGGCGCAACGGTGACGCTCGCCACCGGCCCCTGATTCTCGAGTACGGTCGCAGTGAAGCTTACTGGAGATCCTCTCAAGCCCTCGGCGGTCGCGGTGACCTGAATCGTCCCCTCGGTACCTCCGGCTGTTATGGTGGCTTGGGCGAAGCCCTCCTCATCGGTCTCAGCAGTTTCTGGTTCGACCGTCGTCCGGGCGGGTCCACTCGCGACAGCGAAATCAACAGCATAACCGTACGTAAACGGATCGCCGGCAGCGTCCAGCACCTGAACCACGATTGGCCCGGCCGCCGGTGTGTTTGCGTACACCTCCTGGTTGTTGCCTGACACCGCCACGAGCTGACTCGGCCTGGCAAAGAAGTGCAGCATACCTGTGGATGTGATCGTTCCGTCTGCGGTCGGCGCAACAGCAGTAATCGTAACGGAGTCAGTCAGAGCGGCAGGTGCCAGTACCCATGCCTGGTTTCGACCAACCTGACTGGGGGTGGGCACCATATTGGTGTCGGCTGACTCGAACCATACCAGGGCGCCGTCTATCGCGGCGTCACCATCGTATACGGATCCCGTTACCAGAAGGCTGTCACCTCCGGTAATCGTGGTGTCCGAGAATGAAATGGATACAGCATCCGCATTTGCTCCGGGTCCCACGTACTCGGGCTCGATGGCCTCGGTGACTGTCGGCTCGCTTCCGGCAGTCGCAGTCACCACGTCACGAACCACGAACCAAATCTCCCCGTCACCGACCACGGCGAGATACAGGTAGAACTCTTCCGATCTCTCGCTCAGTGTGACACGGATATCGATGCTGACGGTTTCACCGTCCGCGGATATGTCGATCGAATCAACACTAATCGTCTCGCTGTATGCGACGGAGGAATCACTCGTCCGCCGCAACTCGATTACGAGCGAATCGATTGGTATCGGGGTGCTCTGCGCTGTCTCGAGTAGGCTTCTGACATCGAGGCTGCCGGACACCTCCATGCCGGGTTCGAATGGAAGGTCATTGCAGGTCACAACAAGCGCAGCCGTCGTCACTAGCAAAGCCATCTGGAAAGCGGTCCCGCGGCATTTGGCGAACAGGGTAGGCACGAGACAATCCCCCTCGTGATCTGAGGGCCAACCTAAGCGTCTGCTTGTAATGGGGAAGCTACACCCGACAAGAAGGGTGTCAAACGCGGGGTCCCATTTCCCCCTTCCCCTTTCCCTGGGGAAGAGGGAAGAGGGAAATGGGAAGGGGGAAGAAGAAAGTCCTAAGGTGTCGTTACCGTCACATCAATGGCCCCATACCCAGCCGCCGGCAGGGTCACGAAACCCGGTATGGTTGCCGTTACGGTTGTAGTTCCCACTGCAATCGGGTCGAACGCCACACCTCCATCCGCGACCGAACCTGGTGAGTAGTAATCACCTACAACGATCTGGACGGTTACGGAGCCGCCGCTAAGCGTCGATGTCACCAGCTGCCCAACCCCAGCGTCGCTGCTGGTCACAGTTGCCGTATACGAACTCGGCGCCCCAGCACGCACCTCCTGATAGTCCTCGATGGAGGTTTGGGTGGCATCAGGAATTCCGACGCGCACGCTAAACGGATCGTCTGATTGATCCGTGGTCATGGTAGTGTAGAGACTATAGAGCCTGAGAGCGGGTTGCACGACATCCTTGGTGGCAGTGCCATTCGTGAAACCGGTAGCAGTAACCGTGACCGAGGTAGTGCCTGTTTGACCCTCTACACCCTGCACGTAGTAGTCGAAGCGCGTGCTCCCGTCCGCTACCGGAACCGTTATCGAAGCCGTGCCCGGTGTCGTCTCATCTGGCGAAACCAGCAACACGGACGGATCCGAGCTAGTAATCACCACATCCACACCGCCGTGGTCCGATCCCTCCAGATATCCGGTGTTGTTGAGTTGAAGGCCCGCACCCACGACTGCGTCATAGAGAGTCATTCCAGAGGCGGTGACTGTTACTTCTCGCGCGGCATAGTCGGTAACGATGAATCCGGGGATTGACACCGATACAGTAGTCGCGCCCGCGTCGAGGGGCTCGAATGCGACACCGCCGCCTGCCAGCGTTGTTGGAGTGTTACTCTCGCCCGCAACGACCTCGGCCGTCACCGACGCGCCCGACGTGCTTGAAGTCAACAGTTGGCCAACTGTCGGTGTGCTGCTGACAAAGGTCGCTGTCAGACTCGGCGCACCGAAACGCACGTCTAGAACTGTCTGTAACTGCGTGTCTCCTGCATATGGGAGGCCCACCTGCGCGTAGAACTCATCGTCGGGGTCGAGCGTGTTCTTCGGTGTGGTGAGACTGCTCTGGTAGATCTGAACGGCTGGTTGTACCACTTCGGTCGTTGCCGACCCGTCAATGAAACCAGGCGCAGTGGCGGTGACCAGAATATTCCCTGTCTGGTTCTCGATCCCGTGCACATAATAGCTGAAGCTCGTGTTCCCGTCTGAGACTGGAACCACTATGGACTCCGAGCCCGCTGTGGTCGCGTTGGGCGACAACAGCAACACAGACGGGTTGGAACTCGTGATCGTCACATTCAAACCACCGTGGTTGCCGGCGCCAAGCAACGCGCTTCGGGAACGCTGCAATCCGCTTCCGGTGATCGTCTCGTAAAGTGTGATGGACGGTGCGGTCACGGTGACTTCGCGCAACGCATAGTTGGTCTGGATGTACCCCGGGATGGTCGCACTCACCGTAGTCGTGCCGGCCGTGAGCGGGTCAAATGCCACCCCGCCCGTAGCAACCGTGGTAGGCGATCTGAAGGTGCCTTCCGGTATCTCCACCGTCACGGTTCCTGCTTGGAGGTCGGTGGTTACCAGCTGCCCGACCGTCTGCGCACTGCTGGTGACCGTAACAGTCAACGGGCCTGGCGCGCCCGCACGAACCGCAAGTGTGTATTGCAGATACGAGTTCCCGGAGTAGGGAATTCCAACTTGCGCGTAGAATGGATCGTCGTCAGACAGCGAAGTGGTCGACGTTGCGAGGTATTGGATCTCTACTCCCGGTTGTACGACGTTGACAGTGTTGGAACCATCCGTGAAACCGTTGGCCGTGGCTGTAATAGTCGCGGTCCCCGTCGCCGATTCGACGCCCTGGACGTAGTAGCTGAAGCTCGTTGATCCGTCGTTCACGGGGATCGTAATCGACGTCGTGCCCGCGGTCGACGCGTTCGGTGACAGCAGGAGAACCGCCGGATCGGAACTCGTCAACACTACATCCACGCCGCCATGGTCGGGCGCCGCCAACGATCCGGACACCGATCGCTGTAACCCGCTTGCCGTCGGAGTCGAGGGGACGTTGATGCCGGGGGCGGTTACGGTGACGTCTACGGAAGCCTGCGTCATCGGAGTGTATCCTGGGATCGAAGCGGATACGGTCGTGGTGCCCGCGGTTAGCGGCTCGAACGCTACTCCTCCGTTTGCAACTGTCGAGGGTGAGTTGTATTGCCCTTCGGCGATCTCAACTGTGACTGTTTCGCCCGTATCGGGAGTAGTTGTTAGTTGTCCAACTGACGGATTGCTGCTGACCACGGTGACGTTGAGGGGCGCAGGCGCGCCGGCTCTCACCTGGAGAGTGGTCTGCAAACTCGTGTTGCCTGAATACGGTATTCCGACCTGGGCGTAGAACGGATCGTCAGGCGACAGAGTCGTGGTTGAAGTTGCCAAATATGCGATCTGCACGCCGGGCGCCACCACGTCGCTCGTTACGGTCGCTTCTGTGAAGCCGGTCGCGTTCGCTGTGATGTCCACGGTGCCCGTCGCATCTTCGACTCCCTGCACGTAATAGGTGAATCCGCTGGATCCGTCCGCGACAGGAAGGGTTACTGAAGCAGTTCCGGGGGTCGTGCTGTTCGGAGAGAGCAACATCACCGCTGGATTGGAACTCGTAACCACCACGTCAACGCCGCCATGATTGGTGGCGTTGAGAGATCCTGAACGAGAGCGCTGTAGTCCGCTGGCCGTGGTGGTGGTGTAAAGAGTGATTCCCGGTGCAGTGACGGTCACCTCTTGCGAACCCGCTGTCGTCGCTATGAATCCCGGGATTGAGGCTGATACCGTGGTGGTCCCTGCGTCGATCGGATCGAACGCTGCGCCGCCGTTCGCGACTGATGTAGGCGACCGGTATTGCAGTTCCGGTATCTCCACTGTCACCGTGCCGCCGGTCAGGGGTGTAGTGGTCAACTGCCCTACCGCCGGATTGCTGCTGGTCAAGGTAACCGTCAGAGGACCGGGCGCGCCTGCGCGGACGGCCAAGCTGTACTGGACGCTTGAATTGGCGGTGTATGGAACGCCGACGTTCACGTAGAACGGGTCGTCGTTGGTCAAAGAGGTGGTCGATGTGGCGAGGCCAGCGATCTCAAATGCAGGTTGTACAACTTCACTCGTCGACGCACCGTCTGAGAATAGTGGCGCGGTGGCGGTGACTGTCGGCGTCCCGATGGCGTCTTCAATGCCGTGGATGTAGTAGCTGATCGTAGTGTACCCAGCTGCCAAGTGTACTGTGATCGACTCTGTCCCTGCCGTCGAAGCATCAGGCGAAACCAGCAGCACCGACGGATCGGAACTCGTGATAACCACGTCGACGCCGCCGTGGTTCGAGGCGCCCAAATAGCCGGTCTGGCTGCGTTGGAGACCGCTCGCGGTGGTGGCAGAAATGCCGGTGGGCATCGATATCCCCGGCACAGGGCTCACCGTGATCGACACATTGTCAGAGGTTATGTCCGTAGCCGATGCAGTGACTGTTGTGTTGCACGACGTCGTGGCGGAGCCTCCATACGTAACCGCGGAGGTGACATCGACGAAGCCGGCGGAAATCGTCACCGGCGACGTCGCCGATACGCACGTTGGATCGGCGGGTGTGAGCGTAACCGTAATTCCACCCGCCGGAGCGGCGATCGGTGACCCGCCGCTCTCCAATTGGATCGTGATCGTGCCGCCAAAGCTCTCATTGATGCCGAGCGACGACTCCACGATGTTCAGATTGGCCGTCGTCGACACTATCGACTGTGCGGATCCGTGTGTGGCGCTCGTCGCGGTCACCGTTGAGGTACCGGGAGAAACACCCAACACCGTGGCGTTGATCGTGTAGCTACCTTCGGGAATCGTGACCGTCGATGCCTGCAGCGCAACGCTGGCAGGATTGCTGCTGATCAGCGTAACGGTTTCACCGCCAGCCGGAGCCGGTGTCGATATCGTGAGCGGTAGTGATGCTGTACCGCCGAAGGGTACGTTGACCGTCGTCGGTAGGCTGAGAACCTGCAGCGACGATTCGACAACCAAGGTTCCCTCGATATAGCCGGTGGCGTTGGCACGAACCGTGGCAAACCCACCAGCCACGCCTTCGAGGACAACCTGACCAGTGGTGTTCCCTTCTGCAATTGTCACAATCTCGGGTGGCTGAACACCGACAACGCTGGGGTTGTCACTGGTCACAGTTACTGTCGCGCCGCCAACTCCCGCTGGTGCTGTGAGTGTAACCTCGAGATCTGCCGTGCTGCCCACCGACACGCGATCTGTACCCAAGAGAGCGAGCAAGATCGTCGGAGTCGGGAACGTTGCTGTTGCAGAGAAAACTGCGGGCGCCAGGGTCCCCACGGACGCGCTAGCCGTTTGGGACGTCGAGTTCAAACCGAGCGTCCATGTGGTCTGTGCTCGCCCAGAACCGTCGGTAGTACCGGTCGTCGGCGTGACCGAACCATTCAATGCCTGCCAGTCCACCGTTTCACCGGACACCGGGTTGCCGTACTGATCCTGAACCTCGACCACCAACGGGAGTGGGAGGTCTGTGCCTGCATCGGCGGTTTGCGCCTGGCCCGAAACGATCACAACCGTGTCCGCCACATCGGCCGTGCCGCTGGCGGTGAACGTGACCGGCGTCACACCGGCGACGGTGGCTGTGAGCGTGTTCGTGCCCACGGTCTGACCGAGTGTCCAGCCGCCGACCTGGGCGATGCCTTCACTGTCCGTCATCACGACCGGCTGAACGACCGAACCGCCACCGGACACAACCTCGAACGTGACCTCCTCGTCTGGGGCTGGGTTGCCTCCTCCGTCGGTGACATACACGCTGGGGCTGACAGGCAGTGTTGCACCCACCGTGGCCGTCTGGTTGTTGCCGTCTGCGATTTCGATGTTCTGAGCGCCCACCGACAACGTGGCCGTGAACGTAGCCGGGTCGAGGCCTGTGACAGTGGCGGTGGCGGTCTGACTGGCCGAGTCCGGATCTAGCGTCCAACTCGTCTGGGCAAGTCCGTCCGCATCAGTTTGGCTGGATGCGGGATCTACCGAACCGAACGCGGTCGCCCAGCTCACCTGAATGCCCTCGATGGGGTTTTCATACTGGTCCGCCACGGCTACCACAAGCGGTTGAGCTAGTGGTGCCCCGCCGGCGCCAGATTGGCCGTCTCCAGAGATTGTTATGACGGCCGACGCGGCACCAGTCGTGCCTGTGGCGGTGAACGTCACCGGACTCAGGCCTGGTGACGCCGCCGCTAGCTCGTTCACTCCCGCGGAAGTGCCCAGCGTCCAACTGCCGACGGTCGCGACACCTGTAGCATCTGTCGTGTCGACTGCACCAGTCACACTGCCACCGCCGGAGGTTACGCTGAAGGTAACGATCACATCCGGTACCGGATCGTCGTTGTCGTCGGTCACGAGCACAGAGGGCGGTGTACTCACGGCGGTTCCAACTGCAGCAGTCTGCCCGCTACCGGCGTTTGCCACCATGGTGGCGGCAGCGCCAGGTACTACAGTGGCAGTGAAGGTGATCGGCGAGCCGGATAGCCCAGCCGCCGTTGCCGAGACCTGGATTTCACCAATTGTCTCACCGGCTGTCAGCTGTGTGCTTGCGTATCCCTCGGCGTCCGTAGAGACAGACGATTGATCCACCGACGTATTCGTCGGACCGGCTGTTACGGCGAATTCCACCGGGAATCCTCTCGAAAATGGATTCCCAGCCGCATCGATGACCTGCACCACGAGCGGCTGCACCGCAGTTTCGCCGACCAGCATGTTCTGGTTTTCGCCGGATACCGCCCGAAGTGTCTGAGGACGGGCAAAAAACCTGAGAACGCCTGATGTTCTGAGGTCCTCCTCGGCAGTCTGCACTTCTGCGAAAATCGCCACCGTATCGGTTAGGGCGGCCGGTGCGTGCACCCACGCGCTACCATAACCGGCCGCAATCGGTGTTGCTACCTTGCTGCTATCGCTGGAGTAGAACGACACCAGCGCGCTGTCAGCAACTGTATCGCCCTCATATACGGTGCTCAGGATGAGTAGGCTGTCTCCTCCGGTGATCGTAGTATCCGAAAGGCTCAAGACAATGTCCGTCGCGTTGGCGCCAGGGCCAACGAATGCCGGTATCAACTCGGATGTCGTGGTGGGTTCGCTGCCAGCTTCTACGGTAATCACGTCTGTGACCTGCAGCCACACGATCCCGTCACCAATCACCGCAAGACTCAGGTAGAACTGCTCCGTCCTACTCTCCATTGGAATCCGTATTTCGACTGAGACCGAATTTCCATCGGGAGAGATAGTTACCGAATCCGCGAGCACCGTTACTGTATGGGCAATGGACGAGTCACTCACCCTGCGGAGTTCGATTACCAACGAGTCTATCGGAATCGAGGCATTCTGAGCCGCCTCCAATAGCTGCTGAACATCGAAGCTGGCACTCACCTCCATCCCCGGTTCGAACGGAGAATCGTTACAAGTGAGGCTGGCTAATACAGCTACTAGGAGAACGGTTGGTCGGAGAAACTTGCGGCGACCACGAGAAACGGCATTTGAACTCACGTGAATACCTCGCCTGAGAATCTGATTCTTACTTACAACGGCATTAACGTACCGGATTACGATCAATGGTGCCGGAATGCAGTGGTGATGCAGATCGCCTCGAGATCAGGCTCACGCTTCGATGTTAGGGTCATTCTGCAGCATCAAGTATCCGGTGCTTCTGACCATCTGTAATCATATCACGTGATACCACTTGTTGCACTATTCGAGCCACAAACGAGTAACCCCGCACGTCCGCCGCAAGCCACCGCTGCCACTCGAGCTCATCGAGGGCAGCGTGAAGCTTATCGTCACCGAGTTTTGAGGTTTTTGACAGCACAACTGTCGAAACCGGGCTTTCGAGCACCGAAGCGGCTGCCAGCACGGTTTGAGCGTTCTTTGTGAGACGCCTGAAACCAACGCGAATAGCACCCACAATGGCGTCGGGCAAGTCTCCTGGTAGTGTCTGCGATAACGTACGTAGCGGTCGGGGCCAAGCACCCGCCGTCGCATCGAGATCCATGCCCAATGCCACGGCGTGAAGGAGTTCCACTGCAAGCAAAGGCAGGCCAGCTGAGTCTGATGCAACCCTGCGGGCTAGGCGATCGACTTCATCGGCCGTGTAGTCTGGCAGAGCCCAAGCTGCGAGATCGGTCAGAGCCGAATCGTCCAGTGGGCCAAGGCAGGTCGTAGTGCCTGTCAGGTCGCGCCCTATTCGTGACCTTAGTTCGTCCAGCTCATCGCGTTGAGGCAACTGCGCAAATGAGAAGCAGATATTTATGGGCGAGTCCTCGAGATCTCGGAGGGTCGCTGTCAATGCCAGGAGAGTTGCCGGGTCACACCACTGGGCATCGTCTACAAGGAGAGCAGCGGTCTGTTCCAATGTTATCGCACGGAGGATATCGATGATTGCCGATTCGAGCGGTGGAGTCTTCTTCTTCGGCATGCCGAATCTGTCGGCCCATTCGGGTATCTCGGCGGCAAACGCGGCCAGGGAGTTTGGTGACGCCGCCGCCAAGCCGGATGCATCCTGCAACCCACTGCGTGCCAGACCCAGAAGACCAGTCTCTGGTAGATCCACGTCTCCGGCAACTGCCCGAAACGACGCTACTGTGGCACCAGTAAGCCTCGCACGCGCTTGCAGCTCTTCTGCAAGCCTCGTCTTGCCCGTACCCGAGTCTCCCTCTATCAGGCACACGGTTGCTGTACTCTCGTATTGAGATTTTTCGAAACAATCCACGAGGCTGGCAAGTGCTGTTGAACGGCCGACCAATGGGGCGCGGCGGGAAGCAGCGCCTTTGGACGTCTTGACGCTGCCCGGCAGCCGCCAGGACCGCTCCAATCTGACTTGGTGGGCAAGCTGCTTAGTCTCCGGTTCTGGTTCAGACCCTAAATCGGACAGCCGCTTCAAGTGAAAGTCGTACTGCACGAGCGCCTGCGAGCGATCGCCTGACAAAACTAGGCTCTTCATTGCGGCTCTAACCGCTATCCCCGATGTGGAGTCGAGAGCTTGCGCCCGCATTGCCAGTTCCACTGCTTCACTTGCACTTCCGGCGGCGAGCAAATCTTCACATCGCTTCGAAAGTGCCAGAGCGCACCTGCCACGCCAGAATGCTCTTTCAGCCGCTAGCCAGTCTTCGAACCCCCATTCGCCCTTGATTGACAGGCCCTCTAGGAACTCGCCTGCAACCACGTCTGCGGCCTTCTCCCAGTTCTTCGCTTGCTCGGCCTCCTCTAACTCCTCCAAGTCCAGCCGCACCATCTCTGGCGCGATTCGGAGTTGGTCACCGTCGCCCTCCAAGACACGATCGCCGAGTTGTTTTCGCAATACACGCACGGCCTCACGCAATGAATGGCGCGCCTTGTCCTCTGGCTTGTCGCCCCAGAGCAATCCCGTAAGGTGCTCGCGTCCTCGAGTCAATCGCGGTGATCGCGCGAGGTAGACGAGTAGAGCGCGGTTCTTGTTTCCCTTGATGTCGATCTCGTCACCAATAGTGGAGCGGATCTCGAGCGGGCCGAGCACACGACACTTGATCATTGGCAACCCGTGCGTCGCGAGACAGCGGCTGCGCTGTCGCGGATCGGCCGAAGTGTTTCGTCTGATCTCGCCCAAAGCTCTACCACTCGTGGTAGCTGTCTACACGCCAACTGCCTGTTGGCACCGCGCGCCGCGGCCATGCCACGCAGCAGCATTGCATACGTGCTCAACGCCCAGTCAATCTCCGCCGCTTGAGCTGGACCCTCGAAGCGTCGGATCATCTCAGAGTGCTCGTACCAGAGGCGCATCGAGTCGGCTGCCGCGGGCTGGTCGAGGCTGTCCAGCCAATCGGCGCGTTTCATATGCAGGACCGCGCGCGCAAAGGGGTCTCCGCCGCGGGCGGCGGAATCGAGAACAAGCAGCCCTCGCGTCTCGGAGAGCGCATCGCGAAAGCGACCCGAAGAAGCGAGTTCCAGTCCGTTCAACAGGCTGCCGAGTCTCTCGGCAGCGGTGTCCTCTGAGCTGGCGTGGAGCATTGCCCGGAACCTGCCGGCCCGCTCGCTTTCGCCCTGGTTCAGTGCGTCCAGGCCAAGTGCCCATGTTGCTCGGAAGCCGATGGTTGAGTCACCCACCAGGTCCTCGAGTAGTCCGGCCGACCTGCCTGGAGGCCTTGCCTCGTCCAGCGGCATTCCGAGTGTGGTCGTCACGACCCGCCACTCTACGGCTTCGAGCTGCGCGGATGGCGTGCTTCTCAGCGCCGCCGCCGAGTCGAAGTGTTGGAGGGCCTCGACCATTCGTCCCAGGGCCACGAGTCCAAGTGCACGCGACTCGTGTAGATCAGCGCGATCCGCCGTGCTGAGATCCCGGCCCTCTGTAAGAACGGCGAGCGCTATTTCGGCCTGGGTTTCCGGGAGCCCAAGCATCGAAGCGAGCCGGCTAGCGTGAGGCATTGCGTGGGAAATCTCAGGTCGCGCGAGCATGTGTTCGCGCGTCGCAATCTTGTTGACGGCGGGGAAGAACCTCTCCGCGATCGCCCAGCGCAGCAGGTCCGGGTTCTGTTCGTCGAACTCACCTTCTGGAACTTGTTGGTTTGGGTAGCGCGCTGAATACGACTCTACCGCCAATGTCGCCGCGGACTGGTTGCCCAAGCGTATATGGCTGCGTGCCAGCGACCCGAGTTCCGGTCCGAAACTCGAGTCCTTACCGACAGCGTCCTCCAACTGCGATACTGTGAACTCAACTGGTATTCCAGCGAAAGCTCCACGGTTGTAGAGCTCTTCCGAGTACATGGCTGCCACGTATGCATCGCGGGGGTCGTTCTGGACCAATTCGCGGTATATCTCAAACCTTCGTTCCAGCGTCTGAGCGAGCTGAGCATCGATCAGCTGCCTCTCCCGTTCGGAGAGGCTTGCACCATGGGTTTCCAGTAGCTCCGCGAGATCTACATCTGGTGAGGGATCGCCGGTCAACTGCCATCGCCAGGCGTTTGCCAGCCACCAGGCCGCCAGTCCAAAATCGGGATCCTCGGCCAATGCCTCCCGCAACTGCTGTACTGCCTGCCTGAAATCATTCCGCTTGAACGCGCGGCGGCCGGCCACGAATGCGACTATGGCGGCGTTGCTACGACCTGTTATGTCGGATCCTTCGTAAGTCTGGTTCGGATCGACCACCTGCGCAATCCGGAAACTGATCTGATGTGCGGTCTCGGCCAGGTCGAGTGGCTGCGATAGTGCCTTCACCGAGCCAGCATCCGTCCACTCGCCGGTGGAGTCTATTACGGATATCGCTATGGCAATTGAATCTCCGTCTGCTTTTACAGCTCCCCGAGCGGCGTATTGCACCCCGAGCCTCCTCAGTTCTCTTACACCAAAGGCAGGCGTTGCACGGTCACGCGGCTGCATCAGAGCATCGACCGTGGGTGGCGGAGCGAGGTGTGCGAAATGCCTCAAGTTCACCCCTGTTAGATCACGTAGGCTGATGGCGGCATCGGAGAGAGCCGAATCAGCAGCTGGCTCAGCTGCGAATGGCAGGATCGCGAGTTCGTGCTCGGTGGGTTTCGGTGACAGTAGGACTACGCCGATCAAGTATCCGAGCACGAGTGTTGCGGCAGCCACTGCGGTAGCATACCACTTGTAGCGCCGGTATCGCAGAGTGCGTGTAGTCCACAACGCTCTGCGAAATGTCCGAGCGTCAGGCCACCTCTTCTCCGGTTCCCACGCCAAAGCTCGGTGCAGTACGGGAATCACCTTCTTGGGAACGCCGGACCAGTTCGGCTTCGTATCGGGCGGTGTATCGCTCCAACGCCTGCCTGTGTATGCCTCGAACAGAACCATAGCCACCGCGTAGAGGTCTGTTCTGCCCGTAACGGCTTGACCGTATGCCTGTTCGGGAGGCATATACCCAACTGTGCCAGCGAACGATGCATCGGTCACCGTGATCTCTGCGGGATCTACCGTGGGGCGGGCAATTCCAAAGTCGGTGAGAACTGCTCTGTTCCCGATCAAGAAGATGTTACTCGGCTTGATGTCGCGGTGCACTACCCCTTGATCGTGCACCGGCTCGAGTGCATCGAGCAGATCCCTGCCGAGCTTGAGTGCTTCCTCACTGGAGAGCGGTCCTTTCGCGAGGCGATCAGCGAGTGTGCCTTCCGAGATGTAGTCCATTACGTAATAGAAGAGTCCATCCGCCTCACCTGCCCTGTGCACCGGAACGACATTGGGATGCCTCAGGTTGGCTAGGATTCTCGCCTCTCTCAGGAACTTCTCCGTGGCCCTGGCGGTCGCTTGTTCAGGCCGGATGATCTTGATGGCGACGTGACGGTCGAGCGCGGTATCTCGGGCAAGGAACACGATACCCATCCCGCCGGCGGCGAGTTCTCGCTCCACTTGGAGTTCGGGCGACAACGCGGTGTTGAGACGCTCGATAATGGTGGACATATGTGCCCGCCGGTATGTGGTACTGCGAATCTGCTCTTTATTGGAGGGAGGTCAAGGGTGGGAGCGGTGGGGTGATTTGCGATTGCAGAGTGCAGATCAGTGATTGGAGATTTGACGTAGGTGTGGCCACCGAGCGCCAAGGCTACCTTTACCGAATGTCTTCCCTAAACAAACTCGTATTCCGATATACGCCGGTCGCAATCTCGGCCGCCTGCGCTACGCGCTCGATGGTCATAGAGTCCGCGACCGTGCCGGTCGAATCAGCCGACAAGATCGACAGCGTCTCCGCGTACGATTGATAGATGATGAAATAGAGCGTCAGAATCGTCTCTGAGGGCTCGTCTATCCAACCGTAAGGTCTTTCACGGGTGACGGACTCGTGATTGTAGACGTCGAACAGCAGCGTTTCGCTGGTTTCCAAGTCGAGCCATCCGAGCTGGCTGATCAGCTTGATGTGATCGGTTTCGACAACCGGCTGCGGCATGAGTTTTCTCACCAAACCCTGCCCCACGAGATAGGGGCCGAGGCCCATGCGATCGGCGAACTGACCGGTCGTTCTGGATATGTAGATCGGTCGCTCGCCGAGGTTGTCCTGGATGAGCTGCAGCATTACCAGGTCGGCACGTTCGAGGATCTGCGGTTCGAGGATCGCCTCGAGGTCACCTTTCGTGAAGGCACTACGGGCCTGGATTTGGTGATAGGGTGGCAGGGCGTCGAGTTCCTCGAACGAGAGCGACAATGGGTCCTCGGTCGGCCTCTGCCATTCCTTGTTCCAGAACAGCTCAGGCGATTTGGTGGAATCGAACGGAGCCGACACCCGGCGTTTGATCTGGCGAATATGCCAGTCGGTGTTCATGAGAGAGAGGTTCGCTGTGACCACGTCCTGCCGGACTCCCTCGACCTCCTGCACGTACCAGAGCGGAAATGTGTCGTTGTCGCCGGCAGTGACGAGTATGCTGTAGGGTTCGACCGACTGGAGTATGTCCACAGCGATGTCTCGCGGCATGGTCTCATGCGCTCGTGAGGCGCTCTTCCAGTTCCCGACTAGGGGAATCAGCACCAGCAACAGAGCAGGCGATCCCGCCAACCACTTCTTGTCCTCGTTGAGCTGGCCTCCCAAAAGGTTAGCACCCAAATGCAGGAGCGCTCCGAACCCTAGGGTGGCCCACACACCCCAGAGCTGGAACGAGGCAATGAAGAAGTAGTCGCGTTCGCGCACCTCGCGTACCAGATCTTCTCCCGGGCGCACCGAGAAACCGAACTTAAAATCCAGGTAGAACACGAGGAGTATGGTCACGGTTGCCATCAATGCCGTCAGCGCTGCCGCGTTGGCTCTGTCCTTTCTCCAGTGCCAAATCGCACCGACGATCCCAAGAGCCCCAAACAGGTAGGCCATGGCGTTTCGGAGCGCCGGCTCGAAATGGCGCCCGAACTGCCACGAGAAGTATTGGAAATAGTTGACGTACTGCCACAGCAGATCGGCCTGTCGCGGGATCAACGGACCTTTTTGGTACTGTTCGCGTGACAGCACCGCTCGGAGGGCTTCCCAGTTGGTGGGCTCACCCTCGTTGATGGGCGGGAACATTCCGGCGCGAATGGGAAGGAAACCGTTAACGGAGAGTCCTACCGCGGTTACGACGACTGCGCTCACGGCCAGAGTCCAGTGCCCGGTCAGTGCTGCTGCCACCACCACAGCGCCGACCGCAACGAAAGGAATGGCGTAGAACGACGATCTATCGGCTCCGTGCTTGAGCACATCAGGCAGGAAGATCAAGACGACGACGATGGTGCAAAACAGTAACCACTTGGTCCACCCACCAATGTCCGCGCTCTCCTTCAGGTTCGTGAAGAGCATGAACACCATCAACGCGGATGCGCCGAGCAGCCCCATTGCATGGTTGGTTGACGAGAGTGTGAGCAGGAAGAGGATTACCAGCAGCAGCTTGTCGCGTGCGGGGCCGGGCTCGCTATCCACCCAGCGCGTGGACAGCCACAGAATCAGGCTGATCGACAACAGGCTCAGGGTGTAAACCTTCTCGTTGACTACCGACTGGTTCCACACCGTGAATGCCGTCGCACCCACGAGGATGCCCGCGATCGCAGCGGCGTAGCGAGCGTTCCTGGATGCCGGAATCAAAGCGCGCAGGAACCGCTCGGCGACGAGAAAAAGCAGCCCCGATGAGACCGCACTCGTGACCGCGGCAAACAGGTTCAGGCGGAGGGCATAGTGCTCAACCAAAGGCAGTTGAGCCCAGACGTGTCCCAGCAAAACGAACAGTGGGTTGCCAGGCGGGTGGGGAATGCCCAGCACCTTGGCAGCAGCTATGTACTCGGAAGTGTCCCAGAACTGTGTCGTCGGTGCGATCGTGACTACATAGAGCCCCAGTATGGCAAGTGTCACCACACCGGCTACGAGGTAGGGCGGCCCCTCGTGAGCCTCTCGCGATTCGATCGTCATATCGCCGCTAGTGTCGGAACTGGCGCGAGCCGGTCAAGAGCATTGCGATGTTGTGCGAGTTTGCCGCTTCGATCACCTGTTCATCTCGAACCGATCCGCCCGGTTGGATTATTGCGGTGATGCCGGCTTCAGCCGCCTGATCTATGCTGTCGGGGAACGGGAAGAAAGCGTCTGATGCCAGCACACAGCCGGTCGTGTCGTGTCCTTCCTCGCGAGCCTTGTGAACCGCAATGAACGCAGAGTCGACGCGACTCATCTGTCCCGCGCCGATGCCGACAGCCGTCTCGTTTTTCGCTAGGAAGATCGCGTTCGACTTCACGGACGCGACCGCTGCCCAGCCAAACCGAAGGTCCCTGCGTTCCTCATCGGTAGGTGCCCGTTTCGTTGCAATTGTCCATGCCGATTCATCGGTTGAGTAGATGAACTGTTCTTGTACCAGAAGGCCGCCACGCACGCGCTTGTAGTCGAACGACTTGCGCTTGTCGGGGAGCGGCAGTTCCACAACGCGAATGTTCTTCTTCCTCTTGAACACCGCGACCGCATCGTCGTGGAAACGCGGGGCGACAACCGCCTCCACGAACAGATCCGCCATTGCTTCAGCGGTCGGCTCATCGACGACTGTGTTGAAGCCTACCACCGAGCCGTAAGACGATTTCGGGTCGGTCGTGAATGCACGGCGGTACGCCTCTTCGGCCGACTCTCCTATTGCGAGTCCGCAGGGAGTCGTGTGTTTGATGATCGCGCAGGCCGGTCGGTCCGGCCATGGGGCCACCGTCCTGCTCGCTGCTTCAATGTCGAGCAGGTTGTTGAACGACAACTCTTTGCCGTGAAGCTGCCGCAACACATCCACGCCGCGCCCTTCTCCGGTCGAGTACAGAGCCGCGAGTTGCGTCGGGTTCTCGCCGTAGCGGAGCACCTGAAGGCGCTCGAGAATCAAGCTGATCGTAGGGGGAAACAGCTCTGCACCCTGGCTCAAAAAAGCGGCGATTGCCGCATCGTAACCGGCTGTGTGGCTGAAGACCTTGGCGGCTAGCTCGTGGCGGAACCTAGTATCGATTTCTCCGTTGGAGAGAGCGGCGGTTACGCGTCCGTAGTCGCGAGGGTCTACCACCGGTAGCACATGCCAAAAGTTCTTGGCGGCAGACCTGAGCATCGACGGTCCGCCGATATCGATCTGCTCAACGGCGTCCTCGAGGTCGACGTCCGGTTTGGCAACTGTTTCCTTGAACGGGTACAGGTTGACGGCTACGAGGTCAATCGGCTTCACGCCGTGTTCCTGGAGCGACTCCATATGCGCCGGCAGATCGCGCCGTGCTAGGAGGCCGGCGTGGACAACCGGGTGCAGAGTCTTCACTCGCCCGTCGAGGATTTCAGGAAATCCGGTGATGTCCTCGACGCTCGTCACGTAGACTCCACCCTCAGTGAGTGCATGTCCGGTTCCGCCCGTTGAGACGATTTCCCATCCCAGCTCCACGAGCTGGCGGGCGAACTCGACTACCCCCCGTTTGTCCGATACCGATATTAGTGCGCGCGGCACGATGCCTCCAGTTTGGATCACATATTTATTATTGCGGTCCCGCGATGTCTACAGATGGCGTCGTATCCGCTGCCACTCGGAACGATCCCCCATCCGGGCACATCTGAGACACATGACCTGCAGTTGCAGCCGCCAGCACGACGGCAGGTAGAAGCTTGTGTTCGACCTCTAGAACACGCTGTTGCAGCGATTCGACCGTGTCATCGGGTCTGACCGGCACGGGCCATTGGGCCACTATGGGGCCGCGGTCGTACTCCGCTGTGACAATGTGCACTGAAGGGCCGGAGAGTGTGGCTCCCGATTCCAGCACAGCCTTATGAACACGCTGGCCGTACATCCCATGCCCCCCGAAAGACGGCAACAAGGCGGGATGAATGTTCAGCATTCTGTTCTCAAATGCCTGCACGACGTCGGCGGGAACCAGTTTCAAGTATCCCGCCAACACAACGAGGTCGACGTTGTGGTCGTTGAGAACTCTGATGATGGCGGCTCCATCGCCAGGGTTCTCGATGAAGTGCGTATTCACTCCGGCGCTACGAGCGCGATCCAGCCCCTTCGCTTCTGCCTTGTTGCTCAGAACCAAGACGACGCGCGCGGGACTCGGATCCCCGCACACGTCGAGTAGAGCCTGCAGATTCGTTCCGCTTCCCGAAACGAATACCGCTATCCGCATTCGGCGTCAGCCTTCACACTGAGATACTTGGACGATTGGAAGTGCACCCTCCTGCACCCGTAAGATGAAAGGACCAGTCTCGTCCTGCTTACCAGTCGTCATGACAATGTTGTGCGGGTGTCCGTCTCCGGTGAGTACGATCCGAGCGTTGCATGCACCTGCTCCATCGTCGTTGGCATCGATCGCCGTGGCAAAACCGCGGTAGAGCGTTAGACGAGCGTCGAATATGATCGACTGTAGGTCAATCGTGACTGTGTCACCTTCCGGCACATCGATTCCCCAGACCTGATAATAGCTGGGCCCGAGTTTGGCGTTTGGAGGACCAAGCGTTCCCATGGCTGAATCGCCGACGGTGAGTGTGCCCTCCTTGTCGAAAAAGCCGCCGCAGGTTCGAGTGCTACTCGGTTCAGTAGCTCCTTGGTTCAGAGAGATCTCGAATTCGCCCACGTCGTGTGGGTAAAAGGTGGTTGCGTACACGATGTAACGGCCGGACGTCGGGAGGACGTGCATCAGGTGAGAATTGCACAATCCGCCGCTATCTCCGTCGTCTGCGAGAACTCTGTCCACCGAATCTGCGAGAAGTAGGTGCGCATTGAAGTCGATAGAGTTGACTGATATCGAAACAGTATCACCCGCGTCACCCGAGAAAAAGAACATCTTAAAGTGCGATCCGTCCGCCAGCGAATCATCCGCCGCTGTCAGGAATCCGGACAGCGTCTCGCCGTAGCTGATCGGAAGCACAGGCGTTTCCGGTGCAGCTTCTTGTTGCGCGGTTACCGGCGTAGTAGTCAAGACGATCGCTGTTGCGACCGTCGTTATTGCCTTGAACTTCACTTCGAACATCCTCCTGCGTGCAGCCGATATGCGAAATTTCTGCTCGCGGAATTTGGCCAGGATCACTCCTCGACACAATCCCGACTGGCGTCAGCGTGCACGAACTGTCGCCAATGCATTCGCTATGATTTCGAACTCCTCATCTCTTACTGTGCGTACATCAAAAAGAACGCTTCCATCCGCCACCCGAGCGATCACCGGTGGGTCGTTGTGCCTCAACACTTCCAATACGGATTTGGGTGACTCGCATGCATAACTCACCAGCGTCGTCTCGAGCTGTCTGCCGGGAAACGAACCTCCACCCACTGCCGATTCGCCGGGAACCATTTCCGTTCCCGGTAGCATCGTTGCCAGAACTGCGGCGCGCCGTGCCAGCTCATCTGGTGGTGCCACCAACATGGCCAGCGCCGGTATTTCCTGAATCGCGAGGTCTGGGTAGCGATACAACCCCAGTGTTGCTTCCAGCGCCGCGATCGTGAACTTGTCTGGGCGGTATGCCCGAGCCAGGGGGTTGCTCCTCGCCAGCTTGATGACATCGGCCGGGCCTACGATGATACCGGCCTGCGGTCCACCCACCAGCTTGTCTCCCGAGAAGACCGTCGCCGCACCGGCCGCCACGCTGTCACGAACCAGGGGCTCCCCGTCTAAACCGTACGCCGACAGGTCAACCAGGAGGCCGCTTCCGATGTCGTGGATGACTGGTATTCCCCGCGCCTTTCCTAGGTTCACCAACTCGCTCAGCGCGGTGTCTTCGGTGAAACCCAGGATTTCGAAGTTGGATCTGTGCACCTTCAGCAGTGCACCGGTCCGCGGGCTCAGCGCGAGGGTGTAGTCTTTGAGCCTGGTCCGGTTGGTAGTTCCCACTTCCCTGAGCGTGCTGCCGCTCTTGGCGAGTATCTCGGGAATCCTGAACGATCCGCCGATCTCCACCAACTCTCCGCGCGACACAATTGTCTCGGCGTTTTCGGCGAGCGTGTTGAGTAGCAGAAACATCGCTGCGGCGGCATTGTTCACCACGAGACCGTCGTCGGCCCCGGTCACCTCGCGCAGTAAGGCGCGCAGGTTGTCCTGGCGGGAACCGCGCTCGCCAGTGTTAAGGTCCAACTCCAGCGTCGAATATCTCAGAGCCTGTTCAGCCGCCTCGAACGCGGCATCGGCGAGCGGGGCGCGACCCATGTTCGTGTGCAGCACGACGCCCGTCGCGTTAACGACTCCGACGAGGGTCGTACGGTTCCAGTTCCTTGCGTGAAATGCTATGGAATCGAGCCAGCCGGAAGGCGGTGGTGTTCCGCCGAATTGGCGAGCATCGGAGAGTGCCGCCCGAATGGCGTCCACGACAGCTTGCCGGGGGAATTGCGCCAGCAGCCCACTTCTCTCCGCCTCATCCAACAGCGCGTTCACTGCGGGCAGTCGTTGCCGCGGATCGGTCATGTGGTGTCCGCGGGAACCTCGGTCGTGTCGACCGGCTCTGGGAGAATGAGTAGGTTCTCCGATTCCGCAATTGCACCGGAGACATTTTCGGCGACCGCGGTGACGAAATAACGAGCACCAGGCACCATGCTGGCTGCCAGGCGTACGAACCATGTCGAACTCAATTCCGGACGTTCCGAAAGCAGCTCCAGCACACGGCTGGTGTCTGCGGCAGCAGCTACCATTAAAGTATCACCAGCCTCGGTGATGGTAACTGCTGCACTGTCTTCCATTATCTGACCTGCCGAATCAACAACCTGCAACAACCCCTCCACAATTGAGTCCGCCGCCGCCCCTAATGTGTCAGCGGCCGGTGCCCTTGCGGTGTCAGCGCCCGCTGCACCCGCCGTATCTGCCTCCGCCTCCAAGGCCGCCATAGAATCAGCAACCGCGGCTTGCCTGATAGAATCTGCGACAGCCTCCTCTGTTCGTACCGAGTCGTAGGTCGGTTGGTTCCATATCGCAACGGTTTCCACCAGCGTCGTGTCGGGTAACGCAAAAACCTTCACCACCGTGTCGTCGGGTTCACCGGGCACCAGCTTCTGTGTGAATTCGACTTGTATGGTCACGCTGTCCAAGTCTGTGACTTCGCTGATTCTCGGCCCAACGGTGTCGTGCGCAAACGCCCACATCACATGGGATAGACTCGAATCCAACTGAACCGTTACCGAGTCGAACACCTCCCGGTAATCCCGCATTCGATTGTCGTTTTGGTCCACCGTGGCCGATAGGAGGTATGTGCCGGGATGGAGGTACCTGATCTCGAAGTCGCCTACCGAATCCGCGCTGGACATGAACACGAGTGAGTCGGGCTGCCTTATTGCCTCGACGAGTGCGCCCGGCGCCGCACCGCCCTGTTCCCAGTCCAGCACGGTACCGGTGATTCTGGTGTCGGGGATTTCGCCGCCAGTGGAGAACACGACCGTCTTGGTCGAATCGAGCCGGTTGTTCCGCAGATCGGCGAACCCAGGCAGCAGCGTGAGCTGGTATACTATGTTCGCCTGCCAGCCGTCTTTGGGCTTGATGGTGATCCTGGAACGTTTCCAGGACACATTGAGTTCTTCGGGTCGAGGCGACAGTAGCACCAGGTTCTCGAGCCCTGACCCGGAGCGCTCGTCGATCACCTCGTTGAATCGAACCTGAACGTCGTCGTCGAAGTCTGCGACTACGGCCCCGGAATCGGGTGTGACCGATACGATGAAAGGAGGGTCGAAATCCGGCGGCCCACCAGGCGGGTCCTGGATCGTCGCGCAGGCGGAGAGCAGTAGCGCTACTTGCCCAACGCGTGCAATTTGGCGGCGAGTGTTTCTCGCTGCTCCTTCCACGACCGCTCCTTCTCGCGTTCCCGTTCTACTACTTCTGCAGGTGCACGACTCACGAAGTTCTCGTTTTGTAGCTTTGCGGTCACTCCCGCAAGTTGTTTGTCGATCCTCTCGAGTTCGCCGCCCAGCCTGGCGATTTCGCTCTCGACGTCGATGGCGTCACCGAGAGGCACGAAAAGTGAAGACCCGCCGGCCAGGACCGCATGAGCCCCGACCTCGTCTCCGGGTTCCGCATCCATCACCAGCTCACTCACCTTGGCAAGCCGCTCGATGGTCGCACGCTCGGATTCGAAATCGATACGAGCGGTCTCATCTACCGCCTGGATGATCGTGCGCACCTGTTTGCTAGGTGCGACCCGATACTCCGCCCGCACCGTGCGGATCGCGGAGACGGCGGCCTGCACCCTGCCAAACGAGGCTTCGACGCCATCGTTCACGCGCGTTTCGTCGACGTCGGGCCACCTGGATGCGGCGAGCAGATCTTCGCGATCGCCAACCAAATGTCCCCAAAGCTCCTCCGTCATGAACGGTGTGATGGGGTGGAGCAGCTTCAGAGCGGTCTCGAATACGTGACACAACACCCCGCGCGCAACGTCTCCACCCGGAACGGTCCCGTAGAGCCGAGGCTTGACCTGCTCCACGTACCAGTCGGCTAGTTCGTCCCAGATGAAATGGTAGGCGGAGTTGGCGGCATCGTTCAGCCGGAATCGAACCAGAGCGTCTGTCACGGTTTCGATGGTCCGCTGGCACCGCGACAGGATCCAACGGTCCGCGAGTTCGAGTTCCGAATCATCGATCTCTTCGACGGACCTGGTCGGACCTTCCAGGTTCGACACGATGAACCGGCCGATGTTCCAACATTTGTTCGAGAAGTTCCGGCCCGCTGCAAAGGTCGCTTGGAGGTCGCTCCGATCCATGATGATGTCGGTGCCGGCCGCCGCGCCCGCCACCAGCGTGAACCGCAGTGCATCGGCCCCGTAGAGCTTCACGACGTCCAGCGGGTCGATCCCGTTGCCCAGCGACTTGGAGAAGGCTCGGTGCTGTGGATCGCGAACCACTCCGTTCAGATACACTGTCTCGAACGGTGTGTCGCCCATGAAGTGGTAGCCCGCCATCACCATCCGGGCGACCCAGAAGAAGATTATGTCCGGTGCCGTGACTAGAGTGTGTCCCGGATAGAATCGCTGCAAGTCCGGAGTCTCGTTTGGCCAGCCGAAAGTCGCAAACGGCCACAACCACGACGAGAACCAGGTGTCGAGTACGTCCTCGTCCTGGTGGACCGATCCTCCGCACTTGCCGCACGCCGTGGGCGTGTCTATCGCAACGGTAATGTGATCGCAATCCTCATTGTCACAGAACCACGCCGGTATACGGTGCCCCCACCAAAGCTGTCGCGAGATGTTCCAGTCGCGGATGTTCGTCATCCAGTGCTCGTAAACCTTGCCCCAGCGCTCGGGAACGAACTTGAGCTTGCCGCTTCTGTATGCTTCGAGCGCCGGTTCCGCCAACGGTTTCATCTTCACGAACCATTGCTTTGACAACAACGGCTCCACGGGCTGCTTGCACCTGTAGCAGTACCGAAGCGCGTGGTCGTAGTCCTCCACCTTCACGAGTTGCCCCGTCTCCTTCAAGAGCTCTACGATCTTCGCTCGGGCCTCGAAACGCTCCACGCCGTGCAGACCTTCGGGAACGCGATCGCTTTTCAGCATGTTCGCGTCCTCGCCGATGATCACTGGGCGATCGAAGCCACCCAACTCTTCGGCAATGTCGAAATCGTTGGCGTCGTGTGCCGGGGTGACCTTGAGGATCGCCGTGCCGAAGTCGCGTTCGACAGCTTTGCTGGTGCGCATAGGGATCTCGACGCGCGTGAGCGGTATCCTCACACTGCATCCCTCATAATCCTTCCAGCGCTCGTCGTCGGGATGCAATACGAGGCAGACGTCGCCGAACATCGTCTCGGGGCGCGTGGTAGCGACAACCGCTTCCTTCGGACCTCCGTCCTTGGGATCGACCACAGTGTAGGCGATGTGATACAGATGGCCGGATTTGTCCGAGAACTCGGCTTCTTCGTCCGACAGCGATGTGTGACAGCGCGGGCACCAGTGAATCACCCTCAGGCCCCTGTACACCAGACCGGCGTCGTGTAGGTCGACGAACACCTTTCTGACGGCGTGCGAGTACTCGTCATCGAAGGTGAAGCGGGTGCGCGTCCAGTCGCACGAACAACCGATGGCCTTGAGCTGCTCGAGAATCGTGTTACCGGTTTTCCCCACATGCTCCCATACGCGCTCCACGAACTTCTCTCGTCCCAGATCGTGGCGTGACTTTTTTTCCTCCCGCTGTAGAGCACGTTCGACCACGTTTTGCGTGGCGATACCGGCGTGGTCCGTGCCTGGAAGCCACATGGCCTCGCGTCCGCGCATGCGTTCGAATCGGATCAGGACGTCTTGGAGCGTGTTATTTAGCCCGTGTCCCGAGTGCAATACGTCGGTCACGTTGGGCGGGGGTATCACGATCACGTACGGATCGTTGTCGGATTCGACGTTTGCAGTGAACACGCCGGCATCCAGCCAACGTCTATATATGCCTGACTCGATCGCCAGGG
>Ga0180432_10002929_pt1 | contig 25101 bp, 13 predicted proteins | sample SS_ome_10_FD_132414 | JGI IMG/M metagenome (GOLD analysis project Ga0180432, IMG submission 132414) | Hypersaline lake sediment archaeal communities from the Salton Sea, California, USA - SS_1_MS_2 metaG | ecosystem: Environmental > Aquatic > Non-marine Saline and Alkaline > Hypersaline >... | reverse complement strand
GCCAGGCCGACGGTCGGCGGTCCCCCGAGACGAGGCCCACGACCCGCCGGAAACGGTCCAGAACGCGTTCGGCTTCGCGGCGGTTCACGGCCGGATCGGGCTCGTACTCGAGCGCCCGGCCGCGGCGGATGGGCAGCGGCTCCAGCCGCACGACTTCATGCCGCAGGGTGACACCGCGGCGGAAGGTCAGGGGCACGGGCCAGTTCTCCGGATAGGTGCCCAGGATGCTGGCGAAGTGGTTGTCGGAGGTGATCTCCCGGTCACTGAAGCGCAGCAGCCGGTCGCCCGGGCGAACGCCGGCCCGCCAGGCCGGACCGTCCTCGAGGAGCTCGTCGAAAACCAGGTCGCGGTTGACGGTGGCCTGAAGGATCCCGTGGCGGACGAGCAGGCCGGCCCGCAATCCCGGCAGAAACCGCCTGATCTGATTGATCGAGATCGCGAAGCCCACCCCCACGTTGAAGCGGCCGCGCACGCCGGCGGCGATGGAGATACGCCCGTTGATGCCGATGAGGCGGCCGTCCGCGTCGAACAGCGGGCCGCCGCTGTTGCCCGGGTTGATGGCGGCGTCGGTCTGGAGGCAGTCGGTGTAGACCAGGGCGTTGCCGGTGCCCCTCTGGTAGCGGTGCGTGCCGGTGACGATGCCCATGGTGACGGTCGGGGTCTGATCCTCGGAGAGGAGGAAGGGGTTGCCCATGGCCAGCACCAGGTCGCCGACCCGCACCGCGTCGGAGTCGCCGAGGTCGGCGTGCGGGTAACGCGTGCGGTCCGGGCCGCAGAGGCGGAACATGGCGACGTCGCCGCCGGGGTCGATGCCGAGGACCTCGAGCTCGCAGAGGTCGCCGTCGGGCAGACCGGCCAGGCCGCGGCGGGTGTCGAGCAGGCCGGCCACCACGTGGTAGTTGGTCAGGCCGTAGCCCGCCGGATCGATGATCACGCCCGAGCCGCCGCCGCGGCGCTGCCGGTCGTAGAGGCAGACGACCGACGGGGCCACCCGGGCGATGGTCTCGATACGGCGCCGTTCCTCGGCCAGGGCGATCCTTATGTCCGGATCCACCGCGGCAGGAACCGGACGGGATGCCACCTGCGCGGCAGCCGGTGGCGGCGCCGAGTCCGGGGATCCGGCGCCCGTGAGGATTGCCACCATCGCCACGACGAAGCCGGGACACCACCATCGCCGGTCCGCGGCCGGCCGAGTCGGACCACCGCCGCGCCGGGGCAGGGGTCGGCCGCTCCGGGATCGGCGGGGTGGCGGGATCATCGGGATGGCTCCTCTCTCGTCCGCGCCGCCTGCGGCGACGCCGCCGGGCGGATGAGTCGGGCGTCCGCCCAGTTGGCGTGATCGGCCAGGTCCATCTGGTCACCGTAATCCACCAGGAGAGTCAGTTGGTTGACACCACTCACCTGGATGGAGACGTCGCGCGGCGGATCGGTGCCGGTGACGGGTCCGCTGTCGAAGAGCGGCCGATCGTCACCGACGATGCGAAACACGACGTGGCCGCGGGGGCGAACCGCGTCGTCGATACCGATGGTGGTGCAGAACCGCTCGAAGCTACCGGCCAGGGGGAAGACCAGCTCGGTGCGGGCGTGGACGCCGAGGCCCTTCTGGAAGGTCCGGCCGTCGATGGAGATGGTACGGTTGCCGGCGCTGCGGTCCGCCCGCACCGGCCAGGGGTCGTGCAGCAGGCCCTCGACGTTCTGGCGGACGTCCTCCCGATGCAGCAGGTCGCTCAGAAAGACCAGCCGGTCGCTGAGGCGGTCGATACCAAGGATCCGCCCGGGCGGGAGCTCCAGGCGGGCGGCGAAGGCCGTCTCGACCCGGACGTTCGTCTCGCCGGAGGGCAGGAGCCGGGCGGGCAGGACGGCCCCGCTGACCAGATGGACGGTGGCCGGCGCGGGGGTGTCGGTGCCGCCGCCGGCCGCAAAGACGATCCCGGCGGCTTTCTCCAGCGGGAAGGGCCGCTCGCGATCGTGGTACACGAAGCGCCCCCCTGCGGGGCCGAGCGAGGCAATCCGCCCGCGGACCGTGCGGACACCGCCGGCGGCCAGGGCCACCAGCACGTCCTTGCCCGGCTGCGGGGCCGACAGTTCGCGCTCGAGAGCATCGCGGGCCTCGGGCCGGGCGCCAGCCTGCGGGAAACGCACGCCCGCCAGGTGCTCGAAGCGGAGCACAAGCTCGCCGGCGGCAACGGTCTCCACCCGGATGCCGCCCTCCACGCTGTCGAGGATGCGCCCGGCAAGCAGACCGCGGGGGCGGAGATGGAACAGCGCTTGTGCCGCCGCCGGGCCGGGCATGGTCACGTCCGTGTCGAAGACCACGCTGCGCACCTCGTCGAGGCCCAGCTCGCCGGTGGCGCCATCCGAGACAACGCGCAGCCTGCCGCCCGCGGTGATGCCCGCGTAGGTGCCGCGGACGTTGCCCCCGTCGATGGTCTCGATGCGGACGGGGACGGAGGCTGCCGCCCAGCCAACTGCCACCAGGTGGCACAGCATTGCAGAGAACCACGTGCGGGGTCGTGTCGGCGTCATCGGGCGTCAGGGCTCCTCAGCGAGCTGGCGGTAGTACTGCTCGACCAGTTGGCGGTAGCGGTCCGGGAAACGGTCCTTGAGGGTCTGGAGGATGCGTTCCCGTTCGGCCGGCTGCATGGCGCCCCAGGCCTCGCCCGGCCGGGCGACCCGCCTCCGCCGATCGGCGTCCGCGCCCGCCGGGGGCGGCCGGCCCGGTGCCAGCCGCGAATCCGGCAGTGGGTCCCCGGAGGGCTGCGGCCGGTTCTGCGGGGAATCGGAGCCCCCGCCGCCGGAGCCGCCGCTTCGGGCGTTACGCTCCTGCTCCTCGGCCTCCTCGATGAGCCGGTCCAGCAGGTCAAGCGCCTCCTGCTGGCGCTGCTGGACGCGGTCGCCGCTGTCGGCGTTGCCCAGCCGGCGGCCGGCGTAGTCCAGCAGGTCGGTCACCTCGCCGATGCGGCCCGGCACGCGGCGTTCGATCTCCGTGATCATCTGCCGGGCGGTGACCCGCAGGCGCTGGGGGGCATCGGGGTACCGCTCCAGGAAGGCGCCCAGCGACCTGAGGGCGGCCCGGTAGTCGAGGTTGCCCAGCTCGCAGTAGCCCTGGAGGTAGGCGAGTTCGGAGGCGGCGTGGGTGTGCCGCTCGACGCCGTCGCCGCGGGCCCGCAGTTCGGTGATGCCTTGCCCCGCCTCCTCGAGGGCCTCGCGGGCGATGAGGGCCTTGATCTCGTAGACGGCCGCGTTGACGGCCAGGTAGGGATCGTCACCGTCGGCCAGGGGTGCCATCAGGGCGGCACAGTCCGCGTAGCGCTCCTCCTGGAAGGCGGCGAGCGCCGCGCGGAAATCCTCGGAGAGAACCGCCAGGGCTTCCAGCAGGAAGGCGTCGGCGTCGTCCTGCGCGCGGCGCTGCTCCCACTGCTCGGCGATGAACGCCCGGGCGGCGGCGTCGTAGGCGCCGGCCTGGCGAACGTGCTGGACGAAGCGATCGGTGAGCGGGTCGGGTGACGTTGGGGCACCGAGCGTGGTAGCCGCCAGGACCAGGCAGAGGGCCGTTCGGGCGGCGGTCGGCAGGACGATCCTGCGCTTCCCAGAAACGGTGATCCTGCTGCCAGGAGACGGCCGACTCGGGGGTCGGCCGCTACGGGGCGCGACGGCCGCCTGGGGGGCATGCTGCCGGCGTTCGTCTTTCATCATTGCTCTTCCACGCGGTCGCGCATTTCGCGGGCGATGTCGGCCACCTCACGCTGCCGCCGGGCGATCTGGTCGAGCGAACGGTTCAGCTCGGCGGGTGGCTCGGCGCCGGTCCGGCGGGCCTCGTCGACGGCGGTGGTGCGGGTCTTGACCCGGACCTGAGCGGCGCGGAGCAGCTTCAACTCGGCGGAGCCGGGCAGCAGCGGCGCCTCGCCGTTCTGCGGGCTGCCGGCCTGCTGCTGTTGCTGCTGGTCCTGCTCCTCCTGCATGCGGCGGACGGCCTCGATGATATCCTCCAGCGCTGCGACGATCTCGACCTGCACGGCGCGGGTCACCGGGCCGATGCGGGCCCGGTCCAGGCGGTCGGCCACCGCGCTCATGTCGTCGCGGATCTGGTCGACCACCCGCGGGAAGACCACGGTGGTGCCCTCCTCCTCGAGGATGTGCAGGCAGGTGCCGGCCGCGGCGGCAAGATCCCGCTGCTCACCGGCCAGTTCGGCCACCCGGAGACGATCCGCCCGGCCGGCCGGAGCGTCGGCCTCTCCTCCCGCCCGCTCGGCAATCGCGGTCGTGCCAGCGTTCACCGCCCGCTGGCGGGTCAGCATCTCGGCGAAGCGCGCCTCCAGGTCGCGGAGCAGCTCCTGCCGCTCCTCCCGCCGGAGCTGCTGGAGTTCCTCTTCCAGGTCCCGGCGGGCCTGCTCCAGCTCCTGGATGGCCAGGTCCTGGTCCTCGGTCGCCTCGTCGGCCCGGTCGCCCTCCAGGTCCTTCGCGGCGTCGTCCATGTGCCGCCGGGCCTGCTCGACGTTGTGCTGACCGGGAGCGGGCTCTCCGGACGAGCCCGGCTGCTGCCGACCCTCCTGTTGGCCCTCTGTGCCACGCCCGCCCTGCATGCGTTGGGCGAGGTCGCCCGCCTTGTCGGCCGTGGATCGCTGGGCTCGGGCCGCCTGCTCCGGATCGTTCTCGCCCTGCTGTTCGTCCAGGCGGTCCATCTCCGCCTGCAACCGATGGCGCGCCCGCCGAAGCTGCTCGAGGGCCTCGGTCTGTTCCCCGGCGGCGTCGGCGGGTTCCCCCTGCTCCAGGGCCTCGGCGGCGGACCGCATGCGCGAGGCAGCCGACTCCAGATCCTCGGCGGCCTCGGCCTCGGGTGGGTCGCGATTGGCGCCGTCCCGGGCACCATCGGCCGCGTCGTCCGGCGGAAGCTGGTGCGGGGCGATGCCGCGTACGTCCTCGGCGAGCTGCTCCGCCCTCTCGCCCAAACGGCGCTGGGCGTCCGCGTCGGCTGCCGCGTCGTTGGCGGCGTCGGGATCTGCAGCGGCGTCGCGGCGGGCCTGCTGCTCCTCGATCAGCCGATCGATCCGCTCGAGCGCCCCGGCCAGTTTGCGGGCCCGCTCGGCGGCGCCGGTGGCCCGGCCGGTCGCCTGCCGCTGGGCCCGCTGCTCGTCGAGAAGCTGCCGCACCTCCTGCCGGAACTGCCGGAGTTGCTCGATCCGCTCTCTGCGGGCGTCCGGGTCGCTGCGCTGGAGCAGGACGGCCAGAACGGCTTCGAACTCGCCGAGCAGCTCGCCCTGCTTCTCGCTGGCCTGCCACAGGCGGGCCTCGTCCTGGAGCAGGTCGATGAGGTCGTCCACCTCCTGATCCACGCCGGCGGCGCCGATGCGCTCGAGCGCCCGGGCCAGGCGGGCGGCGTTCTGCGGTTCGCTCTCGGCCAGGCTCTGCTGCAACCGGAACATGCGATCCTCGAGCCGGCGAAGGCGGTCGCGGATCATCTCCTGCTTGGTGGCCAGGGGGTTGATCCGTCCGTCGGGTGCGTCGGCGCCCGGCTGCTGGGCGAGGGCTGGTGGAAGCAACCACAGCAGCGCCACGCACGCGGCCCTTCGCGGTCCTGGGCGGGTGATTCGCTGGCGAACCATAGTGAACACCTCAGTAAGCGTTGCCGGCCTGGCCACGACTACCGTGGCCGGCCACTGTGGTGGTCGGCGGCCTTCTCGCCCGCCGAACCGGAGGTCACCGGCCGACTCGGCGGTCGCCCGCTACGGAGGGCGGTGGGCGGCACGGCGTTTCGGGCTACTCGTCACCGAATACGTCTCCTGCCTGGCGCTCGATCTCCTGTTCGGTCTCGGCGTTGAGCTCCCGCTGGAGGCGGAGGATCTCCCGCAGCGTGGTGACCGCCTCCTGATAGCCCTCCCAGCGGAGCATGTTGTCCAGCACGACCCGCATGGCCGCCACCGCTTCGGCCTGCTGCGGGTCGATCCGCGAGGCACGTTCCGGGGACGCAGCGCGGGCCAGGCGCCGCAACTCGTCGGCGGCGGCGGGAAGCCTCCGCCGAGCCAGTTCCGTCAGCGGCGCGATCACGCCCTCGCCCAGGCGCCGGCGGACCGCGTCGCTGTCCAGGCGGTTGACCCGCATCCGGGCGAGGAGCTGCTCAAACTGCTGACGCACCCCGTTGACCTGCCCGGCGAGCTGGCGCTGCCGTCGCTCGGCGGCGGCGAGCCGGCGGAGCGTCTCCTGCCGTTGTTCCGGATCGTCCAGGCGGGCCAGGGCGGAGAGGAGCCGGCGGCGCAACTCCTCCTGGGCCTCGACGGCCCGCTGAAAGTCCCGGCGGTAGTCCTGCTCGCGGCGGGCCAGCTCGGCGAGGAGTTCGTGGCGCGAAACGACCTCGAGCGTCACCGCCGTCGAACGAGTGACGTTGGGGCCCTGAACGTCGTCGGCGTCCGTCGCCCGGGCGAACAGGCCGATCCGGTCACCCGGCAGGACGGCCAGGGCGGCGACCGGCAGATCGACCCGTTCCTGGTGCCGGCGGAGACCCGGGCGGAAGCCGGGGATCTCGACGGGATGCTCGAGCTGGCCCTCCCGCCCAATGGTATAGACGAGGTCGGCCGTGGCCAGCCCGTAATCGTCGGACAACGTCAGTTCGACGGGCAGGACCGCATCGGTGGTGACCAGATCGCCGGCGCCGGCGAGCCGGACACGTGCCTGGGGCGGGCGATCCTTGAGCATGCGGACGGCGAAGCGGACGGGCCGCCGGTTCTCGAGGCCCGCCTCGTCGACCAGGGCGAAGTGGACGGTTCGGGTGCGGTCCGGCCGGAGAGCGATCCGCCAGGCGGCACCGTTCCCGAGCGCGTCCGCGATCTGCTCTTCGCCGGCCATCAGGGTGGCGCGGGTGACCGGCTTGTTGGTTTGGATGCCAAGCACCAGCTCGCTGCCGGGCAGGAGGGCGACGGACCGGCGGTCGTCGGGGAGCACGTACCGCTCGAGACCCGTGTACGCCGGGGGCGTGACGGCCAGCTCGGCCCGGTCGACCCGCGGCCGGTCGGCCAGCTCGACGCGGAACAGGTCCGTACGATCGTCTCCGCCTTCGAGGAAGAACTCGAAGTCCTCGGTGACCCTCGGGAAGCTGTAGCGGTACCCCCGATCGCCGACGCGAACCATCTGATCGCGCCCGGTCCGGCCGGAAGCGGACGCAAAGACGATGTCGACCACGCGCGGCGCCTCGTAGCCCGAAGGCACGTATGCCCGGACCTCCAGGTCGTCGCCGCGGGCACCGTGCAGAACACCATGGGGGACCTCGACCACGATGCGGGTCTTCTTGGGCCAGGGCGTGTCGCCGAGCAGGACAGAACGGTCGAACCAGATACCCATCAGCTCCGGCGCCAGGGCGAAGGCGAGCGTGAAGGTGGCCACCACGGTCAGGGCCAGGCCGGTGCTGCGGCGGGCCCGCCGGTGATCGAGAACGGCGGTCAGGGGCAGGCCGGCGACCGCCTCACCCGCTCGAGCCCGGACGGCGGCTGTCAGCTCGGGGGAGTTCGAGGACGGCCCCCCCACCGTCCCGTGGTGGAAGCAGACCGCAGAGAGGAGCAGGGACCGCAGCTCGGGGAAACGCCTCTCGACCAGGCGCGCCGCGCCGCCCACACTCAGGTCGGCGGTCTGCGGGAGCACAACCCGCCGCCAGGAGACCAGCAACACCGCCACGATGGCCAACAGCAGCAGGGCCGCCCGCATCTCCCCACCCAGGTGCAGGGCCCGGTCGAGCAACAACTGGAGCACCGCGGCTCCCAGGGCAACGAGCAGCACGACGCCGAGCCCCTCGAGCAGCAGGTAGGCGCGGAGCCGCCACAGCAGCCGCCGGAGCGGTTGGATCGCCCTCTGCTCGAAGTCACTGCCCGTCATGGTCGTACCCTGTACAGCCACTCCCCGCCCCACAGCCCGCGCCTGGCCCGCAGCCACAGGCATCGACCAGCAGCCCCGCCGCCCGTGGGCCAGCGTCTCTCGGCCGTCCCGGAGGAACCGGACGAGAGTAGCCCAGCGATTCAACGCTGGGAAACAACGCCCGGAGTATCCTCAGTCCCGTCGGGACGGCTCAATCACCCCCAACCCGGGCCATCGCTGCCTCTCATGCACTACCCAACGCCCACACGACCGGACCGCACAGCATCAGCAGAGCCGACGAGCCCACTCGCCCCTTACAACAGCCGCACCCACCTCCGCGCCGCCCACTCGGCCGTCAACAGGCCGAGCACCACAACCAGGAAGGCACCACGGTCCCACAAGGGCTTCGGCCGGGAACGCACGGTGGTGGACTCGTGCCATCCGCGATGGCCTCCGGGATGGACGCCGCCTCGTCGATCTCGTGGTACCGCCCGTCCTCCAGGCCCTCGGCCAGGGCCACCAGTCCGTCACGGTTCATCCGGGGGCGGAGCACCTCGACATTGGGGCGGGACACCTGGATCTCACGGCGGACGGTCAGCGGCTCCGAGCCGCCGGCGGCGGGCAGAGCCAGCACCAGCTCGTGGCTGCCCGTCCGGTCGGGAACGAAGCGCCCCTCGAACCAACCCGGGCGGTCGGGCATGGCCCGGAGGGTGGCCCGCTGGCGGGTGTCGCCGATCCGGCAGGTGACGGTCAGCTCAGCGGCGTCCAGTGGGCGGTAGGCCTCGTCGTAGACCCGGGCCTGAAGGGTGACCGCCGAGCCGAGCTGGTAGCGGTCCGCGTCGGTGAGGATCAGGCCGCGTTTCCGGGCGCCCAGCAGCTTGCCCTCGACCAGGAAGCGCATCATCCGGACCCAGAACTCGTCGAAGACGCCCTCGCCGCGGCCCCGCCAGCGCCAGGTGCCGTCGAAGGCCAGGAAGGCGGTTCGGCCGGCGCCGGCGAACTGGGTGGCGCCGAGCACGTGACCGCCGTAGGCGTTGGCCATCCGCGGGTCGCCGTGTCGCAGGAGCACGGTGGCCACGGGCTTGGCCCGCAGGACGGGATAGTGCCAGTAGACGTCACCGATGCGGGTCCAGAGCGGCTCGCGATCGCCGGCGGCGGACCGCAGGACGGCGTGGGAGCGGGCCTCTTCGGGGACCACGACGGGGGCGGGGCGGAGCTGGTAGTGGCCGATGCGGTTCAGCACCAGATCCGCCCCGGGGTCCAGCGTGACCGGCAGCAGCCCCAGCAGCGGGCGAGCGGACTCCACGTGCCGCAGGGCCGGCGTGTAGACCCGGGCGGCGGCGTAGAGCAGGCCTCCGCCGTACTCGGTGACCAGACGGCCGACCAGTGCGCACCACTCGCGGGGAAGCTCGGCGGGGTCGGGATCGAGAAGCAGAACGGCGTCGTAGTCGAACAGTTCCTCGGCGGTGGCGGGCAGCCGGTCGATGACGGTGTTGCCGTCGCGGACGGCGTGCGAATCGGCGGATTGGAGCCAGGTGCTCAGTTCGAAGGCGTCGTCGCGCTCGAGCAGGCGGGCCAGGTAGCGGTACTCCCAGCCGGGGTTGCCGGCCACCAGGAGCACGCGGACCCGGGAGTCGACGACGTTCACCGCGGCCTGTGCGGTGTTGTCGTCGGTGACCGCTTCGTGCTCGCCGACGGGCACGGCCACCCGGTAGAGCCAGCGGCCGACCCGCTGCCGGGCGCGGGTGAAGGTCACCGGGGGCAGGGCGCCGTCGCCGGTCACGGTGAGCTGCTGGCCGGCCACGCGGCGGGCCTCGCCCCCGTCGGCCGACCGCTCGAAGAGCTCGACGTCGACGGTCCGGCCGGTCAGTTCGGTGGCCGAGAGATGGGCCGTGATCTGGAAGGGATCACTGGCAAAGGCGCTCTCGGGGGCGTTGACCTCGACCACGCGGACGTTCTGCGGCGGGGCCGGATCACCGATCCCCACCAGATGAAGCGGCAGGTCGTGCTCGCCCACCACGGCCGCCACGGTCTCGAAGGCGTCCGCGTCCGTGAAGCCGCCGTCCGTCAGCATGATCACGCCCGCCAGGGGCGAGCCCCCGCTGCGGGCGGCCTGCACCGCCTGCCGCAGGGCCTGTGCCGCGTTGGTGGCACTCCCCCGGGCGGCGAACGACAGGGCCCGCTCCAGATCCACCGCCGCGTCCGGCTCCTCGGATCGCAGGGCGCCGCCGCCGTCGCGGCGGGCCCGGAGCGTGACCACGGGCTCGAGCCCCTCGCCGAAGCGGAAGACACGAACGGCGTTGCGGGCGGTGAGATCGCGGAGCAGCCGGCCGTCCTGGCGGGTGAGCAGGCGGCGGGCGAGGTCGCTGCGCCGCACGGGGCCCGAGGGGGCGGCGCCGAGCACCCCGGCGACGCGGGCGGCGCGGCCTTCGTCGCGGTAGCGGTCCTGAAGATCCATGCTGGCGGAATCGTCCACCAGCACCAGGCAGTAGGACTCGACCCAGCGGGTGAGGTAGGTGGCCAGCACCGGTTCGAGCCAGACCGCCGCCAGGGCCAGCAACACGACGCAGCGGGTGGCCGCCAGGAGCATGCGGGCCCGGAAGGACGCACCCGTTCGCCCCTCGTGCCGGTACATCCACACGACCGTCCAGAGCAGTGCCGCGAGCAGCGCGAGCCCCCCCACAGCCGTCCATCCCTCCGGCAGAGCCTCGAACTCCAGCCGCTGCTCGACGTTCACGCCCGCGGCGGCGTCGGCCAGCAGGCCCGTGATTCGGTGTGCGGCCGCGTTCATGCCCGCCTCCCGAACCAGAAGGCCAAAGCCTGTTCGGCGACCAGGGCGGTGACGGCCGCCACCAGGAAAAACGGCCAGAGCTCCCGCCGCCCACCCTGGTCCAGCTCGTCGAGGGCAGCAGCCGAGGTGAGGTAGTCGAACGAAAGGCCGCTCAGGGCGCTACGCAGTTCCTCCTCGTCGGCGATGGTCAGGTCGCCTTCCCGCGGGTCGAGGTTGATCGCGATGAGGCGGGTCTCCTCGGTTCCCTCGCGGGTGCGCAGCAGGATGGTGTAGAGACCGGCGGCGTTCGTCCGCTCGAAGCGCAGGAGCAGCCCCCGGCCGTCCTCCGGCGACACGGCGGTCAGCCCGATCTCCTCCTCGGCGGGGTAGCCCGGCGTGCGGAGCACCGCCCGGGGCTCGTAGCGGGCCGGGTCGACGGGGATCTCGATCGGCGTGCCCACCAGCAGCTCGGCCGACCCGCGGCTGGGCCGGGCGAGGTGCCGCACGATCTCCAGCAGCGTGACCACGTAGCTGGGGTCCCGAGCCCAGCCGTTCCACTCCAGGTCGCAACTGCTGGCCAGCAGCAGCACGCGCCCGCCGCCGAAGCGTCGCTCGATGATGGCGGGGCTGCGCGCGGCATCGCCGAATCGGGCAACGATCGCCGGGGCGACGAGGGCGGTGGCGGCTTCGCCCGCGGGGGCATCCGTCGCGGGCCCGGCGTCGGGGCCGGCCGGGTCGAGCAGGTAGTAGCGGTGGAAACGGAGCCCTTCAACGAAGGGATTGTCCCGCCCGCCGAAGACGCGCACCACGGGGTGCAGATAATCGCCCTCGGCGAGCGGCACGCCGGCTGGCGGGGCCTGCACCGCCTCGATGAGCCGGGCGGGCAGCAGGCCGCGGCCGTCGGCGTGGAGCCAGTCGTTGTAGTGCTCGGGATCAACCTGGTCCCCGAGAAAGACCGCCAGCCCGCCGCCGGAACGCACGTAGCTCTCGAGCCGCTCGACGGCGGGATCGCTGAGCCGGTAGAGGTTGGCCAGGATGACCACCTCGTGCTGCGACAGGTCGACTCCCTCGAGTTCCGCCTCGTCGACAACGCGGACCGTGTTGCCACTGAACACCGGGCCTCCGGGTCGCAGGGCCGACGCCAGCAGGTGGACCTCGTCGTGGTAGGCATCCCCGGACGGCTCGCCGTTGACCACCAGCACCCGGACGGCCTCATCGACGTGGACCGCCAGGGTGCGGGCGTTGTCGACGGTCAGGCCGTCCGGGGGAAGTTCGACACGCACGGGCTCGAAGCCGGTTCGCAGCAGGGTTACATCCAGTGGAACTGCCGTGGTCTGCCGAGCGTCGACGCGGGGGACAGAGACCGAGTGGGCGGGCGAGAGACCCACGCTGACCCGGAGCTCGAGCTTCTCGGCGGGGCTGTCGGCGTGGTTGGCGACCACCGCCTCGACGCGGCCGCCCAGGCCGGCCACGAAGCGCGGCTGGGCCGGCTTCAGGCCGGCCAGCGAACGGTTGGCGGCACCGCTCTGCCCGACCGCCACGAAGACACCGTGCAGCGATCGGTTTTCCTGCGCCCATTTCAGAAGACCACCGAAGCCGGCCAGCGGAGTGGCCGGCCCCGGTTCGGCCTGATGGGGCCCGGTGTCGGACTCCAGCCAGTCGACGCGCTGGAAGTCGCCGAGTACGAAGAGGGTGGCGTTGACCACGGCCGGGCTCTCGTCGAGCAGGCGGCGGACCGCCGCCAGCGCGGCCTCGACGTCAAGGACCCGCTGCGAGGGCCGCAGAGCCTCGATGCGGGTCTTGAGCTCTTCGGCGGAGGCGTCATCGAGGTAGAGGCCGACCGCCAGGGGCGACGCGGGGTCCGAGCTGCGCAGGACGGTCACGGTATCGCCGGGCCCGTTGCGGCGGACCCAGTCGATGAGCCGCACGAGGTTGGCCTTGGCGGCCTCGAAGCAGGTCCCGCCGGGCCCGGCGTAGCCCATGCTGTAGGAGTCGTCGAGCAGGAAGACGCGCTCGGTGCGGCCGGGTCCGCCGAGCACGGCCGCCCAACCCTCCGGCCGCAGGAAGGGACGGGCCACCGCCGACCCGATCAGCAACACCGCCAGGCAGCGCAGGGCGAGCAGAATGATCTGCTCCAGCAGGATGCGGCGGCGGTTGCGCCTCTCCGCCCCCAGCAGGAACTCGATCGCCGCCCAGCGGATGCGGCGGAAGCGCCGGCGGGCCAGCAGGTGAATGACGATGGGCGCGACCGCGGCGGCGGCACCCGCAAAGAAAAGGCCGGGATGAACGAAGGCTGCCAGCATCAGGTCATCCAACCATCATGTCACCCGGTGACGTTCGCCACGCCGCGACCACGCCGCAGTCAGCCGCTTGGCCTGGCCTTGCCTTGTCCCGACTTCCGCCTCCTGAGGGCTGGCCAGGGGGGCGGTTCTGTTGGCCGCTTCCTTACGGGCGCGGTTCGGTTCTGGCTTTCCCTGCAATCACTGCTGTCTCTCACCGGTCATGCTTGCACAGGAACGACCCCGCCAGGGACCACGGACCACTGACTACTGACCACGAACGAACCGATGCATCCGGCCGGCCAGGAAAGACGTCAGAGCGGTGTCGAGCGGGTCGGCCGTGCTGAGCAGGGCGTAGTCGATCTGCCGGTTGAGGCACAGGTCGCGGACCTGGCGGACGAAGTCCTGCACGGCCTGCCGGTAGCTGGTGCGCAGCGACTGCGGATCGGTCAGCACCTCGAGCCCTGGCTCCTCCAGACCTTCGAAGAGCGTGCGGTCGCTGAAGGGGAACTCGATTTCGTCCTGATCGAGGACCTGGAGGACCAGCACGTCGTGCCCCGCGGCCTGAAACCGGCCGAGGCCGTCGAGCACCTGCTGGACGTCGGTGAGCAGGTCCGACACCACGATCACCATGCCGCGGCGGCCGATGCGTTCGGCCAGCTCGGCGAAGGGCAGCCGGACGTCCGTCCGCCCGGCCGGCGCGTATCCCTCGATGGTCTGGGCCAGGCCGGCCAGCGCCGCCCGGCTGGCGCTCACCGGGAGTTCGGTCCGGACCCGGTCGTCGAACAGCACCACGCCCGCCGCGTCGCTCTGCTCGGCCACCAGCAGGTGAGCCAGCGAAACCACCACCGTGGCCGCGTAATCCCATTTGCTCATCCGCTCGGCGGAGCCGTGCTCCGGATAGGCCATGGATCCCGAGCAGTCCAGCAGCAGGCGGGCCCGGAGATTGGTCTCGACCTCGTACTCCTTCACGTAGAACCGATCCGACTTGGCGTACACCCGCCAGTCGATGTGCCGCAGGTCGTCACCCGGGGCGTACTCGCGATGGTCGGCGAACTCGACGCTGAACCCCTTGAAGGCGCTGGCGTGCATGCCGCTGACGAAGCCCTCGACCACGTGGCGGGCGCGCAGCTCGAGCCGGCCGATCCGGCTGAGGACGGCCGGGTCGAAGTAGGACCGAGTCCGGCGGGGGTCAGTCACCGCTCATCCTCCCTGGTCCCCGCAACGCGGCGGGAGCATCGCGGGAAACCGCAAGCCGGAAGTCGCACGTGCGGGACACGAACCGACATACAGCGAGCGCAGACCGCAATGCGAACATCGATGATCCGTACCGCGGCAAACAGGTGTGACGCGTGGAATCTCCGGGGGCACGGACCGAAGAGCGGCGGCTGGCGGCCGGAAACCGCCCGCACACCGGCTGAAAACCGGCGCCACACTTCCGCCGTGGATCTCTCCCACGGCCCGTTGGCCCCCTTCCCCGCTTCTCACTTCTCACTTCTCACTTCTCAATTCTCAATTCTCAATTCTCAAGTCTCAATTCTCAATTCTCAATTCTCAAGTCTCAAGTCTCAATCCTGTGTTCTCCCTTCTCCCCTTCCCCCGCCAGCGCCGAGGCGACGCGGCGGTCGTCCGCCGGGCTGCCGTGGTCGGCCGGCACGGCCTGGAGAAGCCCGTCCACCACCCGGTCGGCGTCGAAGTGCCCGGCCCGGGCTGAGTAGTTGGTGACGATGCGGTGCCGCAGAACCGGATGGGCCAGGGCCCGCACATCGTCGATGGCCAGGTGGAGGCGGCTGTGCAGTGCGGCCCGGGCCTTGCCGCCGAGAACCAGGGCCTGCACGGCCCGCGGCCCGGCCCCCCAGGCGACCATGTCGCGGACGAACTCCGGGGCGCCCGGCTCGGTCGGCCGCGTCAGCCGCACCAGGTCCAGGGCGTGCCGGATGACGTCCGGAGCCGCGGGCACTCTGCGCACCAGTCGTTGAAACTCCAGGATCCCCTCGGCGGTGAAGACGGCCTCCACCGCGGGCTCGAACGCCGCGGTGGTCCGCTCGGCGATCTGGTACTCCTGCTCGTACGAGGGGTAGTTCACGAAGACCTTGAACAGGAAGCGGTCCTGCTGGGCCTCGGGGAGCGGGTAGGTCCCCTCCTGCTCGATGGGATTCTGGGTGGCCAGCACGAAGAACGGGTGGGGCAGCTCGTGGCGCTGGCCGCCGGCGGTGACCTGCCGCTCCTGCATGGCTTCCAGCAGGGCGGCCTGGGTTTTGGGCGGCGTGCGGTTGATCTCGTCAGCCAGGATCACCTGGGCGAAGATGGCCCCCTTGAGGAAGCGGAACTCCCGGCTGCCGCTGGCCCGATCCTCCTGGATCACGTCGGTGCCGGTGATGTCCGAGGGCATCAGGTCCGGCGTGAACTGGATCCGGTTGAAGGACAGGGCCAGACTGCGGGCCAGGGTGGAGATCATCAGGGTCTTGGCCAGCCCGGGCACGCCCTCCAGGATGCAGTGCCCCCCGGCCAGCAGGGCGATGAGCAACTGCTCGACCACTTCCTCCTGGCCCACGCTGACCCGGGCCAGTTCCTCGCGGATGCGGTGGTGACCGTCGGAGAGCCGCTCCATGGCCGCCACGTCGGGACCCGTCGTCTGATTGTCCACGGTTCGACTCACCTCGTTGTCTGACATCGCTCATCTCGGGAGCCGGAAGGAAGGCAGCAGGGCTCCGGCAGCGTCGCTTCCTGTCGGCTACCTCCGCCCACCCGCCGCTGACCGGCGCACGCCGTCCAGCCCCAACTTCTCACTTCCCACTTCCCACTTCCCACTTCTCAATTCTCAATTCTCAATTCTCAATTCTAACTCCCCATCCTATCGCTGCATGATCGGCAGTTGGTTGTACGGCAGTTGCAGGATCACCAGGGCGATGGCCGTCCCGTACACGGGGCCGACGTAATCGCCGTCCCAGGAGCCGTCGGCCTTCTGCATGCGCAGCAGGTGGTCCCGCATCATGGGAAAGTACTCGTCCCATTCCTGCCGGCTCGAGAGGTACAGGGCCTGGGCCAGGTAGAGGTGGGCGTAGAAGTAATGCCCGCCGCTGCCGGGCCGCACGTCGATGTTGCGTTTGGCGAAGCGCAGGGCCCGGCGAGCAAGGGGCTCGTCGTACTGCCCGGCGTTGAACCAGCAGCAGACCGCCGCGGCGGTGATCGCCGGCCGCGAGGGGCCGGCCATCTGGGCCCGGTAGGCGATGCCCCCGTCGCTGCGGGCCGAGAGCTTGAGGTAGCCCATGGCGTCGTCGATCACCTGTTTGGGCACGGCGATGCCCGCGTTGCGGCAGGCCCGCAGACCCTGCACCTGGGTGATGGTCACCGAGCCCTCGTCGCCGGCGCTCTCCGGCGTGTAGTACCAGCCGCCCAGGCGGCTCTGGCTCCGGGCGGTAAGGTCGACGGCGCGGCCCAGAACGTCGTGGATGCGTCGCTGGCGATCGACGTCCTCGGACATGCCGTAGAGCTCGGCGAGAAAGAGGGTGGCGAAGCCGTGGCCGTGCATCGGTTTGCCCTCGTCCTCGTCGGGGCGGGTGATCAGCCCGTCCGCCCGGCAGGCGTCGACCAGGAATCTGGCCGCCCGGTCGACAACCGGGGCGTAGCGGCCCTGCGTGGTGGTGTTGCCGTCCATCATCAGGGCCAGACCGGCCAGGCTGGTCATCGCGATCGGGTAACGGCCGAAGCTGCCCTGGTTTCGCCAGGCGCCGTCGCGCGACTGCGTGCGAACCAGGTAGGCCAGCCCCGCACCGATGGCCTGCTCAACCTCGGGCGTGATGTGCCGCGGCAGATGGCGGGTGACCGGCGGCCGGCCCGCCGGCCCGCCGGCCGTATCCCCCTGCGTAAACGCACCCGGAAACAGGCCGACAATCAGAGCCACGGCGCACATCCCGCCGCGGGTCGCAGCCCTGGTGTGAGGATGCCCGCCGCTCATTCCACGTGCTCCGCCGCCGGAACGGTGCCAATGGCGAAGGTCCCCCCCCGTGTGCCCACGACCAGGCAACCCGGCCAGACCGCCAGTTCCCCGGTCAGATGCCCGGCGGCGGGACCGCTGCCCGGGATGACCTCTCGCCAGACGCCGTCCGGACCGGCCACGCGCCAGCCGCCGGCGGGGCCGTCCACCGGAATCGCCACCGGCCCAAAGTCGCCTCCCGTGGCCGTGTCCAGCAGGGCGAGCACCGCCCGGGGAGCCGCGTTCGATGACCCCGCTCCGGGCACCCGATCGCCCGGCGTCACCAGGGCGGGAATCACCCCCCGGGCTGCGTCGAAGAACCAGGGCATGTGCGACACGGCCGCGAGGTCGGTGCGGGACCAGCGTGGCTGGCCGGCGGCGATGTCCACACCGACCAGCGCCCAACGCGCCGCTCCCCCCGCACCGGTCGCCCCGCCGACGATCAGGAGGGTGCCTTCCAGCATGCCGTCCGCGATGCCCAGCGCACAGTCGTCGATGGTCCTGTCGAACTCCACGGACCCGCTGGCGATGTCGGCCAGCCGCAGTCGCCCCGACATCGATCCCACCCCGATGCGGTCGGCGGAAACCTGGAAGAGCGACCCCAGCCCCTCGGGCACCTCCAGCCGCCAGCGCTCGGCACCGCTGGCCACTTCGTAGGCCACCACGGCCGAACCGTCGGGTCCGCAGAGAATCCCGCGTTCCTGGATCAGGCTGATCAGACGTTGCCCCGGCTCCGGCTGGGAGAAGGTGAACGTGGCGGCACAGCCGCCGTCAGCCAGTCGGAACGCCTGGGCGCCGGTGTATTCAGCGTCCACCACCAGGACGTGCCTGTCCGCAATGACCACGGCATCAGCCAGCACGATGTCGATGTCCCGCTGCCACAGGGCCGCCCCGTCCCGGGCATCGACCACGGCCAGGCGCCCCGGCTCGGAGAGGTACGCCACGCGCCCGTCGGCGGCGGCCACCAGCCCATTGGAGGGCAGCAAGGCCCACGGCCCGTCACCGGCCTTGCGCTGCACCGACCACAACCGTTTGCCGGTGAGCAGGCCCACCGCGTGTACGCCCCCGTTGCAACCGACAACGAGCGTCTGTCCGTCGACAGCGGCGCAGCGGCGCGTCTCGGGGGCGGTCGGTGGGCGGGTGAGGGACTCCTGCAGTTGGAACTGATGGGGCAGCCGGAGCTGTGCCTCCCACTCCAGGGCACCATCGGTGACCCGGTGGGCTCGAAGCAGATCGTCGGCCACCGCGACCAGCACGCGGTCCGCGAGCGGCTCGGTTCTTTCGCCGGCCACCTCGATCAGGCGGGCCGATCCGGGCCCGGGCCCCGCGGGCCAGGCGGGCCGGGCGGCAAGGCGGAAGGGCCCCGGGGCGAGGGCGGCGCGGTGCGCGGCCAGGGCGGCCGGCCCGAGCCGGGCCCGGAGCCTCCCCACCTGCTCGGCCACGGTGCTCGACTCGGCCCCATCGGGCGGGCTGACCACCACAGAGGGAAACTCCCGCTCGAGCCGATCGAGGCAGTCGCCGGCCAGCACCACCAGGGACTGCTCGGGCTGGAGGTACATCTCCGCCAGGCCGAGCAGGGCTTCGGCGGTTCGGGCCGGATCGCGGTTGCGGCGGATGGCGGCCCGGTAGTCCTGCTCGGCGGGTTCGTACTTCCGCCGCCGGGCGTTCCAGTGGGCCAGCTCGATGAGGGCGGCCTGATCCCAGCCGGCCGGGGCACCCACCCCGCCGAGGGACCGCAGGACCTGCACCGACCCACCGGACGGGCCGCCGTTCCGCAGATCCGCGGACGCCGTCCGCACGGTGTCCGCAGCCCAGCGGGTCAGCCGTGTTCGCGCCTCCTCCGACAGACCGGCCTCGATGGCCGCCAGCCGCGGGGCGATCACGGACAGCGCCCGCCGCTCCACACCTTCCTCCGACTGCATGGGCAGATCGGCGGCCTCCGACCGGCCCAGTCGCCAGAAGCACCGGTAGGCCTCCTCGAGCCGACCCCCGCGCTCCAGGCGATTGCCCAGCGCGAACGCGGCCCGCAGGCGGTCGTCGGGAGCGAGGGCCTCCCGGACAGCCCGGTCGAGCCAGGTGATGGCCTCGTCCTGGGTCTGATCCTGTTCGCCCGCCAAGGCCAGGAGAGCCTCGACCCGCAGATGCACGGCCTGGTCGCGCCGGGCGTGATCGGCGAGAGCTCCCTGCGGCTCGAACGGCGTCAACGCCCGGAGACACCTCCCCGGTGTTCCGCGGAGCAGTTCCATCCAGGCCAGCCGCAGTGTCTGGGCGGCATTGCCGGGCTCCGCCCGGTTGGCGGCAACCGCCCGCTGATAGGCGCGATCCAGGTCCGGGTACTTGCGAACCTCAACATTGTCCACACTGAGCAGCGCATCCGGGAGGGCCAGTAGGTTGCCCAGGGGTTGGTGTCCGGCGGGCATCGGGAGGCTGGCCAGCTCCTCGCCGGTAGCGGCGTCGAGGGCGATCAGTTCGCCGGGGGTGGGAAGGTAGATACGCTCACCACTGAGCACGGCCCGCCCGCACATCGGTGGCGGCGTGAACGACCAGAGCGGGGTACCCCGGTCGATGCTCAGGCAGGTCACGCTCCTGCCGGCCAGCCAGGCACGGTCACCGGCGGCGGCCACGACGTAGCGGTGCCGCTCGCGCGGCAGGGACCAGCGCAGCTCCCCGGTGGCGCGCTCGAAGGCATACAGGGCGTCGCCGTCACCCGGGGCGAGCAGGACGAGCGTTCCGGTCACGACCGGGGGCGTGCTCCACCAGAGCATCGGTTGCTGAACGATGCCCTGCCAGGCGACGGGTATGCTGCGGGGGTAGCGCACCGCCCAGCGTGGGGTGTGGGCCGCGGCGTCCAAGGCGAAGAGCCACCCCTGCCCGGTGGGGACGTAGACGGTATCGCCGGCCAGCGCGGGCCAGAGGGCGACCTGGGGGGACACCTCGGCCCCGGGCACACAAAGGCCGATGCGATGCAACAGCTCTCCAGCGGACGGGTCGAGCACCAGCATGGCCAGTTCCCCGCCCAGCAGGGCCGGGACCCACAACTCGCCGTTCACGCCGAGGGGTGGAGCGAGAAACTCGACGGCTGCCAGCGGGTCCGAGGCACGGGTACTGCGCCCCCGCTGCCAGCGGACGCGGCCGGTCGCGACGTCCAGGGCGACCAGCCGACTGCCGGCGGCCGTTCTGCGGGCTCGATCGGGCTGGAGCCAGACGGCAACGCCATCGGCGTCAAAACGCTCGCCGCTGCCGGTGCGTTCCACCGCAAACAGCAGATCGCCCACCACCGAGAGCGCCGCCCCGACATAGTCGTAACGCAGCCGGTCCACACGGCTGGGCTGCTCCTCGGGCTCCGGCCGCAGGCGCAGAGCCCCTGTCCGGCGGCGGGCAAACCGCCCCGCCAGCCCCTCGACCTCAGGCTCGGACTCCCACAGCAACTCGAAGGTGTCGGCGTCCAGAGCGGCACACCGCCCGACGCCCTTCACGAACAGGCGGTTGCCCGCCACGACGGGGAACAACACCGGCGCCGCCACCCCGCCGCCGGTGGAGTCTGACCGGGCGAGGGAATCCTCCGGGCGGGCGTCGATCAACCGGCGACGCCAGGGCAACTCGCTCACCAGCGTGGGAACCACAGGCGGCATGACTCCCCGTCGGTCTCCACCGCCGGCCACACCGGGCCAGGACCCTGCCCACGCCCCCCCGTCGGGGCGTGCCGCCGCCAGCGCATCGACCAGCTCCAGCACCCGAGCACGGGTGTCTGCGCCGAGGTGCTCCGCAGCCCGCTCCACACTGGCCCGAGCGGCCCGCGGCCGTCCCATCATGGCCAGGGCGAGCGCCCGCCGCGAGGCGAGGACCTCCGGGGGAACGCTCATCGCGGGGCACAGGGCAGCGACGCGATCCAGCAGCTCAAGGGCTTCGGCCGAGCGTCCCTCGTCGAGGAACCAGGAGGCCAGCAGCGCAGCGGCATCGTCCCCGGAACTGGTGAGCAGGTAGTGGTCACAGATCCAGCGTAGCAGGCCTTGGTCGTGGTTTCGCCGGGCCTGCTGGAGGGCGGCCTTCGCTCTGCCATCGTTCAGCAGGCGGTAGGCCGCCAGCCCCTCGGCCGGCAGTCGGGCGATCAGGCGGTGGCCGAACGTTAGGCCGGACTCGTAGAGCCCGGGGGCGCGTTCCAGCAGGGCGCCGCCGTGATCGTCGATGATGCGCTGGAGCGAGTCGACGGCCAGTTTCCAGTCCGCCCGCTCGATCGCCTGGCGGGCCCGTTTGAGCAGACTCTCCGCGGCCGGGGATGGCTCGAGGGTGGCGTCGGCACCGGCCGGACGGACGCGAAGCTGCGCCGTCGCCCGACCAGGCATCCAGCAGCCGAACAGGATCAGCGCAGCCAGCAGCCTCGCAGGTTGAACACCGCGCCACCGCGTCATGCAAGCTCCCCGAGGTCGCTTTCCGGGACCCTCGACACCGGGGGATTGTACTCAGCAGCGTGAAGACCGACCACGCCGCGGGCACCGCCGAGGACCGCCCGACACCATCGCCGAGGCGCCCAAGGGAGCGCCATCCTACCGCCACCCATCGATCGGGCCGTCCCACAGGCCCTGACGACCACAACTTTCGACACCGCGGGCAGCCGTCCGGTTCCCGATACCGCGGCGCGGCCCGCCAGCAGCGTGCCCGGGTATTCCGCCCGCCTCGCGCCGCGCTGCCCCGACTGCTGGACCACCGCGACCACCCCTCTATAATCGCCGGCCGGGGATCCTGGACACAAACGGAGGGGGGCGGGGGATGCCGCCAGGGACACCCCGCACCAACCGAAGGGACCGGACCGTGGACACCGGGGCGCACCAGGGCGACAGGCGAAGGATCGGGGTGGTGTCCTTCCTGAATTCGCGCCCCCTGGTCGAGGGTCTGGACGAACACCCCGGGCTGGAGCTGCTCTTTGACGTTCCCGCCCGGCTGCCGGCCCTGTTGGAGCAGCAGGCGGTGGACGCCGCCCTGGTGCCGGTGATCGATCTGGCCCGGGCCGGCTCGCGCTGGTCGATCGTCTCGGACGCCTGCATCGGCAGCGACGGCGAGACCTGGACGGTGCGGGTTTTCAGCCGGGTCCCGGCGGAACGAATCACCCGGCTGCACGTGGACGGCGACTCGCACACCTCGGTCGCCCTGGCCCGTGTCCTCTGGCAGGAACGACACGGGCGAACGCCGGAGATACACCGTTTTCAGCCCTGGGAGACGGATGATTGCGAGGCCATCCTGCTCATTGGTGACAAAGTAGTGACACACGGAGCGGCGGGCTTCGCCCACGAGATCGACCTGGGCGGGGCCTGGAAGGAGCTGACCGGGCTGCCGTTCGTGTTCGCGGTGTGGGCCCGGCGGGCCGGGCACGACGTCGGCGAGCTGGGGGCGCTGTTGTCCGCGGCCCGCGACCGCGGGGTGCGGCGCGCGGCCGGGGTCGCCGCCCGGTACGGCCCGCCGCGGGGCTGGTCCGTGGCGGCCGCCGAACGCTACCTGACCCGGCACCTGAGTTTCACTCTCACGCCGCGGCATCAGCAGGGGCTGAGCCTGTTCCGCGAGCTGGCGGCCAAGTGGCAGATCCTGCCGCCGGCCACCGAGGGCGTGCCCGCATGAACCCTGCCGCGACTCCCCATGTCCACGGCGTGCTGCCGCGCATCGGCGAAGAGGAGGCGCTCGAGCTGCTGATGCACGGGTCGATCCACGAGCTGGGGCGGCGCGCTCATGCTGCAACGATGCGGCTGCATCCCCAGCCGTATCGCACCTACGTCGTGGACCGCAACATCAACTACTCGAACTACTGCACGGCCCGGTGCATCTTCTGCGGCTTCAAGGCCGACCCTCCGGGGCGGGACTCCGGCCGAAGAGACCTGCCCAGTGGTTACATCCTGTCTCACAAGGAGATCGGGCAGAAGATCGAGGAGCTGATCGCCATCGGTGGAACGCAGATCCTCATGCAGGGCGGGTTGGTGCCAACGGATTTGCTGCCCCTGGAGTGGTACCTCGACCTGCTTCGCTTTATCAAGCGGAGCTACCCCGGGATTCACGTGCACGCCTTCAGTCCGCCGGAGGTTTTCGCCCTTCACCAGTCGCTGGGCCTGCCGGTCCGCGAGGTGCTGCTGCGGCTTCAGGAGGCCGGCCTGGACACCATCCCCGGGGGCGGGGCGGAGATCCTCTCCGACCGGGTCCGCGACCGGATCGGGCGGGGCAAGACGCGCACGCAGGAATACCTGACGGTCATGCGCGAAGCCCACGGCATCGGCATGCGTACCAGCATCACCATGATGTTCGGGCACCTCGAGACGCCGTCCGAGCGGATCGAGCACCTGCGGCTCGTCCGGGCACTCCAGGATGAGACCGGTGGCTTCACGGCGTTCATCTGCTGGACGTTTCAGCCGGAGAACACGCCGCTGGGGCGGTTCCGCCAGGCAGCGCCCGGGGTCGACTCCGCAGCGGACGGCCGGCATCTCCGCCTGGCCGGCGCCCACGACTACCTGCGCACATTGGCCGTCTCGCGCCTCTACCTGGACAACATCGCCAACGTCCAGTCCAGCTGGGTGACCCAGGGACCCAAGATTGGCCAACTCGCCCTCTTCTTCGGGGCCAACGACATGGGTTCGGTGATGATGGAGGAGAACGTCGTCTCGGCGGCGGGCATCACGTACCGCTTGACTGCCCACCAGATCAGGCGCCTCATCGCCGACGCCGGCTGGCGCCCGCGCCAGCGAAACTGCTACTACCAACTCGTCGAGCCGACCGAGCCGACGGCGTAACTTCTTGCGGCGCATGAACGGCCCGAGAAGGGCCTTTTATTTGAGCGGAATGCCCTTGGAGCCACCCAGGCGAGTAGTTATAGTAGTGGCGTTACCAGCGATCCGGAGACCCGCACTCAAGCCGTTCAAGTCTTGTCTGGCGTGGACACCGGCATCGATTTGCTTCTTCTCCGGTGGCGGGGCCGGTGGAGAGGGGTGAGTGGTTCTGCTCCCTCAACAGGTAAGTTTGGTGGCACAGATCGGATGCCCGAGGTGCCGGCGCAGGTGGGAGACGTACCAAAGGAGGCAGATGGCGGCCGACTTGTCTGCCGCGTAGCACGCATGGCCCCTCAGGATCCCATCTGGGCTCGCGCTCGCGAGGACTTGATCGTCGCGGATGAGCATGGGCAGGAGGAGGTCTTCCTCTGGGAGCACTCCCAGCGCGTGGTGCGCTGCGCCATCGAGGGCGTCCCCGCGCTGGTTGGCGTCGCGCCCGACGAGTTGGAAGGCGATGCCCTGCGGGTGGCCGCCCTCTACCACGACGCCGGCTGGGCCCTGCAATACCGCGACGGGGAGGTCACCCGGAGCGGGATCCTCAGCCGGGGCACCTCGCGCGACCAGCGGGAGCTGGGTGCCGAGCTGATGCGCTCCCGACTCTCCAAGCTGCTGCCCCCCAAGACGCTCCAGCAGGCCTACGACTGGATTCTGCAGATGGACCTGGCCGGCGTGGAAGCCACCGAAGCCCGCATCCTGGCCGACTCGGAGAACCTCGACTGGACCGGCACGCTGCTCTACTGGCGCATCGTCCGGCGGCACGCCCTGGAAGGCAAAGGCGTGCAGGGCGCCATCGAGACCTGGCAGGCACATAAGCAGTACCGCTTCTGGGAATCGCGGATCGAAGCGATCCACTTCGACGCCGTGCGACAGGTGGCCCGCAGCCGGCTGGAGAGGTTCGACCGCTTCATGCAGGAACTCGCCCGGCAGCACTGCTGCGAGGATTTGCCCGGGGTCTCCACCGCCCGGCTCGACGTGCAGTAGCCGCCCCCCCACACCCGGATCGGCCGGCGATCAGAGCCGCGCGGCGCAAGCCCGCGGACAGGGCATGTCAGAGCATGTCACCCGTACCGGTCACCAGGCTTGTCCCGGCGCACCGGGAGTGCTCTCACCCGGCGCCGGCCCCCTCGACCTGCACGGGGTGGTGGCCCCGCGCGGCGGGCGCGGCGAAAGGCCCGGGGGCTCCCGCCGGGTGCCCCACTTCCGGGTCCGCCCCGCGTTTCGCGTCCACCGACCGGACCGGCCCCGGCGGCGTTTCATCATCCGTCCCCACGGGACTTGACCGCCCTGCCGGCGAGGTGGGTCCCAGCCCCGGAGCGCCGGGACCGGGCCACCTTCGGCCTGCCCGGCGGGGGCGGAACGGCGGAGCGCTGCACGGACCTCTGCAGCTCGCCAGGCTCACGCCCCGGAGCCAACAGGGTATCCAGGTCGCCGCTT
>Ga0180432_10002927_pt1 | contig 25106 bp, 23 predicted proteins | sample SS_ome_10_FD_132414 | JGI IMG/M metagenome (GOLD analysis project Ga0180432, IMG submission 132414) | Hypersaline lake sediment archaeal communities from the Salton Sea, California, USA - SS_1_MS_2 metaG | ecosystem: Environmental > Aquatic > Non-marine Saline and Alkaline > Hypersaline >... | reverse complement strand
GAGTACTACTTCTCGATCATCGAGGAGCTGTGCACGAACTACGACGTGGACGGGGCCGAGCTCGACTTCCAGCGCTTTCCCAGGTTTTTCCACAATGACAAGATCAAGGAAGGTGCGCGGGTGATGACCGCGTTCGTCAAGCGCATCCGGGCCATGCTGGACCGAGTAGGCAAGCAGCGCGGCAAGTCGCTGAAGCTCTGCGTCCGTGTACCCGAGACAATCACCAAGTGCGAGCAGGCCGGACTTGACGTGATCGGTTGGGATACGCTGGGACTCGTGGACATGATCAACATATCCTCCTTCTACATCCACACAACCGAGTTGGGCATCGAGGAGTTCAAGGCAAGGACCAAGCGCGCGAAGCTGTACGGCGAGATGAACTACGTTACCCGGCAGAACAGCAAGGCGGGCAGGTTCGCCCGCCGCTACACGACCGTCGAGACGTACCGCGCTTCGGCGCTGAATCTCTGGTACCGTGGGGTGGATGGTCTGAGCTTGTTCAATTACGACTACGTTCCCAGGAAGCTGCGCGTGGCCATGGCTGAGGGATTAAGGAACATCACGGACGTCGCGTATCTAGAGACCGTGCCGAAGCTGTACGTAGTCACCCCCGGCTTTGGCACCTTTCCGGCGAAGGACGAGAAGCGCTTCGACCTGGTCATCCCTGATGATACCGCGGCCGTTAAATTCGATCGGGCGATACTCCGTCTCGAAACGAAGGACGAGTGCAGAGGCCTGCGAATAGACGTGTCCCTGAACGGTACGCGACTCGAGCCATGCGAACACAAGGAGCCGGAACTGTTCGCTCCGCTAGCGCACAATGCGGGCTACGCGGATCGCCACGCGCTAAAGTTCTACACAGTTCCACTAGACGTACTCGCGTCAGGCAGGAACAAGATCCACATTGGAAACGCCGACAAACACAAGGCATCCGCACGTCTCCTCTCAATGGAACTCGCGCTGTACAGATAAGTGGCACGGCGCGGGATGCCAACGGTTGACACCGGCATTGAGCCGGGCGCCAATAGGGTTCGGGGCGGCCCTGCCGGTCGGCAACAGGGACGTGAAGACGGCGACGAGCTGGACGCAGCGAACAGGATCTGGCATGCCATGAAAGCGACTGTGGGATACGCGGACGACAGCGACTTCGGGTTCCTGTCCGAACGCCACAGTCGGATCGCTCCCGACGTGCTCAAGCGGAAGATCTCGGGCCACGAGGTCTTCGTTGCCAGGCTCGGGAACGACATCGTTGGATGGATGACCTACACGCTTCTGTACGACACGGTGCCCTTCATCAACCTGCTCGTGGTCGCAGAGGAGCATCGGGGCCAAGGAGTCGGGACACAAATGGTCCGTTTCTTCGAGGGCGAGGTGGAGAGAGGCGGCGCCGACACCGTCATGACCTCATCAGCCGCCAACGAGCAGGGCCAGCATTTCTGGCGGAAGATGGGCTACCGAGACGTCGGCGGCGTGCTGCTCGGAGGCCATCCGATCGAGGTATTCTTCTGGAAGGACCTGGCGAAACAGGAGTAGGCAAGGGCTTCAACAGCTCGATCGACAAGGACCACTGCCATGACAACCATCATCCATCGTCAATCGATCGTGGGCTTCATCGTGCCGTTGGTGTTGTCCAGCTGTCTGGGCGCCGCCGACGGCGCCGAGCTGTGGCTCCACCCCAAGTGCAAACCCCTGCCCACGCAACGCCAGGGGCCGTTCGTCAGGTTGCCCGACGGCGGCATCCTCGGTGTCGACGTCACCCAGGCTGTGATCAGTCGGGACGAGGGCAAGACCTGGGAAACGCACCTGATCTTCAAGCCCGGACAGGACTTCGTCGTCAGCCGCGAGCGGGCGATCGTCTGCACGAAGACCGGAACCGTGATCGTCGGCTTCATGAACTACAAAGAGAAGGTCTGGAAGTGGAACGCCGCCAAGCGCGACGCCGACCCGGGCACGAAGCTGCCGACCTACGTCGTCCGCAGCACCGACGGCGGCAAGACCTGGCTCGCGCCGCAGAAGATGCACGACACCTGGACCGGCGACGCCCGCGACATGATCCAGACCGCCAGCGGCCGCGTGGTCTTCTCCTCGATGAACCTCCTGCACAACCCGGGGCGCCACTCGGTGCTGACCTACGTCTCTAACGACGACGGTAAGACCTGGACCCGCAGCAACACGATCGACCTGGGCGGCAACGGCCACCACGGCGGCGTCACGGAGGCGACCTTCGAGCAGCTCCGCGACGGTCGGATCTGGATGCTGATCCGCACGAATTGGGAGCGGTTCTGGGGCGTTCTCGCTCGACGAGGGGCGGTCGTGGCGGATCATCCGGCCCAGCAAGATCCCCGCGTCCTCATCGCCGGGCCTGCTCAAGCGCCTGGCCGGCGGCCGGCTCGTGCTGATCTGGAACCGGCCCCTGCCCGAGGGCAAGACCGATTACCCCCGCGTCGGCGGCGACGGGCAGTGGTCCGAGGTGCCCGTCCGCAACCATCGCGGCGAGCTGTCGATCATGTTCTCCGAGGATGAGGGCGCGACCTGGAGCAAGCCGGTGGTCTTCGCCAAAAAGCCCGGCACGTCGCTGGCCTACCCGCACATCTTCGAGGTCAAGCCCGGCGTGATGTGGGTCACGACGATGCAGGGCGGCATCCGCACAATCCTGCGCGAGGCCGATTTCCTGGCGAGGTAGACGACCGCCGCTTAAATCCAGCTCGGGTGTTATCCAGAGAACAAGGCGAGGCGAAACGGTTCGGCCTACAAGGCGACTACCGGTGGGTCGTCTTGCCATCTACAGCAACGGCCCTTCATCCCATCCACCTGCCCAAGAGGTGTCGGGCACCAGGGGGCTCTACCTGCTGAACGCTCGTCCTATGGCCTGAAGCTGATCCACGAAGGGCTGTGGTATCAGGCCCTTCTTGGTGATGGGCACGTCGTAGGTCACCACGGCACCCTTGTCGGTGAGTTGCCGCGTGTAATCGATGATCTTCTTGTCGGGCGCCTGTGGCCGCTCGCCGCGACACCAGCTGGTGCCGAGGCAGGTGAGAATGTGATACTGCACCTTTCGGCCCTGACGCTCGATCCATCGACCGGGACACGTCGCCACGGCCCGGGGGAACTGGGGCAGTCCGATCTCGCCGGCGGTGTAGTCTTCATGCTTGGTGTGGCAGATAACGGGCAGCTTGATGCCCGGGTTGAAGGCGACGATCGAATCGGGGTTCCCCACCTTGAGCGCCGCGGCCAGGCTCGCGAAGTTCGGGGCCTCCTCGAAACGGTACATGTCGTCGGCGAAGTAGCAGCCGTCAATCCACCAACCGTGGACGTGTTTGCCCCAGCGCAGGGACCACTCGCGGACGACGGCTTCCCAGTTGCGTTGGAACTCGACGAGCCGATCGTGGGTCAGGGGCCCACCGCGCGGCCAACCGTCGGCACGTCCCCAAGCCCATTTGAGCCTCTTGACGGCCACCGGATCCGCCGCCGGGGCACCGCTGGGCAAGTAGACCATCAGGCGGATTCCGTGCGGTTCCAGGGCTTCATAGAGGTCCTTGACCAGATCCCGCCGTGAGCACTTGCTCGGCCGAATACCAACGATCCGATCGTAGGTCGCGTTGGGTGAGCAGTAGTGCCCCGAGTTCTGACCGAGGGTGAGCACGAAGTACTTCGTGCCGGTCGAAGCGAGTTGCCTGGTCAGGCCTGCGACGTCGAACGCATCGACCTGTGCATTCCATCTCTCGGCCGTCAGCTCGGCGCCGCCGGGCGAGCTGGGCGGTGCACCCAGGTAGTGCGTTAGCACACCCCACTTGGCCTGATGAAACCAGTCCGTCTTGTGGCCTGCCATCGCCGTTCGCCCGGCGATCACGAGCACCAGTATGGCAGTCAAGCTGACGATCGGTTCTTTCACGACAGTGCTCCGTCTCTCGCCGCTGAGGCGTTGTCGAAGCCCACGGTAGTTCGAGGTCCGCCGACCCAGCGGCCGCATTCTAGCCTGCAAGCCTGTACGTTTCCATGACAGCCGTGTAGACTGCCCCGTTCCGACCGACGCTTTCTCTGTTGACGGCACTACCCAGGAGATAACGATGGAAGCACGCATAAGCATGATCACGCTTGGGGTCGGCGACATGAAGCGGGCCTATGCGTTCTATCATGACGGGCTCGGGTTCCCAACACCTCACAAGATGCCAGACAAGCCGGATGAAGGCGTCATCTTCTTCCAGACAAGCGGTACCTGTCTGGCACTCTATCCCAAGGACAAGTTGTCCGAAGACGTTCGCCCCGGCACGAGCGATGGCTCGGATCCCGTCACCGCCATCACGCTGGCCCACAATGTCAGGCAAAGGGAAGAGGTTGCCGAAGTGCTGCACCTTGCAGAGCGCGCCGGGGCCAAGATCGTCAAGCCCCCCCAAGAGCCGCCATGGGGTGGACTGAGCGGTTATTTTGCCGATCCTGATGGTTACTCGTGGGAAGTCTCTTGGCATCCCGACTGGCAGTTCAACGACGATGGGAGCTTAGTGATCAAGTAGCTGCCGACAACGGAGCGCAGGCGACTGGCCACGGCGGCTGTCCTCGCAGTGATTCGGAGGGCCGGAGAGCTCGGTGCGACGGTGGCGTATGTCGGCACCGCCATGCCCTTCTATCCAGCTATCGGGTTTCAGAGAATGTCCGCGTATCAGGTGTGGGAGTGACCGTGGTTGTGAGGGCTATGACCCAAGCGCGGCGTCCAGGCGACGCACGATCATGATGAGCAGTGAGATAGACCGCCTCTTTGCCAAGTGGGACACGGATCACACCCCCGGTTGTGCCCTTGGCATCGTCGATCATGGTGAGTCGGTTCGTACGTCTTACTATGGCCTTCGTGATCTGGAGAGTCGAATCCCGATCGACGGCCACACGGCCTTCGACATTGGGTCGGAATCAAAGCAATTCACCGGGGCGAGCATTGCCCTTCTCGTCGAGCGGGGTCAGTTGTCGCTCAGCACCTCCGTCCACGACATCATCCCCGGACTCCCTGACTACGGCTATCGCATATCCATCGACCACCTGGTCCATCACACGAGCGGGATTCCCGACTACTACGAGAGCATGCTGGATGCGGGATACATGACCGGCCGATGCACGATGGCCAACGCTGTGGACTTCATCTGTCAACAGCCGGTGTTGGATTTCGAGCCGGGAGAGAAGTTCAGCTACAGCAACTCGGGCTACGTTCTTCTTGCCCGCGCTGTGGAGCGGATCACCAAGACGTCCTTCGCGCAGTTCGTTGCGGAAAACATCTTTCGCCCCTTGGGCATGACGAGCTCCGTTGTCTTCGACGCGCCGGGGGCTCACGTTCCGAACATGGCACGGGGCCACGTGTGGGCGGACGCCACGGGCTACGTTGAAAGGCATTACGGCGGCCACGCCGTGCCCGGCTCAGGCTGCCTCTACTCAACAATGCAAGACCTGTTTCGTTGGGTAGGGGTTTTCCGAGATCCGAAGATCGGAGGCGATGGGTTTCTCCAGACCATGCTGACACCCGGGCTGCTGAACGAGGGTAGCCAGACGAACTACGGCTTTGGCCTGGACTGGGGACAGTGCTTCGAGCCACAACAGGACCTCCACATCGTCACTCATGCCGGCGCGCATGCAGGGTCATCTTCAATCCTGCTTCGAGTCCCGGATGATGATCTCTCCGTGATTCTTCTGTGCAATACAAGGGATATCGATCACTGCAACCTGGCAGTCACCGTGGCAAGGCTTTGCCTATCAGAATCGGCACCGAACAAGGCAGATACAGCCAACGGCCGATAGCCGTCCCTGACGCGCGACAGGGGGAAAAGGAAAAGGGGTCAGAAAAGGGGTCAGAAAAGGGGTCAGGCTACTTTTTCGTGCTGCGTGCAGGGAGTAGACCGTCCCGGTGCGACCCTCCCGAGGGCGGGTTCGCACCAGCCGTCTGGACAGACTATGATGGCGAGGGGGGTTGTAGAAAGGAAAGGCCGAGCATGAACAAGGTTCTGATCGTTGTCGGCGACGCAACGGAAACCGTCGATACGCTGTACCCGTACTACCGCCTCATCGAGGCCGGATTCACGCCCGTCGTGGCCGCCCCGGAGAAGCGGCGATACCAGATGGTCATGCACGAGGTCAAGCCCGGGTGGACCATCACCAAGGAGTGGGAGGGGTACACGATCGAGGCCGACGTCGCCTTCTGTGATGTGAATCCCGAGGAATACGTGGGCGTCTTCTTTTCGGGCGGTCGGGCGCCCGAGTACATCCGGTACGATGCGGACCTGGTGCGGATCACGCGCCACTTCTTCGAGGCCAACAAACCCGTCGGCTGCGTCTGTCACGGCGTGGAGATCCCCGCCTACGCCGGCTGCGTCAAGGGGCGCCGGATGGCCACCGTACCGAAGTGCAAGTTCGATCTGGAGGTCTGCGGCGGCACGTTCGTCGACGAGGCCTGCGTGATCGACGGCAACCTCATCAGCGGACGGACGTATCACGACCACGGGCACTACGTGGGCCACTGGATCAAGCTCCTGGAGGCAGCGCGCGATTCCGGCGCTTCCCCTTCCGCGTAGGAGGCAGGCTACACGCGGCACCTGGCTTGGGCATGGCGAGCTCCCTCAACGAATGACACGACGCGTCCCCATCTCGCCGTTGGGCAATGGCCTACCACGAAGGTTCCGATCAGGCAGGCATCGCAAAGGACCCAATCGATTGCACGGAAGCCGCCGCCCTCGATGATCTCCTGGATTCCTGCTCACTTCGCGGCGCGATAGGCCGCCGATCCGATGGTGTCCATCGGGCCGGTGAAGCCGGGTCCACCGGCCGCGACGTAGCCGTGGCTGGCGCCGGTCGTATCCGGGCTCACCCAGAAAGCGTAGAGCTTCCCGCGCCGCAGGTGAAACCGGAAACGCACCGGTCGGTCACTCACACGAGCCAGATCGCCCGCCCCCTGCCACGTGACGCGCGCGAGCGTCTTGTCGCATGACAGCGGACGGCAGGCGTCCCGGGTAAAGGGCTCGATCGCCCGTCCCACTTTGTCGAGGACCTCGACCCGCAACTGACCGTCCGGTGCGTCGACGTTGACGAACAGGTACCTGCCACGAAAGCTGACGAGTCGCGTCGTGAGCGTTCCGGCTGAGTCGTCGCCACTCATCGAGGCGAAGCCGTCGCGGCGCAGCGTCGCGAGACCTGTACAGCAGTAGGCCCTCTCGCGGGCCTCTCCCTGGCGGGTTCTCAGGTCGCGCGTGTTTCGACCGCTGACGTAGAAGTAGAGTTTGTCGCCAAGGACGAGGCATCCGCCACCGGCGGACTGCACGTTGGAGTAATTCCAGGCCGCCGGGTCTTCGGAGACGCCGATGAACGCCTCGCGGCACGGGCGATGCCAGTGGAAGCCATCTCGGCTGAAGCCGAGGCAGACCTCGTTGATCTTGTCCCGGCGCGGGTAGTCCTTGGTTCGGCCACGCCAAACGGTGAACAGCCCCAGCATCACTGATTCATACGCCACGGCGTCCAGATTGTACAACTGCGGTGGCGTGTTCCCGCAGTCACCGCGTGGGGTATCCAACCGGTCCGCGCCAACCCACATGGACGGGGCCGTCGTCGGCAGCTTTCCGGAGTGATCGGCCCAGCCTGAAGTACTGGGCCACGATTGGGCGGCGGCGAGGAAGTCGCGTCCCTCCCGATACCGGCGGATCCGCGGCAGGGGCACGTATGTCTCCTTGCCCTTCGGCTGACGGAAAGACCGGGCGGCGCTCTCGATCTGCGGGAAGTAGCCCCCGCTTCTCATGCTGAAGACCCACACCCCTCGGAACGGGTTGTAGAAAAACGTGGATCGATCCTGTGCGTTTCCCGTACAGGCAACGCGCCGGCCCCAGTGGATGCCGTCCGGAGAGAAGTGAATGGCGTGCTTGCCGGTCTTATTGTCGCGGCGCATCATCTTGTACCGGCGTTTGGGATCCTTCTCCTGCATATCGAGCCAGACGGTGGCGGAATCTCGGCTTGACGGTTGGACGATGTTGGTCCCAGGCACCACATCGAGCGACGGCTTCTCCCAGTCCACCCCGTCGCCGGACCGCGCGTAGCAAGTGGCCGAGACGCCATAGCCGCCCACATACCACATCTTGAACAAACGATCTTGCCGGTCGTACCAGACGCCGTCGCTGAACGGCATGGCCACCGGCGGGTCCTTCATTGGACTATGGGTGTTCGCCTGCTTGAACTCCCATTTCTTGTTCGGCCAGAGCACAGGGTTGGTCGGATGAAGGACGGCCTTGTGGAAGCGGCGTCTTAGCGTTGTGTGTTCGATCAGGAAATTGTCCACGAAGAGTTGCCGGCCGACGTCGATGGGGATCACGTCGGGCAGCGAGAGCAGGTACGGTACCGGCATGGGCTCGCGGCTGAAGTGTTTGATCTCCGGCGGCCAGCAGGAAGGCAGGTTGATCCCGTTGTAGAGCGTTTCGCCCGCTTGTGACGTGGCGGGCCCCAGGCCCATTGCCGGTGTGGTGATGAGCAAGCCCCAAGCCAATCCACGCCGCGGTCTATGCCGCCAAGGCTCAGAGAGTTGATCGGCATCCGTCTTCGCCATGGTCAAGGACTCCTTCGATTGTCATGTTCGTTCCGTTCGCCGCCCAAGCCAGGCGTGCGAGGTAGCAACGGCTTCGGCCCTGGGATAATAACGATGGCCGACCGGAGCTTCAAAGCTGCCCTAGCACGTCTTCGAGTCGATGGGTTTTTAGGGTATGAGCCGGTCTGTGACCCTGAAGCGGGCAAGATCGTGACGCGTGCGGTGCGCGGGTCATCCGCTTAGCGTCAGCGCGGATGCCAAGGGCGGTTCGTCCCGCGTGGCCGACGGACGTAGCGGAGAGCCCATCGAGGGCGCGTTGCGTTTCCGGATCCACGACGCCACGCCGAAGGACGAACCCACGGTCGCACTCAACGGCCAGCGGATCGAGATGGCGAAGGTCTGCGTCGGGGGGGAGCAAGGCCTTTTGGCCGATTTCGTTCGGAAAACGCTCGTTCGCTGGCGTCTTGAGGGTAGCATACAGGTTGCCATGGGATCGATCGAATCCACCGACTTGAGCCGTTGGTTCGAAGCCTACGGGCCGGGGCTGGTGCTGTATGCGCGCCAGTGGTTCGCCAGCGGATCGGCCGAAGATGTCGTGCAGGAGGTGTTTGTCCGCCTGATGTCGCAGCGGACGGCGCCTTCGGACGTCAAGGCCTGGTTGTTTCGATCCGTGCGGAATGCGGCCATTGGCCAGCTTCGGTCGCGGCGGCGACGGAAGACTTGGGAACACCGGGCGTCGGCCGATCGGGCGGCCTGGTTTGAAGATCGGCCGGATGACCTGGTCGACACGAGCGCGGCCCAGGCCGCCCTCGTATCACTGCCGGACGGGCAGCGCGAGGTCATCGTCCTGCGGATCTGGTGCGGCATGACCCTGCAGCAGATCGCCGAGATCGTGGATCGGCCGGTGTCGACCGTGTTCAGTCGGTACAAGACCGGTTTGGATGCGGTCCGACGGAGATTGGAGCTGTCATGCAAGACGAAGAATTCCTAACCCCGGCGGAGCATGAGTTGGCATCGGCCTTGGGCGGATTGCAGCCCGCCGCCACGTCGATCGACCGCGACCGGCTGATGTTCCGGGCCGGTCGGGCATCGGTGCATCGGCGCGGGCGCCTGTGGCAGGGGGCGACAGGGTCGCTCGCGTTGGCGCTGGCCGTCTCGCTGGTCGTGCGACCCGCGCCGCGCCAAGTCGAGCGGATCGTGACGGTCGCGCAGGCGCCTCGCACCCAGGAAGCGCGCCGTGTTGCGAGCATGGACGCGGATCGTTGGCCGCGTGACGCGCGGCCGATCCAAGCCGGGTATCTCAGATTGCGGAACGCGGTGCTGACGCACGGCGTTGCGGCCCTGCCAACACCACACGTCTCACCTGCCAGGCGCGTGGAACAGGCAGAATCACTCGAAGAGTCGTTGGGGATACCAGCCGGAACACTGAACAGGCCAGGTCTGCTAGGCGTCCGAGGGCCGAGCAATCGAGGAGAACAGCTATGACACGCGGATCGATCTGCATCACCCTGCTGACTGGGTTGACCATGCCGCTTCTGGTCCGAGCGGCGGCATCGCAACAGGACGCTTCAAAGGCGCCACAGGCCACAAAACCCGCCGAGGGCCCGCGCCTTGTGAAGCTGACGGTCCATCCCGCTGCGGCGCCCGCCCCGGCGCTGAAGTACCAGCTCCTGCCGGACCTGCTCGACCAGGCGCCCGGCAATGCGTCGATCCTGTACCTTAGCGGCAGCAGCCTGGTGCGTGACGACGCCAGGCGGAAGCTCGGGGACAAGATTAACAGTTGGCTCGGTGCGCCGCCAAAGGATCTGCCCCGCGAAGAGGTCCGCAAGGCGTTGGACAAGCACAAGGATGCGCTTCGTCAAGTCGAAATAGGTGCCTTCCGCGAATGGTGTCACTGGGACTGGCCGGCCCGCAGTGAACCGTATAGTCTGGTGCTTCCCCCCCTGAGCAACGAGCGATTCCTTTCCAAGCTCCTGGCCGTGCGGATCCGCCTCAACATCGCTGAAGGGAACTCCGATCAGGTGATCCACGGACTCCAGACCGGGTTCTCGATGGCGCGACATGTTGGCGAAGGCCCCACGTTGATCGAAGCGCTGGTCGGGACGGCAATCGCCAGGGTGATGGCTGAGCAGGCCGAGGCGTTCGTCGGCACGGCTGAGGCCCCGAACCTGTACTGGGCGTTGACCGATCTGCCCAGGCCCTTCATCAGCCTTCGAAGGTCGCTTCGCTACGAGCGGTCGTCTTTCTTCCTGGCCTTTCCCCTATTACGCGATCCCAGAAAGGTGGAGCTGACGCCCCGCCAATGGGAACGGCTGGCGAACGATGTGTGGACCCAGCTCAATGCCTTCTCGGGTGGCAAGGCGGAGGAGGGCGCGAAGATGGCGTTCATTGGCGTACAGGCCCAGTTGCTTGCCCAGGCCAAACGCTACCTCCTATCCCAGGGCTGGACCACCGAGCAGGTGGACGCTAGGCCACCTCAACAGGTCATCGCCATTCACCAAATCGACCGGTTCAACGAGCGAAAGGATGATCTTTTCAAGTGGTTCGCCGTGCCGTATTGGCGGGCCCAGCAGGAGCTGGAGAGGGTCGAGAGAAACCTGGACCGAGATGCGAAGCAGGGCATGAGCGACCTGGCCACCATTCTGCTGCCGGCGCTGACCAGGGCCTATGGGCATACGACAATTTTCGATCGGCAGATCGCCGCGTTGCGTTCCATCGAGGCGGTGCGGCTCTATGCGGCCGGCCACGAGGGAAAGCTGCCGGCCTCGCTGGGCGACATTACGGAAGTGCCGATCCCCATCGACCCGATCACCGGCGAGCCGTTCCAGTACAAGCTCGACGACGATAAGGCCGTCCTGGAATGGGCGCCGCCGCCGGGCTTCAGCCCCAAGCACGGAACGCGGTACGAACTATTGATCGCCCGATGAGGACATGTGCCTGGGCGACGCAATCGGTCGTCCGAATGAGGCCGGCACAGCCGGTCTCACCGCGGCTATCACATCGCGTGGCCGGGGTATAGGATGCTGGACCAGAACGCGGCGGAGAACTCGGGGGTCCAGTTGGCCTTTTCGGCGGGAACGGCGGGGATGCGAACCGCCAGGTCGGGGTTGCGGAGGCATTCGGTGATATAGTCGCCGGTCTCGTTGATGATCCGCGCCCGGATGGTCCGCCAGTCGACGAGCTTTCGCGGAAAGAGCTTCATGACGTGTTCGTTTGCCGTGGCGGCTACGACTCGGCGGCCTCGGCCCGGGCACGTTGCAGTCGTTGGCCTGTCCAAACGCCCAGTAGCGCCGCCGCCGGTCCGACGGCCAGGTAGTTGACGGGCAGCCCCTTCGCAAGGGCGTTTGGCGCTATTATAACGATTTCGTTGGCCCAGCCAAGCGCCCCGGAGAGCTCCGGGTTCGCCGCGGCCGCCACGAATCCGATCAAAGCCACCACGGGCACGGCCAAACACGCCCACACGCTCAGCGCGGGCCGGGCGAACTGGCCCGCCGCCAACGCCCCCAGCCAGAACCCCACCCCGATTGCGAAGCAGACCTGCCCGGGGTTAACGGGCCCGGTGGACCGTCCCACCGCCATGCGGATCACCACCATCGCCACCACGCCCGTGACGACCAGCGCGAGCGGGCCGTGGCGGAACTCGGTCTTCCAATGTGCCGCAGCGCCGGTTCGGTCGGCCGATGACTTCAGCCAGCGGGTCAAGACGCCCCGATCCTGATGTGCGCCGTCCTTGACGGGGTTCGACCCCGCCGGACCCGTCAGGCCGGCCCATGCCTCGGTGACTGCGCAGGCCGCGAAGCTGACCGCCGGCACGAGCGTCCACAGCAGCACATCGACGGCCAGTGAGCCGAACACCGCACCCCGCGCAGCGGGCGATCCCGCCTCGTATTGAAGCAGCGCGGTCAAATCGCCACCGCGCAGACCCAACCCGGACAATCCCACGCCGACGGCGAAGACGCCGAAATGCGTCAGCCGCCCGCGCATCGCCAGCGTCGCCAGCGACGAGCCGACCCCCGCGAAAACGATCAACGCCACGAGCGCCACCAACGGGTTGTCGTGATAGACGATCGTCACCGCGCCGAACGGATCCGTCGGACCCACGACCCACCAGCCGATCGTGATGGCCGGAGCCAGCAGCACGCAGCAAACGGCGACAAGACACACCTTCTCGCCGAACCGCATCGGTGGAAACAGCTCGCTGACATCGGCCGAACGGGCCGACTTCGGTTTGGCTGCGCTGGCGCTCATAGAACCCCGCTGTCCTTCAAAATGGCCTCGAGCTTCTGACGGTTGCCCGGCGACATCGGGCACAACGGCAGCCGGAACTCCTCGGCGATCAGGCCCTTCATCGCCATGGCCGTCTTGATCGGAATCGGGTTGGTCTCGAGCGACAGCATGTTCTTGCCCAGCCCGAACAGCTTGCGATGGTGCTCGGCGGCCGTCGCGAAATCGCCCGCCAGCGCCGCGTCGGTCAAGGCCTTGGCCTCAGCCGGAATGAGATTCGCGATCACGCTGATCACGCCCACCCCGCCGATGGCCATCAGCGGCAGCGTCATCGAGTCGTCGCCGGAAATCAACGCGATGTCGCACAGCGTGCTCAGCTCGCTGGCGTCGTCGAGCCGGCCGGTCGCGTGCTTGACGGCCACGATGTGACCAAACGCCTTGCGGAGCCGCGCGATCGTCGCCGGCATGATCTCCACCCCGCACCGCCCGGGGATGTTGTACAGGATGATGGGCAGCTTGACCTTCTCGGCGACGCGAGCGAAATGCTGATACAGCCCTTCCTGCGTTGGCTTGTTGTAGTAGGGGGACACCATCAACGCCGCGTCCGCACCGGCGTGCTCGGCGTGCAGCGTCAACCGCAGCGCCTCGGTCGTGCTGTTGCTGCCCGTGCCGGCGATCACCGGAACGCGCCCGCCGGCCTGCTTCACCACCGCTTCGATCACGCGGTCGTGCTCCTCGTGACTGAGGGTCGGCGACTCGCCCGTCGTGCCGCAGGGCACCAGCGCGTTGGTGCCGGCCTCGAGGTGGAAATCCACCAACCGGTCCAAGGCCGGCCAGTCGACGTGGTCGTCCCGAAACGGCGTGACCAACGCCACCATCGTTCCTTGGAAGGTCATGACGGCTCCTCCGGTGCGTGCAAGAGCAGCAGGTCCTTCATTTCGCGGACGGCCTCGCGAACGCCCACGAACATCGCCCGCGAGATGATCGAATGACCGATGTTGAACTCACCGAACCCCGGCATGACCGCGATCGGGGCGATGTTGCGATACGTCAACCCGTGCCCGCCGTGAACGACCAGCCCGCACTCGCGACCCGTGGCGATGCCCCGCTCGAGCCGCCCCAGCTCGCGTCGGGACGCCCGCGACCCGCGGGCATGGGCGTAGCCGCCCGTCCACAGCTCGACGGCCTGGAATCCGCACGCCGCCGACGCCTCGATTTGTTCGGGCGCGGGCTCGATGAACGCGCTGCAGATCACGCCGATGCCCCTCAAGCGCTTGACCGTCTCCTTGATTCGTCGCCGGAACTTGACCACGTCCAGACCACCTTCCGTCGTGAGCTCCTCACGGCGCTCCGGCACCAGCGAGCACTGGTCGGGCTTCAGCCGGCAAGCGATCCGCACGACGCTCGGCGCAATGGCCATCTCCATGTTCAATTTTACGCCGACGGTCTTGCGGAGCACCTCGGCGTCGCGGTCCTGGATGTGACGGCGGTCCTCACGGAGGTGGAACGTGATACTGTCCGCCCCCCCCAGCTCGGCCTCGACGGCCGCCCACACCGGGTCCGGCTCGTCGGTCCTACGCGCCTGCCGCACGGTCGCGACGTGATCGATGTTGACGCCCAGTTCTACCATGCCCGACTCCAATGATTCTCGTATCGACCAAGAATCGGATTATAACGCCCCGGCCGGTCCCTGTCGCCACAACAAGCGCAGGCCTTGGCGCTCCGCCCGGGTGGCACGCTCAAGAGACAACCCGGTAGGGTCGAGTCTTGGCCATGTTGCCGGGAGGGTGAGCATCCTCACGGCCAAGCTGCGCCTCGTCCCTCGGCGTAGCTTGATCGTACCGCCCGCCGACTGACAACGGCCGTCTTGCCCGGCGCGATGGGCGGTGTTACCGTATGCCCCATGCCCGGGCCGAGCATGACCTACAAGAAGGCGGGGGTGGACCTCGACGCGAACGAGCGGATGGTCGAGCTGATCGCACCGCTGGTTCGTCGGACGTACAGCCCTCGCGTCCTGGGCCGGCACGGCACCTTCGCCGGGATGCTCCGACTCGACTACAACGAACGGCTGTTCCGCCGGAACTACCGCGAGCCCGTGCTGGTCGCGTGCACCGACGGCGTGGGCACGAAGGTGCTCGTGGCCATCCAGGCCGGTCAACTGCGAAGCATCGGCATCGACGTGGTGGCCATGAGCGTGAACGACATGCTCACCTGCGGCGCCGAACCTCTGCTGTTCCTCGACTACATCGCCGTCAACCGGCTCGATCCGGAGCATGTCGCCGAGATCGTGGCCGGCGTGGTGGACGGCTGCGAGCAGGCGGACTGCGTCTTGCTCGGCGGCGAGACGGCCGAGATGCCTGACCTGTATCGCCAAAACGATTTCGACCTGGTCGGCTTTGCGGTCGGCGTGGTGGAGATGAAGCGGGTCGACTCGTCCGCGCAGGCCGAGCCCGGTGACGTCATCGTTGGGTTGGCCTCCAGCGGGGTCCATTCCAATGGCTTCACCCTCATCCGGCGGCTCGTCCTCGACCAGGCGGGTATGGACCTCAACGATCACGTGCCCGAGCTGGGCCGATCCATCGGCGAGGCGCTCCTGGAACCCACGCGGATCTACGTCCGGTCGGTGGTGGACGTGCTCCACGCCTACAAGGTCAAACGCCCGATCCGGGGGATGGCTCACGTCACCGGCGGCGGCCTGGTCGAAAACGTGCCGCGGAGCCTTCCGACCGGGTGTCATGCCGCCATCAAACTGGGCAGTTGGCCCGTGCCGCCCATCTTCGGGTTTCTCCAGTCGCTCGGCGTCGACGAGGAGGAAATGTACCGCGTGTTCAACATGGGGATCGGCTACACGTTGATCGTCCGGCCCTGGTTCGTCGCGCGGGTGATGCGGCGGCTGGAGCGCCGCGGGGAGCAGCCCTACGTGATCGGCACGGTTCGGCGAGGCGGTTCCGGGGTGAAGTTCGTGTAAGACAAGGTGGACCGATGAACGGAGACAAGCTGCGTTTTGGACTGGTCGGGTTGGGGCGGTTCGTGGAGATCGCCCATCTGCCGTGCTACTTCGAGACCGCCTACAGCGACAGGCTCCAACTGGCGGCCATCTGCGACCTGAACGAGGGACGACTCAAGGAACTCGCCCCGCGCTGTCGCGGCGCGCAGACGTTCACCGACCATCGTAAGATGATCGCCGAGGCCGAACTCGACGCCGCCGTCGTCGTCACGCCCGATCACGCCCACACCCGTGTTGTGCTGGACGCCCTCGACGCCGGGCTGGACGTCGTGGTCGAGAAGCCGCTGGCCATGCTCACCACCGAGGCGGTTGACGTCGTCGAGAAGGCGCGGCAGCTCCGCCGGCTGGTCGTGGTCGACTTCCACAAGCGTTACGATCCGGTGCACCTGGCCCTTCGCGAGCGGATGCTGTCGGGCCACTACGGCGAGGTGCAGGCGGCCTACGCGTGGATGCAGGACGAGATCAGCGTCCCGTGCGGCGGGTTCTTCAAATCCGACCTGGCCGCCAAGAGCAGCCCGGTTTGGTTCCTCGGGGTGCACTTCTTCGACGTGATGCGGTTCATCACCGGGCTCGAGCCGGTCGAGGTCCGCGCGACGGCGTACAAGGATGAGGTCGCCGCCCAAGGCGTCGACACCTACGACGCCGTCAAGGCCGACTTCGTCATGAACAACGGCGCGGGCTTCACCTTCGTGATGAGCTGGAACCTACCCGAGGGCGCGCCGGCCCTGACGATCCAGGGCATGACGCTGCAATGCGCCAAAGGCCACATCGCGCTCGATACGACCGACCGCGGCTGGCGCGACCTGTCGAGCGAGGGCAACCGCTGCATCAACCCGAACTTCTTGCACAAGCTCGGCCGGCACCACCGCGGCTACGCCGTCGAGAGCCCGGGCGAGGGCTTGATGGAGATCATCGTCCACCGTCGCCAGCCGTTCGACCCCAAGACCGATCCCGACCTGTTCGCCGTCAACGGCCTGTACGCCACGCTGATGGGCCAGGCCATCGACGCCTCTCTCGCCGCCGGCACCCCCATGCGCAGCGGCCACGCCCGTATCGGCACCACGATCAACATCAACGACTTCCTGATCGACCAGGTCGGCCAGAAGCGCGCCAGACCATTCCTGATCGACGTACGATAGGACGAGTGGCATAACGGGTGCCACGAGGGGTGGCGCGGTCAAACCACGCCGAATGTATGGGACGGCCGTACTGGTCTTACTACAGGGTCTGATCTTGCCCGCCGCCCTGGGCCTTTTGGATGGCGGTGCGGATCCGCTCGTGGACCTCCAGGGGGTGGTTGAGGTTCTCCCAGGTGGCCTCAATGCCGCCGGTGCCGGCGGTGGCGAACCCGATCGTGCCGAGGCTGAACACCCGCTCGTAGAGGGTGAGCTGCATGAACGTGTTCTGAATCCGCGCCAACTGGCACTCGAAGATGTCGACGTTGAAGATGCCGCGGATGCGCATGATGCGGCGGTTCGTCAGGACGTAGAGCCGGCTGACCCATTGCAGCGTGGCGACCACGACCCGCGCGGCGGCCAGGGCCAGCGCGATCTTGACCAGCACCGGCTGGGTCAGCCCCACCGGACCGAGTGCCCGACTCAGCGGGGACGACAGCAGCACGACCAGGGCCATCGCCAGCAGCGTCCGGAAGGACGTGAACAGGATGAACCAGAGCGACGGTTTGAGCTTGAGCTCGACGATCTCGCCGCCGTCCAGGAGGTGGGCGGGGATCGTCTCGTCCGCGGCGTAGGCGGTCTGCTCCGCCTGGGCGTTGGCCTCGACCATCGCCGGCGATGGACTGTCGGAAACGCGGACCTGGGTGCACGAACTGATCATGCGACCTCCGTTGGCGATCGCCCTGCATGGCGGTCCGGCGGGGCCATGCGAGACACGCCGAGCGGATACCACCCACCCGTGACGCACGGGGTCCAGCCAGACACCCATTCTGCGTATTGTATCGGCATCGCGGGGTATTTCTCGCCCCGCAGAATCCGCCACGGCCCGCCTAGTCGTACAGGTGGGGCCTGAGCACGGCGATGTGGGGGTAGTTGCGATAGTGCCCGTCGTAGTCCAGGCCGTATCCCACGACGAAGACGTTCTCGATGTCGAACCCCACGAAATCGGCCCGGACGTCGTCCGGGGCGCGGTCGGGTTTTCGGAGCAGCACGCAGGTTCGCAGGCTGGCGGGTTGCCGCCGGGCCAGCTCGGTCTGGACGGCGCGGAGCGTCTGGCCGGTGTCGAGGATGTCGTCGACGATCAAGACGTCTCGTCCGGCCACGTCGACCTGGAACGGCTCGAGGGGGGCCGGGCCCTGCGACTCGGTCGTCTTGCCCGGATAGCTGGACACGGCCATCAGACCGATCTTCATCTTGATGGGCAGTCGGCGGATCAGATCGGCTACGAAGATGAACGCGCCGCTCAAGATGCAGACGATGATGAGGCCCTGGTCGGAATGGGGATAGGTGCGGGCGATCTGATCGGCGATTTCGGCCACGCGTGCGGCGATGCGATCCTGTGGTATCAGGACGCGGTCGATATCAGCCTGCATGGGGTGCAGCCTTCTGCCGGCGCCGGCGTGGCGGTCTGTCGCCGAAGCCGAAGTACAGCCGGCTGTTCTTGCCGATGATGGTCAGGACCAGGACGGCCGCGATGCCCGGCATCGCGAACAGCGGGTTGAACGATCTGGGGTCCACGTACAGGACATAGGCCATGACCGCAAACGGCCCGATACCGACCAGGGCGATGGCCAGGAACCACGTCCATTTCATGCCCCGCCCGAACCAGCCCCAGAAGAACCACAACAAGACGCCGGCTGCGCTGATGAGGATGTTTCGCCAGAGGTCCGTCTGTCCTGGCGCGACGGCCTGGGTCAAGACCCACCAGAGGCCGGCGGCCACCTGGAGCCCGGCAAAGACGCGGCCCACGACGGCGAGCAGGTGGACAACGGGGGGGGCGGCGCTGGCGGAGACCTCGGAAGCGACCTCCCGCGTTTGGAACAGGGCGACGGCCAGCAACACCAGGGCCACCACGTAGAAGGCCGCGTACCCCAAGATCCGTAACACGAATTCGCCCGGGACGGGCCGGCGCAGAATGATGGCGTCGCTGACCCAGAAGAACTGCATGTTGGGGATGACCGCGTAGACGATGCGGGCCAGCGTCCGGGCGGCTCGCTTGCCGGCTTGGACGTAGCGTGGCGAAGGCGGCTCGTGTGCTTCGGACTTGGCCAGGTCGGTCTGGTCCGGCGATTCGCCGGTGCCGGCGCGGGCCCTCGCCGCCGTTTCGGGGCGGTTCGGATCGTACAGCAGACACGGATCATCGGCCGCCGAGGGCTGCGTAGCCGCGAACGGCTGATAGGCCGGAAACGCGTAGGGCTGGAAAAAGTAGTCCGAAGTCAAACCCAAACCGAGCACCAGGAAGCAGAGCAGCAACGTCATGACCTGCCCGAGTCGGGTGGAGGCGGCCAGGGCCACAGCCGTCAAGACGAGCACGGCGAAGTAAACGAGCACCACGGCCGTCGGAAGTTGCGCCTCAATGATCTTCTGCGCGAACGACTGCAGGGCCCACTCCCTGTCAATGAAGCCCACCAGGCCGCACGCCATCGTCATCAGCACCACACCGAGGGCCAGACAGGTCGAGGGGAACTGCCACCCGTAGAAGTAGTTGCAAAACGTTGCGACGATGAAGGCTAGCGCCACTGCGCCCACGCCGAAGATCAAGACCGGCCAATCAAAGTGGTGGACGCTGGACTGCATCACGCCGTGCCGGGCGCTGAGGAAGAAGGTGGTCGCGCACAAATAGAACCCGACGGTTAGGGCACCGGCCAGCCCGAAAAACTTTCCGATGACGAAGAGGGGGCGCGAGACGGGCTTGCTGATGACGGTCAGGACCGTCTTGTTCTCGATCTCCCGACTCAACACGCCGGTGGAGCTGAAGCCGGCCAAGAACATCCCGCCGATGAGCAACGTACTGAGTCCCAGGTCATACAGCATCTTGTTATCGTCGTAGATCTCGTCGCTCGGTGAGGTGCTGAAAGCGGCGATCGAGGTGTTGATCGTCAGACAGGCCATGATGACCAAGATCAGCAGCCCGAAGACCGGCTGCCGAATGGTCTCGGTGAAGGTGTTTCGCAGTATCGCCAGTAGCTTGGTGAGCATGAAGCGCGTGGTCCTGCCGATGGTACGACAAACGTGTCCAAGCCGTTCGGACGCCCCGGGCCGGCATCGGTCTGACCGTTGCCCGGTAAGGAATTATGCGGGCTGGGCGGCGGTCTGGAAAGCCCCGGTTCGGCAGAAAAGCGAAGTTATTGCCAGTTGGGTGTTGCCAGCGGCCCTGCGGGTCGCGAACAATGACGGTAGCCGACCCAGGCTCCGTCCAACCATCCGGGCCCATGAAGGGGTGGCCTGGCGGGCCGGCGGGTCGAGCCGGGGCGACTGGCGGAGGCGCCTGGGGTGAGGACCGGGCGGCCCGCGACCCGCGCCCGACGTGCTTGTCGTCTGGACATCCTGCCCGGCAGGGACTAAGCTGTGTGGGTTGATCACAAGGGGTTGGGGCACTGCTCGACAGGACATCGCGTAGGTTTTCGGGAATCTGTCCTACTCAGGTGGAGGCCTAATGGCTGAATCGCGTGAATCAAGCCGGGAACCCTTGACGCAATCCATCCGACGCGCTGAGGTCGCGAGCCTGGGCGGCTTGTTCCTACAGTTGGTCTTCTTCGCGGTGCTGTTGCTGGTGGCGTTGTGGAACGGATCGAGCGCCGCAATCGTGACGGCGTTCTTCGTTCTGGGCGGTGTGATCATCTGGCTGGCCACCCTCCTGATCTACCACCAAGAGAAATTGGTTCACCTGGAAACGCTCGAGGCCGAACAGATCGACCGCGATCGTGAGGCGCTGGGTGCCGAGGCCCTGTTCGCCGAAGACCGCCCCGGCGTCGACGCCCTGTTGGTCGCGCGGACCCGCCTGGAGTGGATGCGGCGATGGTTGCTGCCGGCGGCGGGGTTGTTGACGTCCGTGTACCTGATCGCGGTGGGGCTCGGGTTGTCTACGTGGTACCTGACCGAACCCATCGGGTCGCTGGAATGGCCCGCGGTGACGAACGCCAGCGTATCGTTGGCGTTCGTGGGTGGCGTGGCGTTTCTAAGCTTCTTGTTCAGCCGCTACACGGTGGGGATGGCCCGAATCGGTGAGATGTGGCGGCTGATCCGCGCCGGCGGGAGCTATCTGACCGGTAACGCGCTGATCTGTGGGCTGACCGCGGCGATGCTGGGTTTTACCGCGTACGGCAAGGCCACGCCCGAGCAGGTCTTCGCCAAGATCATCCCGTTCGTGATGTGCGTGATCGGGTTGGAGTTCATCTTCAACCTGGTGTTCGACATCTACCGACCCCGCCGGCCGGGGGAGGTCGAGCGACCCGCGTTCGACAGCCGACTGCTAGGCCTGATCAGCGAGCCGGGTGGGATCGCCCGCACGATCGCCGATGCCGTCAACTACCAGTTCGGGTTCGAGGTCAGCAAGACGTGGTTTTATCAGCTCCTGGAGCGTTGGGCGCTGGTGCTGGTGGGGGCGGCCGTGGTGGTCCTGTTCCTGATGACGTGCGTGGTCATTGTGGAGCCGGGCGAGCGGGCGATCATCGAGCGGTTTGGCAATCCTGTGGGACTGAGCGATCGGTCGATCGAGGCGCTCAAGCCGGGTCTGCACTTCAAGTGGCCGTGGCCCATCGATCGCGCGACGCGCTATCGCGTGGATCACATCCACACCGCACTCCTGGGGTTCGGCCCGTGGAAACGGAAGCGTCCTTCCGACACGGAGGGTGAGCCCACCTTGATTTTGTGGACGAACCCGGTGCACGGACCGGGTGAGGAGGTGGACTTCGTGATGCCGGTCCGCCCGGAGGTGGAGCGGGCCGTGGCAGCCACCATGCCCGCGACCACCCGGGCCGTATCCGGGGAGGGACCGCGAACGCCAGCGGTAAACCTGATCCGGGTGGCGATGCCGGTGATGTATCGTGTGCGGGACCTGTATCAATTCGCGTTCAACTATGACAATCCCGATACACTGATCGAGAGCGTAGCGTACGGTGAGTTGGTCAAGTATGTGGCCAGCAAGGACCTCGACTCGTTGTTGGCCATCCAGCGCCGGCGGGCCGCAAGCGAGCTTCAAGATCTGATCCAGGCCAGGTGCGACGCGATGAAGGTCGGCGTCGCGATCACGTTCGTCGGTCTGGAGAACCTCCACCCGCCCCAGAAGGTGGCCAAGGAGTTCGAGGCGTACCTGAACGCCAAGTATGAGAAGGGGGCGGCCGAGGCGAAGGCGAAGGGCGAGGCCAACAAGATCCTGTCGGAGGTGGCGGGCAGTCGCGATCGGGCCGAGCGACTGGCCGGGGCCATCGTGCGGGTCCAGCAGTTGGAGGACGAACGGGCGCCCGAGGCGGAGATCACCAAGACCCAAGCCGAACTGGAACGGCTGTTCGCCGGCAAGCCAGGCGATTTGGAGGCGGTCAGCGGCGAAGCGGCCCGGACCGTGGCCCTCGCCCGCGCCGATCGCTGGTGGAAGGAGAACACCGCGCGGGCCCGTGCGTACAGCTTCCTGAAAGAGCTGGGCGCCTACAAGTGGTCCCCTCGTCTGTACAAGATGCGGCTGATCGTCGGGGTGTTGATCGATGGACTTCGCGACGCGGACAAGTACGTAATCGCCCGAGACGGCGAGGTCTTCGTCCGCTACGACGCCATACAGCGCGAGCGGGTACGGCTGGATGAGATCGAATACGACGTCCCGCCAGAATAGTCGGAGCGACCGATGAAACGGAACTTTCCCTCTTTGGTGGCGGGGGTGGCGTTGGTCCTGCTGTTGCTGATCTACGCCATCACCTATCAGGTGCGGTTCACGGAGATCGCGATCAAGACGACCTTCGGCAAACCCGCCGATCCGAACACTTGCGACCCGAACGAGGCCGGTCTGAAGTTCAAGTGGCCCTGGCCGATCCAGGGCGTGGTCCGGTACGACAAGCGAATTCAGATCTTGGACTCCCCCGAGGAACAGGCGCAGACGAAAGATCGGCAGATCCTGATCCTCACGGTGTACTGCGGGTGGCGGATCGCGGACGGCGTGGCGTTCCTCCAGAAAGTCGAGACGGTGCGGGAGGCGCAAGACCGGCTGCGCGCTCACCTCCGCAGCGAGATCGGCGCGGTGGTGGGAGAACGCGAATTCAGGGAATTCGTCTCGACCAATCCGGCGGAACTGAAGCTGGGCGAGATCGAGGGGTCGATCAAGAAGGGGGTGGCCGAGCGGGCCAGGCCGTACGGCATCGCCATCGAGACGCTCGGGGTCCGACGAATCGTGCTGCCGGAGACGACGACGGACAAGGTCTTCGCGCAGATGCGTGCGCAGCGAATAGCCATGGCGGAAAAGACCCGCAGCGAAGGCGAGGCCATCGCACGACGCATCCGGTCCCAGGCCGAGTCGCTCAAACAACAGATCCTGTCGTTCGCCTCGCTCAAGGCCGAGCAAATTCGGGCCGAAGGAAAGGCCGCCGCCGCCGAAGAGTACAAGGTCTTCAGCAGGGATGAGGACTTCGCCATGTTCCTCCGCAAGCTGGAGCTGCTCAGAGAAGCGCTCGCGAGCCGGACGACCTTCTTCCTCGACGAGGAGATCCCGGGGATCGACATGCTGAAGCAGGACCAGCCGGTGGTCGGGGGCGAGGTGAAGATCAAGGCGCCCAAGGAACCCAAGCCGCCGTCGAAAAAGGGGACCCCGCAGAAGGCCTCCGACGCATCGAGGAGCGCCAAACGCCTGCGCGATGTGGCGCTTCAGGAGTCCAAGAAGTGACGGATCAGCCCGACATGAGCGACGCGGACGCGAGCCGGCCCGAGGGACCGGAGGAGGGCCTGGACCCGGCGAGCCAGTCGCTGGCCGATGCGCTTCGCGTCAGCTTCTGGATCCTCAAGGCCGTCATGCTGCTGCTGGTCATCGCGTTCCTGGGCTGGTCGCGGCACTCGGGGTTCTTCACCGTGCCACCGCAGGCCAAGGCGCTGGTGCTGCGCTTCGGGGCTATCAAGGAACCCGGCACGCCCAAGGACCCGGGCAAACACTGGTCCTGGCCGTACCCCATCGATAGCCGGGAAATGGTCGACGTCCGCGTCAAGTCCCTCGAGATCGAGACGTTCATGTTCTCCCGGGACGAGCTCAGCAAGACCATGACCATCGACGAGTTCGGGACCCGGATGGGGTCGTTGGTGCCGGGCCAGGACGGGTGTCTGATCACCGGGGACCACAACCTCCTGCACGCGTTGTGGACGATCGAGTACCAGGTATCGAACGTGCGTCAATACCTCACGTCGGTCGCGGGCGAGCAGGAGTTGGTCAAGGCGGTGTTCGATAACGCGGTGCTGAGGACGGTGGCGCACTTCAAGGCCGACGACGTGCTGAGCGATCGGATCACGGCGGTCCAGGCGGAAGTCAAGAGACGGGCCGACGAGCACCTTGGGCGGCTGAGTTCCGGTATCTCAGTGGTGTCGGTAAATGTGAAGATGCCGACGCCGCCGCTACAGGTCCGCAAGGCGTTCATGGCGGTGACGGAGGCGGCCAGCGAGGCGGACCAGAAGATCCGGGAGGCCCAGCGAGCCGCGTCGCAAATCCTGAACGACGTGGCGGGTGCGGCTCACGAACCGTTGGCGGCCGCGATCGATCGGTATGAAGCGGCACGCCGTCGGAAAGACCAGACCGCCGCTAAGAAGCATCAAGCCGAGATTGAGGCACTGCTGCTCAGCGACGAGACGAAGGGCGCCGCCGGCGAGACGATCGACGCGGCCCGCAGCTACAAGACCAACCTGATCCAGGAGGTTCGGGGCGAGGCCGTCACCTTCCGTCGGCTCAAGGTCGAGAAGGACAAGAACCCCGAGATCGTGCTGCGGCGGTTGTGGGAAGACACCAAGCAGGCCGTGTTGGAGAAGGCCGAGAGCAAGGTGTTCATGCTCAAGGGCGAGCCGCTGATGATCGACATCAACGAGCCCCCCCGCTGGGACCAAGCCGAGCAGGAAAAGAAGCTCCAGGACGTGGGTAGGGGGCCCGCGTAGCGCGAACGATCGGGCCGGCTCGGGCGGGTGCCGTGTCCCCCAGCGCGGCTCGGAGGCGACTGCGGACATGAGTGGTGATGGCGCGCCCGTCGTCGAAACCGTTGCATTGACCAAGGTCTTCAAGGACTTCTGGCGGCGCGACCGGGTCACGGCAGTATCCGACCTGGACCTGCGGGTGGAGCCGGGTGAGGTCTTCGGCCTGCTAGGTCCGAACGGCTCGGGCAAGACCACGACGATCAAGATCTTGCTGGGACTGCTGTACCCCACG
>Ga0180432_10002925_pt1 | contig 25114 bp, 18 predicted proteins | sample SS_ome_10_FD_132414 | JGI IMG/M metagenome (GOLD analysis project Ga0180432, IMG submission 132414) | Hypersaline lake sediment archaeal communities from the Salton Sea, California, USA - SS_1_MS_2 metaG | ecosystem: Environmental > Aquatic > Non-marine Saline and Alkaline > Hypersaline >... | reverse complement strand
AGCAACTGCTAAGGCCGCCGGAAATATCTGGGCCCCGGGATGACCCCGGGTAAATATGGCATCATCGTCAAGATCTAGAGCATTAGCAGCACAGGCATTAGCGAAGGCTGCACCTGGAGCTGTCGACATAGCACCGCTGAGCAGGATAGTCGAGCGACCCTGGCCCCAGTTGTTCACTGCATAATTAGCGGCAATCCTGCTGATCGGGGCAAGCGTGCCAACTATGGTTACCCCCAAATTATCAAGCAGGCATAACTTTGCCCTTCTTTTTACAGACTGATCAAGCTGCTCCCAGTTTAATTCTTTAACAAACCAAAACAAGCGATCCTTTAAATCCAAATATTATTTTCCTCATTCCTTAGATCTGATGCATTTTTCCATCTGTCTGCATCAGTATGTTAGAAAAACTTACAGGATGGGGCACAGGGCAAAACATTACAATAATTTCTGTTACAATGGCCTCCTTAAAAGAGTTAAAAAAGTTGTCAATAACCCCGTCCCCTTGACAATGTATCTATTGAGGCTTACTCTCCAACCCTGATGCGCGGATTGAGAAAACCGTATAAGATATCGGCTGATAGATTAGATAAACTGAAGATCCCCACTACTATCATGCTTGAAGCCTGAATGATTGGCAGATCCTGTCGTTGTATACCGTAAACGATTAAACGGCCGAGACCAGGATAACCATAAACTGCCTCGGTAACAATCAGTCCGCCTAGAAGCCAGCCAATGCCCATGGCAACCACCGTTACAGTAGGTAGGAGCGAATTGCGTAATACATGCTTAATTAACACCTGCCGGGCGGGCAGGCCCTTTAGATCTGCAGCGCGGACATAATCCGTGCGTAAGACATCAATAGTCCCTGAACGGGTCATGCGAGCGATATAGCCAAGTCCAGTTAGGCTGACAGTTATAGCCGGAAGAATGAGATAGGGTAATGCCTCAGAGAAAGTCGAGTCTACATCTATTGAAGAATTAGCCGGAAACCAGCCAGTGCCGATAGCCAAAAAAGTTATCAGTAAAAGCCCGCTAACAAATTCCGGAAGGCCGACAAAAGCCATCGAGATACCAGATATCAGCTGATCGGGCCATTTATCACGTTTTAGTGCTGCAATAACACCAACGAAGATACCAAGCGGGACATAGATCAACAGAGCTAACCCTGCAAGCATCGCGGAATTGCCTAGGCGTTGCATCACCATGGGCCTGACTGGTAGTCTGCTGGTAAGTGAATTACCCCAATCACCACGGATAAAACTACCGGCCCAATCTAAATACTGAACATGTAGGGGACGGTTAAGCCCCAACTCTTCCCTAAGATTTATAAGAGCTTGCTCTGTGGCAAATTGACCGAGAATAATTCCCGCTACGTCACCCGGCAAAAGCTGGGTTACTGAAAAAATAATGATCGATGCCAGAAAAAGGGTCAGGATTATAAAACTTATCCTACGAATCAAATATGAGGTCATACTATATCACCCCTTGTATTCTGCACTTTTTTGATCAGCCCATCACCCTGAAGGTTAATTAATTCTTCTTGAGGTATATGACAACAAATCTGGTGATACTTTCCGATATCCTGCCAGGGGGGTTCCTTTTTCTCGCATATTTCACCAATTTTACGTGGACAGCGGGTATGAAAACGGCAGCCCGATGGAATACGCATGGCGCTCGGAACACTGCCTTTAAGCCTAATCGATTCCTGCTTGATATCCGGATCCGGAATCGGAATCGCCGAAAGTAGGGCTTCAGTATAAGGGTGGTAAGGAGGAATAAAAACATCTTCAGCTGATCCAATCTCCCAGAGCCTACCCAGATAGACAACTGCAATCCAGTCAGAAAGATGACGCACAGCTGAAAGATCATGTGAAATAAAAAGGTATGATGTCCCCTTCGATTCCTGCAGATCGACCAGCAGGTTCATTAGCGAAGCCTGAACTGAAACGTCAAGCGACGAGATCGGTTCATCACAGACCATCAGAACCGGATCTGCAGCAAAAGCACGGGCAATTGCTACTCTTTGTTTTTCACCACCACTTAATTCATGTGGAAGACGGTCTATAAAATCTTCAGGTAGGTTTACCGCCTCAAAAAGCTCTTTTACTCTTTCTCGAACTGCTTTTTTATTCAAATTGCGTAGCAGCACGAGCGGCCTGGCTACCGCCTCGCCAGCTGGATGCTGTGGGTTAAGCGATGCATCAGGATTTTGAAATACCATCTGCATCTTACGCAAGATCTCCCACGATCTTTTTGCCACCGCGTAAGGCAAGAGTTCTCCCTCGAGTTCTATTTCACCAGCAGTCGCCTCTTCCAAACCCATGATGCAGCGGGCGAAGGTGGTTTTACCACAACCGCTCTCGCCGACAATGCCCATCGTAGAAGAGCGGCGCATCCTAACCGAAATATCATCTACAGCTTTTACTTCAACCCGTCTGCTTTTATTGAAAAGAGATCGTCCGCCTGAAACAGGGAAATATTTTTTAATATTGCGGGCCTCGAGAATCAGATCCCCATATTCCTGTTCATCCTGTACCTGCCGGGTGTCAGCTATCACTTCACCATAGTTTTTTAGAATCTCATAGCGACGGCAGGCTGATAAATGGCCGCTTTCAATTTCATTAAGCAAAGGTTGTGTTTCTCTGCAAGCCGGTTCAACCAGCTCGCAACGGGGAGCAAAAACACAACCTGACGGCAGCTGGTCAGGCTGTGGAATATAACCGGGAATTGCTTTAAGGCTGATATCTTTCTTGTTAACATCAACTCGTGGCACACAACCCAAAAGTCCCCTGGTATAGGGATGGAGTTTGTTCTTAAACACCTGGCTGATACTGCCTTCTTCCATGATTTCTCCGGCATAAAGGACACCAACCCGGTTACAGACCCGCGCCACAACACCTAAATTGTGTGTAATATAAAGCACGGCGGTATTATACTCACACATCAGATCACCGATCATATCAAGAATAACCGCTTCGGTTGTCACATCGAGAGCAGTTGTCGGTTCATCCATTATTAAAAGTTCCGGATTGGTAGCCATGGCAATGGCAATCAAAACTCGCTGCAGCATACCCCCACTGAGTTGGTGGGCATAGCGTTTAGCTACCTCCTCCGGATCAGCCATGCGCACTTTGTTCAGCATTTCCAGAGCTTTATCCCTAGCTTCCTGCTTTGAAAGTTTTAGATGGGTGCGAGCCACTTCGGCAATTTGCTCCCCAATCATGATCGAAGGGTTTATCGCCGCGTTAGGATCCTGGTGTACCATAGTGATCCGTCCGCCCCAAACCTGGCGCATTTCTGCCCTTGAAAGACTCAGCAAGTTGGTATCGCCAAGATAGATCTCGCCACTTTTCAGAAAACCGTTTTCCGGCAGGTAGCGAACAATTGCCCGGGCAAGCGTACTTTTACCGGAACCAGACTCACCGACCAGGCCATAGACTTCCCCTGAACAAATCTGCAAAGTAACATTACGGACCGTATCGAGCGGCCCTTTCTCTGTTTTATAAGTAACCGTTATATTGCGGGCATCTAAAACTTTATTAGGCATCGCTGACCCCTCCCGGCAAGAGCATCCTTCGCAAACCATCACTCATAAAACCAACACCAACCACCAACAAAGCTATAGCGCCGGCCGGGTAGTATAAAACCCACCTGGCCTGGTGAAACCAGTTTCGGGCTTCACCGACCATTAAGCCCCAATCCGGCGAGGGTGGTTGAACACCAAGGCCAAGAAAGCCGAGTGACGCAACAAGAAAAATAGAGTAGGAAAAACGCATCGATGCTTCTACTGCCAAATGAGGTAAAACATTAGGAAATATTTCACGATAAAAAATATAAATACTACTTTCGCCACGCAAACGAGCTGCTTCGACAAACTGCCTGGTTTTTAAATCTAAGACCACACTGCGCACTACTCGCGCCACCATCGGAATGTAGAGGAAACCAACAACAATAATGACGTTAAACCTTGATGGTCCAAGTGAGAAAAGAATTACCATTGCCAGTAAAAGTGGGGGTATCGATAAGATAACGTCCATCGCCCGCATAATCAGTTCATCAAAAAGCCCACCGCGGTAACCCGAGAATAGCCCCAGGAGTAAACCCAAAAAAACAGCCAGTGCTGTGCCGGAACCGGCAACGGACAAAACATCACGGCTACCAACTAGGATCCGACTATAAACATCCCTCCCAAACTGATCAGTCCCAAAGATATGCTCTTCCGAAGGTGGCTGCAATTTATTTGGCAGATTCTGGGTAGTATACTTAAAGGGCGCAAGCGTCGGCCCCCAAATAGCCATCAAAAAAAATAATAGAACAATTACAAAACCAAACATATTCATCGGATAACGCCTCAGGCGTCTTCCAGCAATTTTTAAACGGGAAAATCTTTTTGCTTGCGTTGGAATATTAGACTGATTACCGCGCATCTTTTACCTCCCCCGAAAAACCAAGTTAGAACAAATATTTACTTCCCCTCCGGTTGGACCGGAGGGGAGGTAAATTCGTCCTAAAAAAACCAAAACAACCTTAGATTCCTTCTTCTATTCAAAGTAGACGTAGCGCAAATCAAGTGCAGTGTTATAAGAACTTGTTGGCACAGCGCCCTTTAGTTTTTCAGTTGCACCCCAAACGTTATTCGCAAAGAAGGGAATAATAATTGGACCGCGATCAATAAAGATTTTCTGGATCTCATGATAAAGACGAATACGTTCATTATGGTCCAACTCTACCCTGGCCAAAGCGGCCAACTCATCCAGTTCAGGATCACACCAGTGGCTCTCGTTCCATGTAGCACCACAAACATAGGCCTGATCAAGATATGGCTGTGGATAAGGGCGAGAACCCCAGTCGGTTATGCCCAGTGGTACTTCCAGCCACATATTATCTGCCCCATAGTAGACTTCTGAAGGAACTAGCTGGATCTCAAGATTAACTCCTGCTTCGGCTAGCTGTTCTTGCCAAATAATGGCCATAGTAGGAATCGGTGATGATTCCTGGGCGTGAATAGTAAGGTCAAGCCCATCGGCATAGCCTGCTTCGGCCAGTAATTCCTTCGCTTTTTCAACATCACGAACCGGTTCAGGCACATCAAGATAAAAATCACCATAAGCCGGACCAATCGGTGTATCACGACCGGTAGTTCCATAACCGCCAAATGCTCCATCAAGAATAGCGCTTCGATCAGTTGCCGCTTTAAGCGCTTGCCGAACCAGAACATCGGCAGTAGGCCCTTCATCACTGCGCATTCTGAGAACATAAGCTGTATTAGATGCTGCCTGGTATACCTCTACATTGGGATCTTCTTCCAACATGGGAATAAATTCTGTTGGAAAATAGATAATAAAATCAATTTGGCCACCTAATAGAGCTTCCACTTGGGCTGAAGATTCACTGAGAAAGAGAATTTCAATCTCATCAAGATATGGCAACGGGAGACCTTCATCATCGGTTAACCAGTAGTTTGGATTGCGAACTAGAACAACTCTGTCCTCTGGAACATAACGCTCAATCATGAAAGGCCCTGTTCCATTCCAGTTGGTTGAATAGTCCTCATTATCTGCATCAATAACAAGTCCATGATAATCACCAAGGTCTTTCAGGAAATCAGCATTGGGGTTAGCCAATTCAAACACTACGGTATAATCATCAACAGCCTTTATATCCATAATATTCTCATACATACCGACTGTTGCAGCCCCTAATTCAGGATCGCGCAGTCGATCAAATGTAACTTTAACATCCCGTGAAGTCATCTCTTTGCCGTCATGGAAAAGAATCCCCTGGCGCAATGTAAAAGTCCAAATTTTTCCAGTTTCATCTACTTCCCAGGCTTCAGCAACACCACGGTTTATATCAGGCTCGCTGTCCTCACCGATGAAAACCAGGAAATCGCCCCACTGTCTGGCAATAAAATCATCAGCAGCAGTGCTTAAAAAAGCAGGATCCATATTGGTTGGAGCATAATAAGCACTGCGTAAAGTACCACCATGCTTCTCTGACAAAGTTTCATCTACATCGTCAGTAGCAGGTGTCCCCGGCGAACATGAAACAATTAAAAAACTGGAAAATAGCAATACAAACATTACAATAACAGTTCTTTTAATCACAGTTAGCCCTCCTAAATAGTTTTCAATACAGATTTAAAAACCAGCTGACAAGCGCTTGATTCATATTTATGTCAGTTTTTCCTCCTTTCAATATTATTAAGTATTCCGACCATAATTAATTCTATTCACAACATGCCTAAACCTTCAAGATAAAGGATAAATACCATATTTCTTAACCGCTTTTGCCATTGCCCAGACATTTTCCGGCTTACAATACTCGGGAAGACCATTACCGCTGCCTAAGATGTAGCCACCATTAAAACCTGCATCCGCGATACATTGTTTAACTTCAGCATCAACTTCTTCCGGTGTCCCTCTGGTTAATGTATATCCAAGATCAACATTACCCCATAAGCAAACTCGATGGCCGTAATGTTTCTTCACTTCTTTTAAGCTCATACACCCTGGCTCTATCGGATGAATGCCACTAACACCCATCGCCAGAACATCTTCCATAATCGGCATAATATTACCATCCATGTGAGTTACCCAGGGCAGTTTACAGACAGCATCGATCTCCTGCATCTTGGGCACAAAAAACTCACGGAAAACCTGGGGGGATATCAGTGGACCACTGTTATAGGCTATATTGTCGTAGGATATGATAAAATCTAAACCCATTCCATTTAGCCTCTCCAGCACCGTACAGTTCCACTCGACATAACGATCCAAGACTTTTATAATCAAGTTGGGGTTTTCATAAATAGCATAGGATAAACCTTCTACGCCCATCGAATAATTAACACCACTAATTCCAAAACGACAGACAGCAAAGATGGCAATTCCTGCATCCCGATTTGCTTCAATATATCTCTTTGCCGGGTCATAAAATGATTCATCATTTGGATCAGGGAAAACCATCAGATCGAGATCTTTATCTGTTTTAATCAGCCCGTCAATAATATAACTCTGTCCGTTTAACTCTTTCCGCTTGCAAAACACCGGCGCTAAAAAATCGTTAATATTTATGGCATCGAAACCTAAAACTTCAGCAAATTCAAGATCAGAAAATATTTCTTTACCCATCAAGATGCTTCTCATTAAATCTTCGCTATAGTCAGCAAATGGAACCCGATCCGGCTGCTCCAAATTAAGCGCTGCCATTATTCGCTCCCTTGAGTTCATACAAAAACCTCCGTAAAAGTTAAAGCAATTTATTGACCTTCTCAATAACTTTTTTATCAGGTCTATTAGCCAAATCATTTTTGAGAATAGACTGCGCCTTTTCACGGGACAGCTCAAAACAATCCTTACTTCCATGTTGTTGCCATGTTTCATACATCATGCGGTTAAAGACTTTTGGCATCCAGATTTCACTGCGAAAATATTTCATCGTATGCTCTTCGCTTAGATAATTCCCGGCTGGTCCAACCTTTGTAATTGTATCAACCCCGATCTTGTCATGACTAATTTCCGTACCGCTTCCAATATAGCGGGCAGCACTAATAAAGTCATCACACATAACAAGAAACGGGAGGGATCCAGTTTTGCCACCATCCAAGTAACCAACATCGTGGACCAAGTTGGCTCCACAAAGCTGATTCATAAGCAGACCAATTGAAGCCTCCATCCCGGCCTGAGCATCAGGCAGTGGCGCATTACAGCAGCCTGCCTCGGTAAAATTGGGCAAATTGTAATAGCGGGATAGCTCAGTCATTGCACAGTAGTTCATCACTGCATCGGGTGATCCGTAAAGAGCTGCCGTTGACTGCATATCCATCGGGGTGGCTCCACCCCCAATAATCATCGCAGCCCCTTTCTTTTTAAGTTGGGCAATCAACAAACCGGAAAGACTTTCAGCATTCATCTGAACTATGGTTCCTGCTTTGCTCACCGGGCAGGTTCCACCGGATAGTACACCGGGAGTATAAATAATAGGTATCCCATATTCAATACAGGCAAACATTTTAGCCATACCTTCTTTGGTATGAACCAATGGGGATATCGGTTCATCATAAATAATGATGTAAGGTCTATCCCGCAAATGATCCAAAGAACCAGCAACTGCAGACGCCATCTCAATGATTGTTCTGGTATGTTCTTCACTTAACGCGGTAAAAATGACCGGTTTTGCAGTATTCAGAGTAATCGAAGCAAACTGATGCAGACAACCTTTTTTGGCGTCAATATCACCGGGAATCCCGTAGCTCATCACGAAATCAAAGTTCGGAAGATTTTCCATGATAATTGCAGCGTTAATAATATCCTCTTTGACTGAATTCCGACGCAAATTGGTTTCGAGATCGAGATGAAAAGGTAGATCGGAACCGGTCCCGTAATAAGTGCGATTGCTTTCCAGGCTCATCGCCGGAAGCCCCTCACGGTTATAGATATTTATTTTAGAAGGGGCTGTTCTGATCGCTTCATCAATCAGCCAGCCGGGAATTTTGGCCACCCTGTCTTTGATCAGGCAGCCGGCCTCTTTTAGTAGTTTTAATGATTCATCGTGGTCAACCCGGACGCCTACTCTTTCTAAAACATCGATAGTCGAACTATGAATCTCTTCCAGCTGATTATCACTAAACCAGCTTAACTTAGGTGATAGCTGTTGATTGTAGTTAGAGCGATAAGTAGTTATTCCAAACACCCCCATGATTATACAAGCGAGCTCCCTTTATTATACAATTAACTGGGCAAGAATTCGTGTCTTGCGTTCTCTTTTATTGTAATCTAAGATAATTTTTATACCCAACTATGAAGTACTTCGCCACCTTTTATTGTACAACCATTCGTATAATAATATGCCCCTACAACCTCTCTGGGCTTTAACATTGTATATTCTTCAAGGTTAGATTGATACAGTTTAATTGTCCCTTCCCCAGACCATACATCTCCATGACGAATATCTTCCATATTTAGTGTAACCAACTCGCATACAGAAGGAGGTGCACCATTGACAATACTAGGGAAATAGCGAATGTTGAACAGAGGATTGTTCATCGGTTTTGGTAAATCACTATAATTGATCTTTTCTTGGATAGTCATGGTCCCTTCCATAAGACGCTCACCATGAGCACAAGTCCAACCTTTAAGCTTCGAGCCGACACCTAAAGGGGGCATTTTGGGATTATCCGTCATATATTCTGTTTTATAAGTTTTCCCATATTTTTTGTTGAATCCCATAAACATACCCCTCACTAAGGTAAAGTCATTGTCAACCCAAGTCTGGATACAGGTTTTACCTTGTTGGCCTTTAAATGAGCTTCCCACCCAAATAACTGTTTCCTGATACCAGGTCCTTTCAGGATTAATAAAAGGCATATCGACTTCATTCCAAAGAGAAAACCAACGACCAAAGTCAACAATTACAATATCCGGTTGCTCCCCAAGTTTTAGAGGCTCCGGCAAGTACGATTCAACAATTAACGGATCTGTCCTGTAAGCTATGCTTAGATGCTCTGTTCCAAAATGCCAGGGAAAATCGCCTACTACCGATGATACACCAAGCGGTGTTGGATAAGCAAAACCTTTCATATTTTTTATATTACCCATTCTTAGTGACCTCCTTAATTTGTTTTTAATATCTCTCCCAGCCTTTTTATCCCTTCATCGATCCTTGCTTCTGATACATTTGAAAAGTTTAGCCTAAATGTGTTCTTTATGCTTTCACTAGGATAAAAAGATTCTCCGGGTATAAATGCTACATTCCGATCTAAAGCTTTCTTTAAAACTTCTCGTGAATCATAGCCTTCCGGCATTTCTATCCAGATAAATAAACCGCCTGTTGGGTTAGTGTATAAAAAGTCGGCGGGGAAGTACTTTTTAATAGAATCTATCATGATATTTTTACGTTGTTTGTAAACCTCATTAATAATTTTAATATGATCATCAAAATTATAAAGCTCCAGATATTTATCAATCTCGGCTTGGGCCAAAGAATTAGTGTGGATATCGGAGCCCTGCTTCACGATATTATATTTCTTTATAATCGGGTTCGAGGCTATAAGCCAACCTACCCTTAAACCAGGGCAAAAGGTTTTGGAAAAAGTACCCAAATAGACAACAGTTCCCAAACTATCTAATGATTTAAGTGTTGGCATTCTTTCTTCTTTAAAGCTAATTTCCCCGTAAGGATTATCTTCCACAATAGGAATATCGTATTTATGAGAGATTCTGATTAATTCTTTGCGACGCTCTATGCTCCATGATTTACCAGTTGGATTTTGAAAATCGGGAATCACATAAATCATTTTAATTTTTTTATCCCTCTGTAGGGCTGCTTCTAGTTCACTAAGAATCATTCCATCGCTATCGGTAGAAATCTCAACAAATTTGGGCATACATATTTTAAAAGCACTGATTGCTCCTGCATAGGTTGGGCTTTCACAAGCCACAGCATCCCCTTCGCCTAAAAAAATCCTTGCCGAAAAATCCAAACCCTGTTGAGCACCACTGGTAATTATAAGGTTTTCGGGAGAAACTTTTATTCCAATTTTAAACATCCGTAGGGCAATTTTTTCTCTTAGTGACAATAAACCATCGGTAGAATTATATTGAAGGATTATTCTCCCTTTTTCCTCGAGTACAAGCTGAGTAATTTGCTTCATCTCTTCTAAAGGGAAAAGTACCGGATCGGGAACCCCCCCTGCGAAGGAAATAACCTCAGGATTTGCTGTTAATTTTAGGATCTCTCTTATATCAGAAGGCTTTAGCTGGTCAACTCTTGAAGCAAAATGCATTTATTACACTTCCCTTTCTAAACAAAGTTAATCGCGATACCAAGAACTACATGTACTTTTCAGCTGTACCAGATGCCTAAGAAATCATCAGGTGCTCGTCAATTAAAGGCATAAATTTCTATCTAACCCACACAAAGCAAATTTAATAGAACCTTTCATCATCAATCAAACAGCCAATCAAAAAAAATATCTACCTTCATCATTTAGAATGGTTAACAATTTCGCCAATTTTGTTTACCACTTCTGCAGGTAATATAACCGGTTTATGATTTTCCAATATGGCTCTAGCCTTTTCATTTGCTCTTTGTCCATAAGTAGTTGCTCCAGAAGAATTCCAATGATCAAAAGAATGCCTGTTTAATAACTCTGGCACCCAAAGATGTTTTTTGAAGTTATTAAATGTGTGTTCCTCGGCAAAATAATTACCACCAGGACCAACTTTTTCGATGACGTCAAGCGCTAATGTTTCTGGACATATTGAAATACCTTTTACAAAATGTTTAGCCATACCTACGGTTTCATTACATAATATTAGCATTTCCATCGAAGATGTCATTCCTGAACCGATATAACCCAAATCATGAATTAAATTTCCTCCAGCCAGAGTAGAGGCTAGTAGATTAAAGCCTGCTTCCATCCCTGCTTGTTGGTCAAAAAGTTGCGAATCGCTACACCCAGATGTCGTAAACACTGGCAAGTTGTAGTATTGAGCCATCTTGACCATTACAGCGCAGTTTAAGTGTTCTTCTGGGGCAGCATACGAACAGACTGAAGTCTTCATATCTAAAGGTGGGATTCCTCCACCATAAATGAAAGGCGCGCCTTTTGACTTCAACTGATGAATAACTAGCCCAGATAATGACTCACAGTTAGCGACAACAATAGCTCCAGCAGCTGTTACCGGTCCAGTTGCACCCATCATCAAAGCAGGAATATAGATAACAGGCAATCTTTTTTCAGCCAGAAATAAAAGTTTTTGGACTGCTTCTTCACTATGTTGTAAAGGTGAAGAGGGTTCATCATAGAGGATTATAAAAGGGTTAGCAGCAAGGGCTTCAGCTCCACCTGCCACAACTTCTGCCATCTTGACAATAATTTCAAGATCCCTACGGTTAGAGGCAGTATAGACAATAGGTTTACTAGTATTTAAGACCATCGCTTCAAACTGATGAATATATGAATCTGCGGTAGGAACATCAGATGCAAGAGCCATAGACATTATGAAATCAATATTATCTAAGTGATCACTGATAATCGTTGATTCAATAACATCCTGTTTAGTAGCTAGGCGCCGTACACCTGTCTCGATGTCAATCGTGTTAGGTGTGTCGGAACCTGACCCATAGTAACTACGGCCTTTCTCCAATCTCATCGCTCTTTCACCACTTCTATTACTAATGGGAACTCGACAGGGTGCCGAGGCTAAAGCATCCTGAACCAGTGATGCCGGTATTTTAGCCAAGTTCCTATCAACACGAGCGCCTGCTTTCTTTAATAAAGCCAAAGCTTCTGGATCTGATATCCGAACCCCTACCCTGTCAAGTATTTCAAGAGTAGCTAGATGAATTTCTTCAAATTGGTCATAACTAATAGTATTAAGACCTACTACTTGTTGAAACTGCATATTTACACGCATTCTTTAATCCTCCTGTTTAATAAATTTATTGCAGCATACTCTTGCTGTTTACAAACTATGAGCTTTTGCCATCTCGCAAGTAACAGGGTACTGATCCTGAACATATCTTTCCAGATCTCTTTCTATTGCAATATCCAAATCAGGTGCGCTATAGCTATCAAAAATTTTATTTATTTCTTCATGTGCTCTGTCGTAAGAGTCTTTATGCCCCTTATTGTCCCAGATAGTAAAAGTATCTCTGTTGAATAGTTGGGTGCTATAAAATTCCTTACGAAAATTAAATAGAGTATGCTCTTCAATAATAAAGTTTCCCTTTGATCCCGTTTTTTGAATTAATTCCACAGCCGTTGTTTCACTATTGAACTCCATAGGTCTAATATACCGCTTAACATATCGAGCAATTTCCGCATCCAACACAAGCTTCTCCAAAGACCCAATATTCCAATTTCCTAAGGCCCCCAAACCAGGGAGAAGATGTATTCCACATCTCACAGCATTTATAAATTGAAACAAAGACTCTGCTCCTGCCTGAAAATCAACACAGTTTGAATCAGATAATCCAGCATTACCTCTGGATGGTATTTTATAAAACTTCGCAATTTGGGCAGAGGCAAATTCAATAATCCGGGATTCTGGAGCACCTATTGGGCTTCCCACATTCCTCATTTCAGTTATTGTCCCGATACAACCATAAAGAACCGGGCAGCCTGGGTTAACAAGCTGGCTTAATACTATAGTCCCAATAATCTCGCAATTTTGACTTAATAACAGCCCTGGGAGAGTACAGGGCGCCGTCATTCCCGCTAACGGCATCGGGGAGATAGCAAGCGCTACGCCACCTTGTGATAAACCGATGAGCCGATCGCTTTCATTATTCGAAAGCTTTAAAGGTGATATAGGATTTATGTAAGATATTGCATGTGCAATGCCTTGGGTTGCATCCTGTTTAAGTTTATTCTTGCTGACTCCATACAGGATCGACAGTAATTCTACACCTTTTACTGATATACAATCAATTGGCTTATCTGATAATTTAATCGCTGTTAACATATGATACAGTGGAACATTTTCTGGAGGGATATCACCAGCAACAATTAAACTGCGGTTAATATCGATATCAGGTAAAGAGTGGGATATTATGATCGAATCTCTACAATCCTTAGCAGTACTAGGCCTTATTCCGCCCCGGTAATCAAGGATGAATGGCGAACCTCCACTTGGTTTAAAAACAAAACTATTATCCCCAACCCTTACGTGATATTTTGGGTTACGCGCCTTTATTTGAAAGGTAGAAGGCACAGATTCTAATGCTTTTTGTATATTAATCTTGTTGAAATAGACTATTTCACCTTCTATTTTAAAGCCATGCTTTGCAAAAATGAAACGAGCTTCTCGAGAAGGAAAATGCATTCCTGTTTCGCTAAGTATTTTAACAGTATTATCATGAATGAATGCTAATTGTTCATCATTAAGTGGTTTTAATCGATCTGCTTCACAAAGCATTGCTATTTTACCTCTTCTTCCAAGGATATTTTTCTTTAGAAAACTATAACTGAGTGCCTGTGTTTATTTTATTTGCTGGCGATACATGAAGATTAAGGAGCGCACCATCACCTTCAACATTTTTCCTCGCTTGTGATAAAAACAAAGCAATAGCTGTGCCAAGATAAAAAAACCACCCAATAGGGCGGTTTGTTGAAATACACAGAATAGACCTGAGAGAAATAGCGCATAATGTATATGCGCTTTTTGTTCATCCTAATCCGATACCAATAAATATAGTCCTTTTAGGGTGCCTAATTATTGTTCACCTGACAAATATTTATGCACATATCATTTTAAGCTACTCTTGCAATCTAAAGTTACAGCTTTGAAAAACAATTAATCAAAAACCATATTGATTTTCAGAGTTTTTATGTTCCATCCTACTTATGCCAAGTTTATTCATTCTATATTGTAAATTTTGCCGGCCGATACCAATGTATTTAGCCGCACGCGATACATTCCAGTCATGCTCATTCAATGCATTGAGGATCGTCCTCTTTTCAACATTGGCCAGAATTTCTGCCAATGTTGATCTTTTGCCAATAAGGTTTTTACTGAATCTATTGTTACTTCTAAATATTAAGGACTGTGGCATATCATCAATGGTTAGAACACATTCTTCTTTTTCCATCATCGCCAAGGAATTCTCTATTAAATGTTCTAGTTCCCGAATATTGCCGGGCCATGTGTGTTCTTTTAAAATGGTTATCAATTGATCCGAGATACCAGTAACGTGTTTTCCAAAGATTCTACCGTATTTAGTTAAAAAATGATCCGTTAAAGATTTAAGATCATCGATGTGTTCGCGTAATGGGGGTAAAAAGATTTGTATAACAGCTAACCGATAAAACAAATCCTTGCGTATTGCATTCTCCTCAACGCATTGCCAGGGATCAACATTAGTCGAACTTATGACCCTACAGTGAATGGGCGTTTCATTTTGAGCCCCTACCCTTCTTATTTTCATTTCCTGTAAAACCCGTAAGGTTTTTGCCTGTAAAGATGTCGCCATTGAGTTAACCTCATCTAAGTATAGGGTGCCTTTTCTAGCTTGTTCAAACAGGCCTGGCGAATGTTCCGCTCCAGTGAATGCTCCTTTAACAGTGCCAAACAAAAGACTTTCCAAGAGTGAATCTGGTATAGCGGCACAATTTACAGCAACAAAAGGTTCTTTATAATTTATCCCTGCATTGTGGATACCCTGCACAAACAACTCTTTACCGGTTCCCGTTTCCCCATAAATTAACACGGGAGAAGAACTAGCTGCAGCTTTATGAGCCTCATTTAAAACCTTTATTATCGATTTGCTATTACCGACTATGTCTGAAAAATTATACTTAGTTCCGTTTTTTAAGATTTCTTTTCCAAAATCATCCCTGCTTTTCCCCTGAATATCGATGGACCTTAAGAGTAACGAACGGATCCCGGTAATATCTCTACTAACAGAGTAAACCGCTATAGTAGCATTTTTTCCTTTTAACGGGAAAGTGCTAGAAACAACATGCATCTCTTTCCCATTGGCGATATAGTTTAGATTTTCATCGAGAATAGGCTTCCCGGTTTTTAACGCGGTAAGCTGTTCACTATTTTCAGTTGTGATGTCATATACCTCGGTCAAGTGCTTTCCCAAAATATCTACCCTTGATCTTCCTTCGAGTTTTTCTAGGCATCTGTTGTATAAAATAATCTTACCTTCAGAATCGCAAGCAATAACACCCTCGTTAATCGAATCCAAAATTGATTTCAGGAGAAGTATCATTTCTCTATCCGATATAATATTTTTGGCATCGAATGAATCCACGATTATGCCTCCAGTATCTTATTTGGTACATATTATTTTATATTTTCTTTTATTTATCATCCGTACAGAAGACACCAAAAGATTGTTTTCCTTTTCAATAGGGTTGATCTAATTTATTGTTAAAAGTTAGTTTGAGCTATAAATGATTCAGACCAAGACCGATTGTTTCATGTTCATAACCCTTGATCGGCGCACCGATCATTCCATAAAGTACCACGGCCAGCCATTCGCCATCGTCAAGCTGCTCCGTGGTACGAGGTCCGCGGACTACTGTAAAAATAAGTCCAACAGTACGCAGCATATTACCGAGGCCAAGCTGACCACGACAGATACTGACATAGGCATCAAGGGTGGCATGATACAGGGCATGCGTATCACGGTAATAATCTTTACGAATCAAACCTTCCCTCTGGGCAGCAGTTTCCACAGCAGCAAATATTTTTTCAGTACTCATCGAACCGACTTTGCCCTTGATCAGGGCATATCCTTTTTTCTCAGCATCACTCCTGATCTGTAAATCACAGTCAGGTTCAGCGAGTGCATAGCTAATTGCAGTCTTACCGATTGCTACCATAAAATATACCGCCTTAAACTAAGTTATGCTTCTATTTTATCATTTGTTTAAATAGCTAAGAAGAACTCTTATTTTACAAGCTTCCAACTTCATTTTCAACAGCTTTCAATAACCGACCGCTGGTCACTATCTCAATTGCCCTGTTAACCAGTGGATACAGGACACGGTCTTTATCAATAAAATCGACTTCCTGCCGCAGTAATTTATAGGCGGCAGCCGTTCCCAACCCTAAATTTTCTGCTCCTCTAAAATCAATAGCCTGAGCAGCAGTTAGCAGCTCAATGCCTATGACTGAAGCAACATTATCGACAATTTTTCTTGCTTTGCGAGCGGCGGTTGTCCCCATGCTAACATGGTCTTCCTGGTTGGCTGATGATGGAATTGAATCAACGCTAGCCGGATGACATAGCACTTTATTTTCACTGACCAGCGATGCAGCCGTATATTGGGCTATCATCAGTCCTGAGTTAAGACCACCTTCCTTAACTAAAAAGGGCGGTAATCCACTCAGAGCGGGATTAACCAAACGCTCAATACGCCGCTCAGCAATGCTGGCCAACTCGGCTACGGCCATCGCCATGAAATCCATCGCTTGGGCAACTGGCTGCCCGTGGAAGTTACCGCCGGATAAAACTCGATTTTCTTCCGCGAAAAGCAAAGGATTGTCATTGACTGAATTAATCTCAATTTCAAGAATCGCACGAATATAATCCAGGGCATCGGCCGTAGCGCCGTGCACCTGGGGAATACAGCGTAGACTGTAAGCATCTTGGACCTTTCGCTTGTCACTGCCAACAAGTTCGCTGCCGTCAACAAGGCGCCTAATCACTTCTGCTACATATTGATGCCCCTGATACGGTCTGACCTGGGCAATCAGCAAATCAAAAGCATCAGGCACAGCAAACTGGGCTTCCAGAGTTAGTGCTGCCGTAATCATAGCTGTCTTCAGTAGATTAACAGCGTCATAATAGGCCAAAACACCGATTGAAGTCATCACCTGAGTACCATTGATCAGCGCAAGCCCTTCTTTAGCCAGCAGGGTGATCGGTTCTAGACCGGCAGCCGCAAGTGCTTCAGATCCTGTCATCCTAGTGCCCCTGTAAAAAGCTTCCCCTTCCCCGATTATTACCAGGGCAAGATGAGAAAGGGGAGCAAGATCACCACTTGCACCAAGTGAACCCTGTTCCGGAATAACCGGGACAACCCCTTTATTAAGTATCTTGATTAACCTTTCCAGCAGAAACGGCCTGACACCCGAACAACCTTTAGCCAAAGCGTTTATTCTTAATAAAAGCGCTCCGCGAACCGCCTCTTCAGGCAACGGTTCTCCGATAGCCGTGGCGTGGCTAGCAATCAGGTTTTTTTGCAGCCGGATAACATCTTTTCTAGAGATAATAACATCGCTAAAACGTCCAAAGCCAGTGGTAATACCGTATACCACTGATTCGTCTTCCACCAGCTTCTCCAGCATGGTTCTTGACCGCACTACCCGCAGAAGAGCCTCATCATCTAGGTCAACCGGTTGTTTCTTCCGACTAACATTAACTAAGTCTTCAATCAAAAGAGAATTACCGGTAATTATTAAAACTTTATTAGATTTACTACGCTTTATTAAATTCATTTTAATCATATCACCCCTAAAAACAGAAATGAGCGCGAGGATTCATACCCCGACGCTCCCTAATGTCTAATAGCTATGAGCAATTGGACTTAATCAGTTTTCATACTTTTCAATATCAATAATAACCGAAGTTTATGATTATTACAAGATTATAACAACAGTCTATTTTATATACTTTTATCCTTCGATTGTGACCATTAAACCGCTTTGATTCGGACGATATATTACTTAACACTAGAGCGAATCATACTAGAACAAATAACTTCATGGGGACGCTACAAGCACCATGAAACACTGCAAAAACCGAGAGGAAAATGATCGAATTGTTCTCAAGGCTTAGCAGATCCTGCAAAAAATACTTACGCTCTAGTGTTTGCTAGTACAAAGCTTCCTGTCGTCATTATGCTTTTTTAATTTTCACCGGCACAGATTTAACTGCCGGAAAACCACTAATGCAATCCTTGATCCTATCAAGAGTGATTTCATTAACGTTGCAATCATTAAATCCGTGGGGTATATGCAAAAATCCCTGTTTAATATCTTCTTCACCGACGATTAAAGCCTGGATATTTAGGACACCAGAAGCTGAAACAACTTTAACCTCGTCCCCAGTAGAAATGTTAAGCTCATTAGCGTCTTTAGGGTGTATTTCTAGTTTAGCAAAGGGATCTTTCTTCTTCAGGCGAGCAATGTTATGGTAACAACTGTGGTTAAACCTCACATTTCTACTTCCGGTTATAAGGGTAAATTTAAACTCTGTAGGTTTTTCTGCAGCAAGGTATGCTGGTTTTTTATACACCGGCAAACCTTCATATCCATACGACTGCAAATACGATGAAACAAACTCAACTTTTCCGGAAGAAGTTTTAAAACCCTCTGTTTTATATTTTTCATATTTGTACGGTTTATATTGATACCCTTCGGGGCGACTTGATAGCTCTTCTATTTCAATTTTAAGAGGTTCAAGTAACCAGCGATTTAGATCATCTTCATTTTCCCATGGGAACCAAGATTCAAGACCAAGCTTCTTAGCAAGAGAACGAAAAAAACTATATTCATCTAAACAATGATCTATCGAAAAAATACGATTCGTAAGAGCTATGCATTGAGGTATTCCATAAGAGATTACCTCAGAACGTTCAATAAATGATGCTGCCGGGAAAATATAATCCGAATATTTGGCAGTCTCTGTCATAAATAGATCCCTGACAACAAAAAGATCAAGAGATTCAAGTGCTTTTCTAACTTTTGCCGAATTAGGATTGGTTAAAACCGGATTTGCTCCAGTCATAATCATCGCTCTCAAAGGGGAAGGATTACCTGTAATCATTGCCTCCAAAGCATGAACGGTGTGACCCTCCTGATGATTATCATAAAAAACAGGATATTGGTCAGCACCAATAGGTTTTTCCTTAACAAGTTGCTCTGAAAGGGGGTATAGAGAATTAAGAGGTACTTTTTCCGGTAACAGGTTACCACCTGGTTTGTCAATACACCCACAGATTGCGCTTATGGCCGCGATAGCCCTAATATTGTTAAATCCGTTATCGTGGTGTTCCGGACCAACTCCTATCATATATGAAGAAGCAGGTGCAGAATTAGTTAAAAGCCTGGATAGTAACTCTAGTTCATTATGGCTTACACCCGTTTCTTGTTCAATATACTGAGATGTAAAACTTGATGCATATTCAGCAAGTTCGGAAAAACCAAGTGTATAGTTATTAACAAATTCCCGATCATAACTGCCTCTCTCAATGATATTTTTAATGATGCCCAAAGCAAGAACACCGTCTGTAGCAGGATTAATCATAATCACATGGTCGGCATATTCAGCAAATGTTGATCGGCGTGGATCGATTAAAACGACTTTAAGACCTTGTTTTCGAGCTTTAATTATTTTTCTGGCCAGTGGGTAATGCGAAGCTAGAGGGTTTGCTCCCCAGATAAACATGCTTCTTGATTTATCGATATCAGGTATGGTGTAAGCTCCAAAAACAGATTTTATCGCCCCTTTTTTTGAGACCGCACACAAAGTATCATTTGATAATATATTAGGCGTTCCACAGGCATGTCCAAAACGATGAATCAAATCACGTTCCTGCTCAGACCCAAGCGCTTCACCTTTCCATACAGCAAGTGAACTTTTACCATAGTGCTCTGTAACATCAATTAACTTGGAAGTAATCTCATCGAGAGCAACCTTAAATTCTATTTGCTTCCAACCTGATTTTGTCCGCTTGAGGGGTTTTAGGATTCTGTCAGGGGAGTATACGAGATCTTTGACAGCATTGCCCTTAATGCAAAGTGATCCCTCACTAAAGAGATTTGCTTTTTCGCCAGTCACCTTAATTATTTTATTATCTTCTAGGTGGATCTTCAAACCACAGTGGTAGCTACACATCCGGCAAGAAGTACTTACAGTATCTGACTGGATTTCTTTTGACACTTGTAACCGCTCCTCACTATTTATTAACTTCTAAAAAGACTATTAACGGATTAATGATCAAAAAGATATTTGCGACGATTTCCCTTTTATAAATTATCGGTTTCAGTGGTCAAATCTAATATTACACGGGCTTCAGCCGGAGTAGCAATCTCGCGTCCATAGGCTTCAGCCAGCGCGGCCACTCTCTGAACCAGCTGCAGGTTTGAAACCGGCTTGCCTGCTTCGAGCTCATTTAGATCCTCGAGCCCGGTACGCACATGTCCCCCGAGCACTACTCCTAAAGCGCTCAGCTGCCGATGTGATCGGCCAATGCTGGTTACCGACCAAGTGCAATCTGTTGGCAGACTTTCAATCAGAAAAAAGAGATTGCGTACCGAGCCACCGGCTGAACCCGGCACTCCGAGCACCAGGTTGATATGTAACGGCGTTTTAAGCATTTCTTTTTTAACCAGGTATTTTGCATATTCAAGGGCGGACAAATCAAATATTTCAACTTCAGGTTTTATCCCTTTCTGCTTCATCTTTTGGGCCAGTTCTTTAATCAGTTCAGGCGGATTATAGTTAACCATATTAGAAAAATTTGAAGATCCCGTTGTTAGACTGGCCATCTCCGGAGCAAGCTCAAGGCAGGCACCGCGCTCTTCAGCGGTTTTTCCGGCCCGCGCCCCGGTAGAAAACTGGATAATAATATCACATTTTTCCCTTACCCGCTTGGCTACCTCTGCGAAAACCAGGGGATCAGCCGTTGGCTCGCCGGCTTGATTGCGTGCATGGAGATGGGCCACTGCCGCCCCGGCCTGATAACAGCAGTAGATATCTTCGGCAATTTCATCCGGGGTGATCGGCAAATGGGGGTTGATTTCTTTCGTCGGGACATTGCCAGTCGGGGCCACAGTAATGATCAGTTTATCCATCTCAACATTCCTCAAGAGCCGCTTTGACCTCGACGGTAACCGCGGTTTCTGTTTCTTCAGATAGAGCTTTCTCTAAAGCTGACCTGCTCTTCTTCCCGCCGATTCGCCCTAATGCCCAGGCGCTATACTTGCGCACCATTTCCTGTGGATCCTGCTGCAGGGCTTTAACCAGTGGCCCTATGGCATCCTCATCACCACTGTTACCAAGGGCAATCGCCGCATTGCGCTGGATAAATTTCTTTTCCCAGATATAGCCGTACAATAACTGCTGCACTGTTTGCTGAAAATATTGATCATCCATATTCAGGAGAAGCGGTAGCTCAAACTTCGGAACCATTTCTTCAAGAAAAGCATCGGGTACCAGTTTTTGTTTAAGTTTAGACCGGTTATGGGGACAGGCATCCTGACACTGGTCACAACCATAGATCCAGTTATTCATTTTTATACGAATCTCCGCCGGGATATCTTCCGGCGCACCGGGAAAGTTACCAACCCCATAAGTATTAAAAGCAATACAGCGCAAAGGATCCATCTTGTAGGGTTCATAAAGGGCACCGGTCGGACAGGCATCGATACAGCGGCGACAGTTCTCCGGACAGGAAAGTTCTTTTTTGGTCTTGGAAGGCTCGAGTTCGGCACTGACTGCCATCGCCACGATCCCGACATAACTGCCCCGGCCGGGTGAGTAAATAAAGGTGTTACAGCCAAAACTGCCAAGCCCGGCCCTCACGGCAGCCTGTCGTTCCGGCATAGCCGGCCTGATCCCAACTTCCATTCCTTTTTCTGTTAAAAATTCCCTAATCAGACGCAGGCGGCTGCCAAAAAGACGCTTCTTTCCCGGATAAAGTCGAGACTGGTAAGCCTTGCCAATCCTTCCGAGCAGTTCTTCCGGGTAAGCCTGCTTATAGTAATCATATATCAAGACCACGATTGACCGGGCAGAGGGAAGAACAAACTTGGGATCGACCACATTAGCCAGCTGCAGCAAACCGTGACTGATCCAGCTGTAACCATCTTTTCTCTCCTCGAGAGCTTCTTTTAATTGCGGAAATGGGTCTGCAGTGGTAAAACCGACATCATCAAACCCAATCTCCAGGGCATACTCCCTGATTTCCTGCTCCATAACATCGCCTCCTAGGACCAAGAAACTCTTGATATTCTATATTCGGCTTTATCCTAGCCGAAACCTTTTGATCCAACCGGATAATAAAATAGTTGAATAGATTTAGAAACAAGAGATATTAAGGGTAGGGCAGGGGTTAATTAGCTTTCCTGCTCAAAAGAAGGAGCACGTTTTTTCGCAACCCAAATTAGATAGGAATGATATCTCGCCGCCAGCAATGGCCGCAGTTCAGTAATTAAAATAGCGGCTAGAATTAAAAAAGCACCAAAAATTTTTTGTGCATTAAAAACTTCCTGCCAGAAAAGGTATGAAAAAAGACCGGCAAAAACCGCCTCAGTTGAAAGAATCAAGACAGCATGAGTCGGGGGGGTATAGCGCTGGGCAATAGTCTGAGTGACAAAAGCACCAATCGTACAGAATAAAACAGCGTACAAAATTGCTCCCCAGATAGGATAAGCATGGCTGAACATCTTAGCAGTAGGCTCAAAAAACAAAGCCACCGCAAAAGAGGCCAATCCGGTCACGGCAATTTGAACAACCGCCAGGACAATTGGATCATGCTTAATAACATGAAAAGCGATGGCAATCAGGTGACCGGCAAAGAGGAAAGCACCAAGCAGGGTCAGTAAATCACCAAAACCCAAACCCATAGTTTGATTAGCTGACATCAGGTAGAGGCCAATGGCTGCTAGAGCAGCTCCGGTAACAGCCCACCACCCGGGAAATATTTTGGTTAAAAAATAGTAGAGAAACGGCACAATGACCACCGCTATCCCGGTGATAAAACCGGAATTAGCCGGAGTTGTGTGCAACAACCCGACAGTCTGGAAGACGTAGCCGGTAAAAAGAAAAAAACCAATCTGCAGCCCTGCCAGGTAATCACCGGATGTAGCTGCAAGCAGGCGTTTCCGGAAAATAACCGCCAGTAAAAAAGCGGCAAGCGAAAAACGAATCCCCAGGTAAGTAAAAGGAGCAATTACTTCAAAGGCATGTTTCATGATCACAAAATTAGAACCCCAGAAAAGGGCGACAATCAGAAGCGATATATCTGCTAACACTGTCTTCTTGTTCGCTGCTAATTCACTCATCCCGATAACCTTTTGGCAAAATTTTGCCCGGTCTGCTAACCGTGCAGTAACCGGACAGAATAATCATAGCACAAGTCTTTTTTTCTGCAAACTGTATTTCCTTTTATTTTCCAGTTTTCTTCCGTCTGATCAGTTCGGCGGCAATAAAAGAAGCGACGTGATTGGGTAGTGTTCCCGGTCCGAACCCGGCATCGTAGCCCAGTTCAATGGCCAGCTCATGCGAGATGCGCGGCCCGCCACAGATTAAAAGAACCTTATCACGCTGTCCTTCGGCTTCCGACAGTTCAACCAGTTCAGTAAGGTTTTCCAAATGGATATTTTTCTGGGTCACTACCTGGGAAACTAGAATTGCATCGGCTTTTAGCTCAACCGCCTTGGCCAGCAAATCCGCATTGGGCACCTGGCTGCCCAGGTTATAGGCATCGATTTCCGGATAGCGTTCCAGGCCATACTCACCCATATAGCCTTTCATGTTGATGATCGCGTCAATCCCGACAGTGTGAGCATCACTACCTGTACAGGCGGCCACTACCACTATTTTACGCCCTAACTCGCTTTTAATCAGGGCGTTTACTTCTTTGAAGTTCAATATTTGCTGCTGCTGTTTCGGAATTTTTATCGCTGAGTAGTCGACTTTATGTGAACACTTGCCATAAAGCACAAAAAAGGTGAACCCGGCTCCTAAGTCAGACATTTCTGTAACCGCCGGCGACTCAAGCCCCATCTTCAAGGCAATCTGACGGGCTGCTTCTCTGGCCTCATCACCGGCCGGAACAGGCAGGGTGAAACTTAACTGCATTGCCCCATCATTTAAGGTATCCCCGTAAGTTTTTACTCTGGAGAAATCAACACTCATCTCAGGAATTCCTCCCTTCAGCCAAGGTGGCATGATTAACAAAGAGATCCATGAAGGGGTTGTAATAACCGGCTGCTTTCTTGATTACGCCGCTTCCGCCTTTACCCCCATCACGAGAACGCTTAATATCGGCAAACATTCCTTTTTCCATCGCTGATTCAAGACCAATCTTTTCAATTTCCTGCAGCATCTTACAAGCTTCATCAAGTAGGTATGACGCCCTTTTTTGAATCTTTCCACCTGGCGCAAACAGCACTTCATCCCCGAGATGGCGGGCGTTATTAAAAATATATTTGCTGTTCTCAATACTTAAGTAGCGATCGCTGATAAATGGGGTGTGGATAGCTTCAGTTAGCATCCCAAGCAGCTGGATCTCCTGCCCGGTCATCACTGAGACCAAATTATACATGCCGTTTATCAGGTAGGTCTTAAAAATATTGCCGGTTACATGCTTAGTAGGCGGCATATATTTAAGCGGTGATCTGGGGAAAAGTTCTCGGCAGAGCTGAGCCTGGGCAATTTCCATCAGCAGCCCGTCTTCCATGGCCGGATTAATCTCGAAGGCGTGACCTAAACCCATCTGTTCCTCTTTCAGCCCCGAACGTAAAGCCAGTTGTTCATTGATAAACTGGGAAGCAAGCACGGTATAGCCTTTGTCAAATGCATCGGCAGTCGTCAGGTAATTATCTTCTCCCGTGTTGATGATTATTCCGGCGTAGGCATT
>Ga0180432_10002924_pt1 | contig 25114 bp, 14 predicted proteins | sample SS_ome_10_FD_132414 | JGI IMG/M metagenome (GOLD analysis project Ga0180432, IMG submission 132414) | Hypersaline lake sediment archaeal communities from the Salton Sea, California, USA - SS_1_MS_2 metaG | ecosystem: Environmental > Aquatic > Non-marine Saline and Alkaline > Hypersaline >... | reverse complement strand
GATTGTGGGGAATCTCGCTACGAAGTCAAAGCGGCGCACCCTCGTTTCGAGGATGCGCCGCTGTGTTTCCCTGGGTTGCGGCTTCGGTCTAGCTGGGTTGCGCTATTCGCTGCGAAAGCCCGCTTACCCCCGGCTTACCGTGGTCGCCGGGCATGCGAGCAAGATGCTCGCGGTCCGAGGATGGCCGCGCGAGGCTGACGCCCCGCCCGAGAGGGGCGGGGCGCTGGACGTCGCGCGGCAGGCTCCGAGAGCACGACTCCGCTACGGATTATCTGAGAAGCACGGGCAGGTACACGCGCTGGCCTGGGGCTACGGAGAGCACCTGGCTCGCGTTCGCCCAACCGCAGGGGTTGGTCGCGGTGAGCCACACGGTGTAGGTGGCGCTGTGGGCGTAGGTGTGGGTCACGACCTGGCCCAGGGCGGTCGCCCCATCGCCAAAGGCCCAGGTGAAGGTCAAGGGCGCCGAGGCCCCGGCACTGACCGTCCCGGTGAAACACACCGGCCTGCCCGTCTCGGGCGCGGACGGCGCGTAGTCGATGCCGGCGGAGGAGAAGGGCGTGCAGGCGACAGAGGTCGTATCGGTGACGACGGCGCGAACGGTGGGCGTGGCCTGCGACGTGGCAGCGACACGGGTCGCGCCGCTCCCGCCGGCCGGGGCCGACGCGGGCACGCTGACGGTGACGACGACGGTGCCGGCCTTCTGGGCATCGAGCGGCCCTAGCACTGCCGGCGCGACCTCGACCGACCAGCCGGGAGCGTCTGTCTCAGCCGTAACGGTGTAGGTGTCGGACAGGCGGCCCACGTTCGTCACGAAGTGGGTGTAGGTGACCTGCGTCCCGGCCTGGGCCGAGGCTGTGTCGCCCGGCGACGACGAGACCACGTAGTCAGGCGGGTACTCGTCGGCGCCGATGTCATTGACTCCTGGCGAGGGATAGGGCCGCGCCTGCCCGTCTATGTCGCTGTCCAGCACGTTCACGCGCGCGTCGTCAATGGCGGCCGAGCCCGGTCCGATGTGGTAGTCCCACCGGGCGGCGTCCACGAAAGCCGGATCGCCGATGCGGGGAGTGGGCTCCATGCCGGCGAAGCTGCCGCTATCGTCGGGCCAGAACAGCGTGCTGTTGTGGCCCAGCGTGGCACTGACGCTGCCGGTCAGCGTGATGCCGACGGTGTTGTCCGCCAGGATGTTGTTCGCGGCGATCACGGTGGCGTGGTCGCCCACGGCCACCCCCTGCCCGGCGTGGCCGGCAACGGTGTTGTGGTACAGGCACCCGTCGCTGTCGGGGTTGGTCCCGTCGCCGGTCACCCGGATGCCCGCGCCGGTCGTGGCCTGGTTGGCGGCGACGAAATTGTTGGCCACGGTGAAAGCGACGCTGTGCAGCATCAGGCCACCGCCCTCGAGCGCGGTGTTGGAGAAGAAGCGGTTGGCTTCGACGACGAGGCCCGCGTAGCGCCAGGCGTAGAGCCCGCCTCCGCGCACGTCCCCGGAGACGCCGGCCACGTTCCCCTGCACCAGGTTGGCGCGCACGGTGACGGTCGGCGTGTCGATCCAGATCCCGCCGCCCTCCCCCCACCCCGTCTCGGCGGCGACGTTGTCCAGGATGCGGTTGTCGTCGATGATGGAGCCGGCCAGGTGAACGGAGAGGCCGCCGCCGTGACCGGCGGTGGGGCCACAGACGTTGTGGGCGATCAGGTTGCCGGTGACGGTCACCGGTTCAGATCCGCCCAGGTTGATGCCGCCGCCCTCGTTGGCGGTCGCGCCTACCCCCGCGCGGTTGTAGGCGATGACGTTGTCCTGGATCAGGACGTACGTCGCGACGCCAACGCCACCGGCGCCGGCATTGGCCGAGGTCCCCAGGCTGGCCGTGTTGCTCAGAATCTGGTTGTTGACCAGCCGGTGGCGGCCATAGCTGAAGTTGATGCCGCCGCCGTTGCCGTTCCCGTTCACGGACGCGACGTTGCCGCGAATGAGGTTGCCGGTGACAGTGACCGCGCCCGCCAGCACGTGAACACCGCCCCCATCTCCGTGCGTGACGCAGGCAGTGTTGGAGAGCACGTGGTTGTTCACCAAGATCATCTCGGCGAAGCGGGTGCCGATGCCGCCGCCGACCCCCGGCTGCCCTACAGCGGCGGTGTTGGAGTAGATCACATTGCCGCTGATGACGCTGGAGCCGGCGGCTTGCTCGACGAAGACACCCCCGCCCTCGCCGGTGCCGCTGGAGGTGGCCGTGTTGCCCCAGATCGTGTTACCCAGCAGGCGCGGGTCAGCGCGGTAGGCGAAGACGCCCCCACCCCGACCGGCCTGATAGCCGGGGGCGAGGGCCGCGTCTCCGCCGGTGATGCGGAAGCCCTCGATGGTGGGGCTAATGGTGGGGGCCGACGTCGCGCCGGTGATGGCCACCACCTGGCCCAGTCCCTGGCCGTCGAGCGTGGTGGGATACGCCTCTGGGTCCTGCTCCGTGAAATCCAGGTCCCAACCGCCCTGCAGCCACACGGTCTTGGTGATGACGGCCACGGTGCCTCCCGCGTCGGTGTAGGTACCGGTGGCGACGTGGATCTCGTCGCCGTCACCGGCGATGTGCAGCGCCGCCTGGACAGACGTGCGGCAGTTGAGGAACGCCCCGCAGCCGACGTCCGGCGGGCGAACGAGGAATACATTGTTGGCGCGGGCTGCGGGTGCTTCGACGCGCAACAGCGTCAGCAGCCCCAGGACCAGACCCAGTCCGAGCGCGAGTGCGAGCGAGACAAGAAATCGAGCCGTTTTGATCGTTTTCACCTTGTTGCCTCCTGGTTGAGTGATTCTCTGTTCGATGACAGACCTACGCTCTTCCAGGCTGTTATTCGCACCCACCTTTCGCGCGTCACGGGAGCAAGGGACGACCGCCCGATGCAGTTCTCTGGCAGCGGAACTACCTCAGCACAAGTGGGAGGTAGAGGTGTTCATGCAGCCCCTCGCTGACCCATTCGTCGGCGCCGATGTCAGGCAAGCCGCCTCGGGCCTGGCCGTCCAGGTCGTCGGCCACGCCGGCGTCCACCCCCTGGTCGCGGGCCTCGCTCTCGAAGCGGATGTGATAGTCACCCACCGCCGGGTCCACAAAAGCCGGAGCGCCGTCGAGCGGGTCGGTGCCACGCACGCCGCCGGGGCCGTCCTGCCAGAAGAGTGTGCGCATGGGTAGAACGGTACCACCGGTGGCCGTGATGCCCAGGGTGTGGCTGGCGACGAGCGTGTTGGTCAACGCCAGCGTCCCCCCCGCGCCGGCGACCAGCCCACTGGGGCCGGTGTTCTCGGCCACCGTGTTGTGGAGCATGCGCACCTGGCTCAGCGCGTAGAGCGCCGACCCGCCCGTCCGCGCGTAGTTGGCGGCGATCACGTCGTTGGTCATCGCCACCGCGCCGCTGCTGTCCACGTACACGCCGCCGCCGTGGCCCGTCCCGCTCTGCTTGCTGGCGCTGTTGCCCAGGATACGGTTGGCGTTCAGCACAGCGTCCACGTTGCCCTCCAGCGCCAGCCCGCCACCCACGCCGTTGCCCCACTGGGGCGCGGTGTTGCCCTGGATCAAGCTCCGCTCCACACGCAGCGTCCCCCCCTCGGCGTACAAGCCGCCCCCTTTGTTCGCCACGCCCGAGCCGGCGACACTGTTGCCCTGTACGGTGGAATCCTGCAACGTCAGCCGCCCGGCGCCCAGATAGATGCCGCCGCCTAACGCCGGGTTCGAGGTAGAACCGGCGGCCGTGTTGCTAAGGATGGCGGCCCCGCTGATCGTGACCACGCTGCTCTCCCCCACCACGTACAGCCCGCCGCCCTTGTCCGCCCACGGGCCGGGGCAGTTACCCTGTATCACATGCGTGCCGGTGAACAGGGCCTCGGTGGAGGCCAGATGGAAGCCCCCGCCCCAGCCGCCGCCACCTCCGCACTCCTCGTTGCCCCAGTTGTTCACGACCTGATTGTCCTGCCAGGTCACCAGGCCGCCATGCTGCTGATACACCCCACCGCCGATGCCGTAGACCCACAGGCCCATCCCCCAACTGCTCTCGTTGGCACTGATGACGTTGCCGGCGATCAGGCTGCCGGCCGCTACCCCGCTCAGCGCCACGCCGCCCCCGTAGCCAGAGGAGTTCCACGAGGCGAGGTTGCCCTGCACCGTGTTGGACAACACCTTCACCGGCCCACCGCTCAGATACAGCCTGCCGCCCCAGCCCGGATTGTAGCTGTCAGCGGCCCCGGTGTTGTCCCGAAAGGTATTGGCCTGCACGGTGCCCACCCCGGAGAAGTAGAGCCCGCCGCCAGCGCCGCTGGTCCCCTCGCCTGGGGCGGCGAGCGCGGTGTCATTCACGAACAGATTGCCGCTGACGAGCGTGCCCGCCCCGGCGCTGGCGACGTACGCGCCCCCACCCCGTCCCAGGCCGCTTTGGGTGCCCATGTAGGCCACGCAGTTGGAGACGACGTTGCCCACGATGAGCGGTTCGGCATCGACAGCGTAGAGGCCGCCCCCCAGGCCCGGCCCAACCGGGGCGCTGGCCGCGCGCCCGTTGATCAACGTCAGGTCCCGCAGCGTGGGGGCAATGATCCGGCCCTGGCCATCTATCGCCAGCACTCGCCCGGCCATCTGGGCGTCGATGGTCGTCAGGTACAGCACCGGATCACGGACCGTGAACAGGCTGTTCCAGCCCCCCTCGAGTGTCAGCGTCCGCGTCACCAGCAGATCGTGCTCGTGGCAAGTGCCCGAGACCTTGACCGTGTCGCCGTCCTGGGCAGCGGCCAGCGCAGCCTGAACGGTCGGGTATGGGGTGTCGTTCAGGCGCACCGCGCAAGCCGCGCGGGGGCGCGCATGCCCGGCGAGGGCAAGGGACTCGACGCGGGAGCCGGCGCGGGCCACAGGAGCGCGACCGGCCAGGGCCAGCATCAACCCGAACACAGGCAATAGCGCCCACCCACTCGTCGCCAGCAAGGCAAAGGATCGTTTCACCATTCGCTCCCTTCAAGTACGATACCCGTCAGCACACGTGATCGTGTGCTCTCAGGGCTTCACTCACGCAGCGACATACCAGGCCCGGTCGTGCGTGGAGTAGAGGAGAAGAAAACAGGCTACGCGCGATAGGCGCGCACCTGGCGCATCGGCTTGCCCACCATGCGGAAAGCGCGCCGCTCGGCCTCATAGCGGATGCGCTCGACGTCCAGCGTCTGGTATTGGCCCCGGCGGTAGAGAAGTTTGCCGTCGCACCACACGAAGGCCACGTCTCCCGGGTGGGCCGTGTAGACCACGCCCGCGGCCAGGTCGTGCCGGGGGATCCAGTGCGCGGCCGTGGTGTCGATGAGTATGACGTCGGCCGGGCGGCCCGGGGCCAGCACCCCGCTCTCGGCGAAGCCCATAGCCGCGGCCGGGGCCTGGGTCGCCAGCCGCAGGAGTTGCGTGCGCGGCATCGCCTCCGAGTCCTTCTGGGCGTCCTTCTGGGCCAGCCCCATGGCGCGCATCACCTCCAGCATGTTGAGGTCGCTGTTGGAGGCCGGGCCGTCGGTACCCAGCGCGAGCTTGACGCCGCGGGCCAGCATGCGCGCCACCGGCGGCATCTCCATGGCCAGCTTCTGGTAGGTCTTGGGCGTGTGGGCCACCCAGGTCCCTTTGTCCGCCAGCAGCGCCAGGTCGTCGTCCGTCGCCACGTTGCAGTGGGCCACGAGCGTGGGCTCCGGCAGATCCAGGAGCCCCAGCGAGCCCGCGAGCGCCACGGGCGTCTCGCCGTGGCGTTCGATGGAGCGCTCGACCTGCGCGTGGGACTCGCTCAGGTGGAAGTGGGCGCCCACGCCCACGCGGCGGGCCTCCTCGGCGAAGCGCCGCAGCACCTCGGGTGGGTCCATGTACGTAGAGTGCGGCCCCATCGTCGTGCGGATGCGCCCCTTGGCCGCGCCCTTCCAGCGCTCGGCGAAGGCCACCGTCTCCTCGAGCGTCTTGCCGCCCAGCTCGTGCTCGGTGCCGATGCCGAAGTGGCACCAGGCCAGGAGGGCCTTCATGCCGCTCTCCTCGACGGCGCGGGCGGTCTGGTCCATCCAGAAGTAGTGATCGGCGAAGCCCACCACGCCAGCGCGCAGCATCTCGCAGCAAGCCAGCGCCGCCCCCCAGTAGACGTCCTCCTCCTCCAGCGCCGACTCGGCCACCCAGATCTTCTCGTCGAGCCAGCGCTCGAAGGGCAGGTCCTCGGCCCAGCCGCGCTCGAGCGTCATGGCCGCGTGGGTGTGGGCGTTGAAGAAAGCGGGCAGCGCCACCATGTCGCGCCCGTCGATGACCTCGGCCGTGGTGTAGACCCGGCTCCTGGGGAAGACCGGGTCGCTTCCGATGTCCACGATGCGAGCATCCTCGATGGCGATGTCCACGTTGGGGAGAATGCGGTCCTCGTCGTCCAGCGTGATCGCCGTTACGTTGCGGATCAGCGTGCGCATGGGGCCTCCTCATCGTATGTAGAGATGGGATACCGGTGCGTTCAGTGCCGGATTCTACCCCTTTCCGGCCGCTGGCGCAAGCGACGGACAACAACGAATTGGGAAAGGAACGAATCGGGAAAAGAACGAATGTTGTTGGAACGCGGGGGACTACAACGAATTGAGGAAGCAACGAATGTGAATCCTGCCCAAAGAGGAGCACTGAAATCTCGCCTCGGTGTCTTCAGCGTCATCAGCGTCTCAGTGGTTCAGCAGCTCACAACAGCGAATTTGGAAAGGAACGAATTTCGGATGCGGACGACAGGAGCATTCGTTTCTTTCCCCATTTGTTTCTTTCCCCATTCGTTTCTTTCTCCATTCGTTGTTGTGTTGTTGGGACGCGGGGGACTACAACGAACTGAGAAAGCAACGAATGTGAATCCTGTCCAAAGAGAAGCACTGAAATCCCGCCTCGGTGTCTTCAGCGTCATCAGCGTCTCAGTGGTTCAGTGGCTCACCCTGCCTGCGCAGCAGGATCTCCCGAATCTGGGCGGCAAAGGCCTCGCTCTCGGGATCGGCGGTGACGCCCACCGGCCTGGAAGAGCCGGTGATGGGCCGTCTACCTGCGCAGCAGGACCTCCCGCACCTGGGCGGCAAAGGCCTCGCTCTCGGGATCGCCGGTGAGGAGCTCGATCTGCTCGGGGGCGTCCACGCCCAGGCCCAGTTCGACAGCGCGGGCGATCTGCTCCTGCTGGAAGATCGGTCCCTGGCTGACCGCGGGCGTGGTGCCGAAGTGGCGCAGGATGGCCACGCCGACGGCGTCGATGGCCACGCGGTCGGTGCCGGCCAGGATGACGCCCGGCTCGACCTGCTTGCCGCGCGCCGGCCCGCCCTCCACGAAGGCCGCGAGGCCGTCCAACAGGATCAGGTCGGACTCGTAGGCGGCGTTGACCTCGGCGATCATGCGCCGCTGGTGCGGGGAGCTGTGGAGCTCCTGCATGTAGTTGTAGGGGTCTCCGGGCACCCACTTGGCGACGAGGCCGACGGAGTTCTTGAGGCACATGGTGAAGTGCCCGCCGTAGCGATGCGTCTTGAGGCAACAGGTCTGGACGACGCTGCCGGCCTCGAGCACGGGCCGGGCGACGGCGAAGCCCCGGCTCCAATGGCTCCCTGGGCTATCCATCTTCTCCCATCCGCTGGCGTCCAGCTCGTCGAAGACCAGCGTCTCGAAGCCCAGTTCGCCGGCCAGGCGAAAGATGCCCTTCTGCTCCATCACCTGCCGGGTGTCGCCCATGCCGCTGCGGTCTCCGACGGTGATCGGGCCGGCGCCCCGGGCCCGGAGCGCGCGCACCAAGGCGACGAGCGTGTCGTTGTGGGTGGAGCCGGGAAAGGGATCGGCGCTGTTGAAGTTGGGCTTGAGGAACACGTCCCGGCCCGCCATCGGGCTGACGCCGAGCAAATCCAGCGCTGTGTCCACGCCGGTGGCCCGGTCTTGGGTCTTGACAAAGGCAACGCGTGTCATGGGAAACCTCCTATTCTTGCTGGCGGTCGGCCGCGGATTGGAATCACTGAGGGGCGATGAGATCACTGAAATCTCGCTTCAGTCTCTTCCGTGATGATCAGCGCTTCAGTGGTTCAATGGCTCAGCGCCCGTCGGATTGGAACCACTGACGCCACTGAGGGGCACTGACACCACTGAAACTGTGCCTCAGTGTCTTCAGTGATGATCAATGGCTCAGTAATCCAATGGACCACCGCTTCACTCCCCAGGTACCGGCAGCCCGGGGCAGGTGGGGCGATAGTCCTCGCCGGGATAATACAGGTCCCACTCGCTGCGCGTGAGGTTGCGCCCGGCCGTGCGGCAGACCAGTTCCACCAGGTCGTCCGGCCGGAGCGTCCACAATCGGGCTGTGCCATCCAGACTTCCCGTCGCCAGCCGACACCCATCCGGGCTGAAGGCCACCGCCTGGACACCGCTCTCGTGGCCACGCAGCACAAGAGGCTCACCGGCGGGGTCGGACGCACTTAGGTCCCAGATCCGGGCAGTTTGGTCCCGACTGCCGGTAGCTAGCCATCGCCCATCCGGGCTAAAGGCTACAGCCTGGACACCGTCCTCATGACCGCGCAGAGCGAGGGATTGGGCGCCAGGGCCGGATGCTGTCAGGTTCCACAGCCGGGCGGTACCATCATAACTGCCGGTAGCCAGCCATCGCCCATCCGGGCTGAAGGCCACGGCCTGAATGCCACCCTCGTGGCCACGCAACTGAAGGGGATCCACGGCGGAATCGAGCGCGGTCAGGTCCCACAGCCGAGCGGTGAAGTCCTCACTGCCGGAGGCCAACCAGCACCCATCTGGACTGAATGCAAGGGCCCTGACGCTGTTCTCGTGGCCGCGCAGGACGAGCGGCTCGGCGCCGGGGTCGGGTGCACTCAGATCCCAAAGCCGGGCGGTGTTGTCCCCACTGCCGGTAGCCAGCCATCGCCCATTCGGGCTGAAGGCCACGGCATTGACCCAATCCTCATGGCTGTGCAGGACAAGCGACTCGCCGGCAAGATTGGATGCTGTCAGGTCCCACAACCGAGCTGTGCTAGCAACACAGAGGCCCTCTTGGATCTCATCACACCCTGCAGTGGCTAGCCAGTGCTTATGCGGGCCGAAGGCGACATCGTTCACAGTATACCCGTGGCCACGTAGGATGAGGGGCTCGGCGCCGGGGTCGCACACGGTCAAGTCCCATAGTCGGGCGGTACCGTCTGCACTGCCGGTGGCCAGCCAATGCCCGTCTGGGCTGAAGGCGACGGCATATGCATTACTACTGTGGCCGTACAGAACGAGAGGTTCGGCTGTAGGGCTTGATAAAGACAGATTCCACAGCCGAGCTGTCTCATCCCCACTGCCGGTTGCTAGCCAGTGCCCATCGGGGCTGGAGGCGATTGCATTGATCTGACCCTCGTGGCCGCGCAGGATGATGGGCTCGGCGGCGGGGTCGGACGCGGTCAGATCCCACAGCCGGACGGTGGCATCACCACTGCCAGTGGCTAGCCAGTGGCCGTCTGAAGTGAAGGTCACAGCCTCGACCCAACCCTCGTGACCGCGCAGGACGATGGGCTCGGCGCCGGCGCCGTCGGCGGTCAGGTCCCACAGCCGGGCGGTGGCGTCCCAACCGCCGGTCGTCGCCAGCCAGCGCCCATCCGGACTGAAGGCCACGGCCTCGACAGTACTCTTGTGGCCCTGCAGGACGAGAGGCTCGGCGGCGGGGTCGGGCGCGCTCAGGTCCCACAGCCGGGCGGCAGTGTCATAACTGCTGGCGGTCACCAGCCAGCGCCCATCTGAGCTGAATGCGATAGCATTGACAAGACGCTCGTGTCCCTGCAGGACGATGGGCTCGGCGGCGGGCTCCGACGCAGCCAAGTCCCACAGCCGGGCTGTGGCGTCTAGACTGCCGGTTGCCAGCCAACGTCCATTTGGACTGAAGGCCACTGCCACAATGTCACTCTCATGGTCGTGTAGGGCGAGCGGCTTGGCGAGGAGGTCAGATGCCTTCAGGTCCCATAGCCGAGCGGTGTCGTCCCCACTGCCTGAGGCTAGCCAGCGCCCTTCTGGACTGAAGGCGACGGCCCGAACCCCACCTTTATGGCCGCGCAGGACGATTGGCTCGGCGGCGGGGTCGGAAGCGGTGAGGTCCCACAGCCGAACGGTGTCATCCCAACTTCCGGTTGCCAGCCAGCGGCTATGCCCTTCCGCTGGCTCACTGGGGAGGCTGAAAGCGAGCGCCACGACCGGACCTTCGTGGCCGCGCAAGATGATGGGCTCAGTGGCAGGGCCGGTCGCCTTAAGGTCCCACAACCGAGCGGTGTCGTCCCAACTGCCGGTAGCCAACCAGCGGCCATCCGGGCTGAAGGCCACGGCTCCAACATCACGCTCGTGGCCCGACAGGCCGCGCCCTCCCACCGTGCCCAGGGCATCGCGCAGGGCTTGTTCCGCTGCCGGGATGTAAGGCTCGCCCGGGCTCGATCCCAAAGCCCGGTCGAACGCCTCCAGGGCCAGGAGCAGACTGCGTTGGGGGTGCTGCTCCAATACGGATTGTGCCTGGCCGGCCAGGGCTCTGATCCGAGCTACGCGGGCTTGTCGCTCGGCCTGGGCCTGCGCCGTGGCACGCACCTCCGCCTCGGCCACGGCAGTGGCCTGTGAGTACTCAGCCTGGGCTTGGGCCGTCGAACGTACCTTTGCTTCGACTACAGCAGTGGCTTGCGAATGCTCTGCCTGAGCCTGGGCGGTCGCGCGTGTATGGGCTTCGTCCACTGCCGTTTGCCGCTGTCCCCAGGCCAGCAGGGCCAGAACGAGGAAGATCGCGGCTGCCCCCACCGTCGACAGGGTGAGCCGGCGACGGCGACGCTCCCGCGCCGCCCGCTCCCCCTCGCGCAAGGCCAGGCTCTCCTCGATGAAGGCGCGCTCGGCCTCGTTCAAGTCGTCGCCCCGCCCGGCCAGCCAGCCCTCGGCCTCGGCCAGCGGCGCGCCCCGCAGGAGAGCGCCCGCGTCCCGCCCCACGTCCCTCCACGCCCGCCGCGCCGCCGCCAGCCGCTCACGCCACAGGCCGAAGGCCCGGTCCTCGTCCAGCCAGCGCCGCAGCCGCTCCCAGCCCTGGATGAGGGCCTCGTGGGCCACCTCTATCGTGGGCGCACCGGTGGCCTCCTCGCGCCCGGTGACCAGCAGACGGGCGTCGGCCAGGGCCTGGCACACCGGCTCCAGCGCCGCGCGGCGCGTGCGCGGCGTCACCATCTCGTCCAGCGCGGCCCGGCAACGGGTCGACTCGGCCCCAGCGCCGTAGTTGATCAGCCGCAGGAAGACGTGCCGCGCGGTGTCCCCCCGGCCCTCCCGCTCCAGTTCCCCGTAGACCGCCTCGGCCCGTCGGGCCACCGCGCCCTGGACCTGGCCGATGGCATCGTAGGCCGCGTGGGTCAGCACGCCGCGCGCCGTCTGCTGCGCCCACAGCTCGGTGAGCGCGAACTCCAGCAGCGGCAGGTTGCCCGGCTCCTCGGCCACGTCGTCGAGGATGCGTTCCACCAGCCCGGCCTCGAAGGTCCGCCCGGCGGCCAGCGTCGGCCCCTTGATCGCGGCCCGTCGCTCGGCCTGGTCCATGGGCAGCACGTTCACCAGGCCGGCGTCCACCCGCTCCCCCAGGGCGCGGTGCTCCAGCACCCGGCCGTAGAAGTCGGCCCGCAGCGTGAGCAGCACGCTGACCCAATCCAGTTCGGCCGCCGCCAGCAGCGCGCGCACGAAGGCCCGGCGGCACGCCTCCTCGTCGCACTCGGTGTACAGCTCCTCGAACTGGTCAACCACCAACAACAGGTGCAGGATCTCGGGCCGGGTCTGGCGCAACCGGGTGACCACGTCGCCCACCGCCAGCGTCCCCTCGCGCAGGTGGCCGGCCAGCTTGCGCGCCTCGGCCAGGCGGTCCACCTCCGAAGCACCCGGCTCTAGCAGGGCCACCAGAGGCGCGGCCAGCGCGCGCAGCGGGTCCCGACCGGGGCGGAAGATACGCACGGCCCAGTCGCGGCTTTCGGGCAGCGCACCTTTCTTCTTCAGACGGCGCCATTCCGATGGCGCGCCATCGCGCAGCGCCGTAACCAGCCCGGCGCGCACCAGCGACGACTTGCCGCAGCCCGACGGCCCCACCACGGCGACGAGGGGCACCTGGCCCACCTGCGCCACCAGCCGCTCGACCATCGCGTCCCGGCCAAAATACACGTTGGCGTGCCGGGCCTCGAAGGGCTCTAGCCCTCGGTAGGGGCAGGGGATCTCGGCCAGCCGGTCCAGCCGCGCCCGCAGGTCAGCTATCTGCGCCACCAGCCGCCGCTGGTCCTTGACGAGTTGCAGCGGCACGTCGGTATCCAGGACGTACTGGCCCTTGCGCTCTTGGATCAGACGCAGGTGCTCCTCGGTTTCGGCGAGTTGGTGGTGGAGGGAGTGGATTTGGTCGTGCATTGGATCACCTGTTGTCTACAAGGGTACTGAGTGAAGGTGTGAACTGAGCCAGTCGGTCCCACTCATCACGTCTTGAACAGATTGTCCCGTCCACGCTCGGATGGCTCGAAGGGCAGGACTTCGTCTCGCTGGCGTTAGCACACGCCGTCAGTTCTTGTGAAGTCATGCTCTCGAGGATTGCGGGAAAGGAAAGAGAAATAGGCACTCAAGAGCTCCACTGAGAGCGGCCTGCGTAGTCTCGCTATTCGGCGTATGCCAAACTCGAAAGTACCATCAACATCATATTGAAGATCAACATCCTTGTTCGAACAGACCAATAGGTATTTCAGTGCCTTCTTTTGGTAATTCGACGCCTGATGATATGGTATCTTTGCGAATTCTTTATGCGTGCTTTGATAAAGCCTTTGAAGTACTTCGAAGCGTCTGCGCCAGGGTACATGAAGTGTTGAGAATCCAGTACCATCCATTCCAGACAAAGATATTCGGCATTTCCCGTCGTCATTGAACGCGGCTAAATCCAATATAGCTAATGAGATCTGGAAGGAGTTCCTGAACTTGACGTAGGTTCTTTGACCAAGTTGACCATCAAAATGATCCAGTTGAAAGCTTGAAATGCTCTTGGGTTCTTCCTGATTCGCGCCAAGTGCACTAATCTGCACCAAACAGGCAAGTTTAACACCCCTCTTGCCACGACTGCTGCGAATCATAAGATCACAGGGTTGTGTGAGCAAGATATAGTACTGTCCCAAACCAACTTCAAATATATCACCCAAGTCTATGGGTTGATGAGCTGGGTTGAGTGAGTCTGCATCCTCAAACAGCTCAATATGCCGGATCTTATGCACTTCATCTGAGGGCCTTTCTTGCTGCAGTTCAAGAGTTTTGATGTTGCGAATTGCACGCATGCCTTCAATGACACCATAAATGGATGTGCGCTTCTCAGGATCAAGTGCTTCGGTTTTGAAAGCATTGTAACGGAAAAGATCAAACAGCCTGAATAAGGTATCGGGCTCCCATACACCTTCCCCTTCAGAAGACCGGATGACAATGTGCTCGAAATCGTAAACGTCGATATCGTTCATTTGCCTCTGAGCTTCTTCACTTGCCTGCTCGGTCAAATCCCTGACCTGCCTAGACAACCGCTCACGCGCATAGTTCAAGATGGTCATCTTTAGACCGTCGGCAAACTCCATAGGATCGCCACGCAATCTGTCTTTCGATAGAGGTAGAAACTGATCCAGGCTCAGTTTGAACTCTTCGGCGAACTCTCTTGCCTTTCGTGTCTCGTCATTCTTCCCAAGAGTCTGAGTAAGCAAGCCACAAATCACGTAACTTTCTCCGCCTTGTTCGTTCAGTGCTTGCTGTAGAAGCGCTATTCCGGCAGCCTCGGAGCGGTTTACCATATGCAAGTCTTGATCAAACAGACACAGTATTCTATGGTCTGCTCGGGCCTCTGATAGAATGCCTTCCCGTTTTCGATCCCAATCGTCGGGAGATAGGGCTACAAGCAGACCTTCTGGAATAAGACCTCTTAGGAGCGACAAGTCCCTCACATCACTGAGTGATCCCCTATACTCTGTTGCCGCCGCAAGTTCGCCCAATATCGCTAGTCTCGCATCTGGCTCTATTCCAAACCAGAAAGATCTCAACTGACGGGTCCAGATACTCTCCTCGGCATCAAGGATATGCTGTGGGATTGAGTCACCGTATTCTACGTCTTTGTTTAAGCGAGCTGTTTGGAACAAAGTAACAGCATCTTCATAGCAAGAGTCAGCAGTAGCATAGAAATCATCAATGGAAACCACTTTTCGGATTCCTATCGCAGATAAGATTTTTCCAACTATCTGCTGAACAGTAATACGTGTTTCATTCATCAAGTAATGCTCCCGTAAAGTCGACGCGGAAAACAAAGCGACGATTGAAACCATTCCTGTCGGGTAAGAGCAATATCTGACAATTGCTCGCCTCAAGCAATTGACGGTTGACAAAAAGGCCCAACCCGCGCCCCACTCCCTTGGGTTTGGTGGTGACAAAAGGCTGAAACAATCGATGTTCAACCGATGGAGATACGCCGCGCCCAGTGTCATACACCTCTACAAAAGGGTCTTGAATCCGTACATGGATTCTAGCTTCCTGAATACTCCCCATACGCAAGCCCTCCTGCAGCCAATACTCTGAATTCAGTAACAGATTATCAACTACCTGGGTGAGTTGCCCTCTATTCAACAGAACGGTGAAATCCTTACAGGGTTCCACGAGCGCTAGGCTGATATGATTGCGTGCAAAGCGTTCGTGGTAGAACTCTTGGATTTCCCTCCAAAAGACCGTCATGCGGATTTCTTCTCGCTTTTCCCGCACATAGCGCAGAGAAGGGTCGAGATGGCTCAACTGCTTTCTGAATCCGGCTATCGTCGTGTGAACAAACTCGGTGTACGCCAAGACTTGAGGATCAACAGTCCGGTTGGCTCTATGTCTTGAGATAAGATTAGTAGTTCTCGCAGCCAACCCGTCGGCAATAGTCTTCATCTCGTGCGAAAGAGCCTCTGCAGTAAGCCCCAAGGCAGCCAATTCCGAGAATTGTACAAGTTGGTCCCGCAAATGCTGAAGGTCTGGCTCAATAACATCAGCAATACTGCCCAGCTTTCGAGTTTCAGACAGAATAGCCTCAACTTGTCTTAGCATAGATTTGGCCTCCAACAACGTCTGACTGATCTCCTGCAGCAACGGCGTGACCTCACGTTCGTCTTCAGTGTGAAATAAAGGCGAAGAAACGATATCCTCTGTCACCCGCTCTACACGTCTTGAAGTCTCTTCGAGCCTCTGGTGAGTGACGACAACCTGATGCGCCAAATCCTCAGACTTAGCCCCAGCAGTTCTCATCTGCGTGAAGAGCGTATCAACGCCTTGAGAAGCAATCCCTAGATCCCTTTCCGCCTTTAGCTTTCGGTATTCGTTATACCCACGACGCAACAGCTCGTTGACGCCATTCACCGTACTAACCACTTTCTCCATCAGGAGATAGAAGTTATGGGAATAGGAGTTCTTCACAAAATACTCCCTATCAGTGGTTTCTTCCAAGTGGTTATTGTGTCTGGCTGTCAAAGCTACGTAACCCATGGTATTCTTCGGGCGTAGCCCATACCAAGAAGCTCCACCCGTCCAGGCTTTTCCTAACCCAAGCCAATCATTGCCTTCTAATCCAAACGGCCGAATTCCGAAACCATCCCGGAATACACGAACTCCTGCAAGCCTATCCAGATACCTACGGTACTCGGACACGTTACTAAACACCTCGATCACCTCAAGGTCAGGAGCACGGCGGGGAAGAAGATACATTTCACCGTGAAAGGGACCTGGATTCGCTATCGCTCCTTGCTCAGTCTGATCAGGATTATAGGCGCTTAGTGCAGTCTTCCCTACTAGCTGCGTTCCCGAGATATCGGCCAACTCGATTTGGTGCCTAAAAGAAACAAACCATCCTTGCTGCTCCTCCCAAATGATCTCAGGAGATGCGGTTTGGTTTCCTGAAACCAAGAAGGAAAAGAAATCAGCTCCCTTGTCAACCACAATCAGCTCTTGATATTGCCTAGTTACGTCTTTGCCTTGTCCTGCCGCCTGCAATAAGGTCGGACGATACTTGCCGATTACGTAAAGACACTGCCCATCGAACGAAAACCGAATCTGCACATCTGCCACATCCAGAACAGAACGCGCAACTCTGTCCAACTCTAGTCTCTTGCCATCAATCTCCAAGAAGACTTCGAATCGACGAAGAGACTCAAAAGGTGAGATGAGCTGCGACAGTTGCTTCACCAAATCGTCCTGAGCACCACCAATCCACACCTCGGGCGCTCTCAATCCAGCAATCAGCAACCTAGTGCCTCTACAAGAACTCTGAGATTCATCGATGTAAGCAGGTACCTTTGAGAGCAATCTATCCCTGAAATCTCCCCAATCAATGCCGACATAGAACTCATGATTAGTCTCTTCTGCAGTACTCCAGAGTTCCAGATAGCGTCCCAGACGTTGCGTTCCCAAACGACCCAACCCCTTATCGCCCAGCGGCGTTCGACCTTTCTTGGTAGCTTTGCCTTTGCGTTTCATCTCGCGCTTAGGAGAACTGGAAATCGTCAACCAGCCCCCCTTAATCTCTCCCCAACCCATTCCTATACCATCGTCTTCGACAAGAATATACCCCCTCGCATCTGGAAACGTAGTGCTCTGTTGTCCAAGTGTGCCACTTGTCTGAACAACGATATTGGCATAGGTAGCATCTGCGTCATACGAGTTCTTCACGAGCTCCACTAACGCTTGTACTTCGTCAGAGATCAACGCCTCGCCCAGCTGATAGACCACTGAGGCGTCAATCTCAAATTCGTATCGCGCCTGGGGTTGTTTAGCTGCCATCTATTCACTCCGCTTTCTGAAGACTAGGACGTATTCCTTGCGCATCATACCAGCATATCGGTTACGGGCGGCCATACGACGGTAGAGAATTTGGCGCTTAACTCGCTTCACTAATCCAACGTTTAGTGGCCTCAATAGCTCTTCCAGGATTTTGTCTGTCGGGATCTCCTTCCCCCCCACATGACGATTGCCAACAATCCAAATAAGGTATGCGTTCGGGCGCATGATGCTAACTACCGGAACAAGAGTCTCTTCCAAATCACACAAAAAGGTAGTCACGCGTGCAGGACGGTCTTCAGGTAGGTTTCGAAGCTCTCCGATAGTCATTCTATAAGCACTTGATCGTTCCGCAAGGTAAGCCGTCGCAGATTCTAGGTCAGGGAGTTTTTTCCCGCCCAGGCTTCTACGATCGATTTCCTGGGTGGTACGCAGCCAATCACCGTCGGCAGCCTTCGCATCAATGTCATCAAGGTCAATCCATTGAAGCGGCAAATAGGAGAACTGGCCATAAGTGACAGTGCTTAGATTGTCACCATAGGGAGGAGATGTAATCAATAAATCACATTGGGTTGCATTAGGTGGCTTGTGTACCTTCTTCGACGTGTCCTGCAAATGGACAGCAAGTTGCCCCTTGTAGACGTTCCCCTCCAGATGCTTGCACAAGGCGCGCCTGAACAATTTCAAGTCTTCAAGATTCTGCAAGACCACATCCTGAAATACTTGTATCGGTGACAGCCTTCTGGATTGAATCTCCTGCACAGGCCGGATGTGCAGCTTGTATGTTGAAGTGCGTGAATTACTTGTTAGACGTACCGTTTCGGCCAGTGCAACCCAGAAGAACCGTCGCACCCACAATTCACCCTCTGCTCGAATAGCACGACGGATTTTGCTTAGCTCAATCTGGACTGGTGGCTTGAACCACTTATCAACATTCGTTAGGCACGTCTCAACTCCCCCTGACCCGTCCTCTGCAATGGAAGCGAGAATCTTTCCTCTACTATCCTCCAGCTCGTGCGGGTCAAAAGGTCCCATCTTGGCACGGGAGACTAGCACAGCCAAAGGATTTATGTCCTGGCCTGTGAAGTTGAGGCCAAATGACATACAACTAGTCATCGTAGTCGCGGCACCCATGAACGGGTCCAGAACGTTCTTAATACCAGTCTGTACCTCATATACTACCTTGATGACTTCACGTTGGATTTCTGGCACCATCATAGCCGGGTACTGCAAGTAGGCATGCACTTCCGCCCGTGGATCCCGCTCCGCCGAAGCCCAAAACTCATCAGGATAGCCATCAATCCGCTGTCGAATAGCATCATCTACTGCTTGCAAGAACTCACCTCCCATGTCAAATCACGAATCGTTCGCCTTCCGATCCCTGGCGAAGCTCAGGGCCAGAGGGTCGATGGTGCGCTTCTCGAAGAGGTCACCGGCGAGCAAGTCAAAGTCGACCCGGCGCAAGGCAGCATGGTCGACAAGGTGGAGGAAGACACGACTGAAGTCGTTGAAGCACTCCTTGGAGCCATACTGTAGATAGTCCACGCTGCGGGGCTCCCCACGCCGGGCGCGGTCGCCGCGCAGGTAGATGCGCCCGGCGGTGTAGGCTTGATCGCGGCGGTAGTAGTGCTCGCGAGTGACCCGGGTACCCCTCCAGCCGGCGGCCTGGAGCCGGGGTTCGATCAGCAATACCCGCGTGTCGGCCTCGTTCAGCGACATCAAGCCCTCACATGGTACAGCGGTGCCTACCTGCGCCCAGTATAGCATAACCGTGGTAGAGACGCAAGATTTTGCGTCTGTACGGCGCCTGCACGGCGGCAGGATCCCGTGGTACGCAGTAGAGACGCAAGATTTTGCGTCTCTACGATGATGGCGCATAATATCTATCTTCGCCCCATCTTTGCGGGTTTTCGTCGATGTATTTCTGGATGCGTTCGTATTCGCCTGCGTTGCGGATGACGTGATCGTGGTAACGCGCCTGCCATTTGAATGCGATGTTGTGTTGGCGGGCGAATTTGGTCACGCCGATTTTGTACCCGCGCACGATGGAAGCCAGGTTTTTGGACTGGGGGCCGAACCGGTTCGGTCCGTCCCCGTCGCCGCCATCGGGTTTGTTAATGATGATGATCCCATGGACGTGGTTGGGCATGGCAACGAACCCATCCAATACCACGAACGGGAAATGGTCGGGGATGGCCTGCCAACAATCTGCCGCTGCCTGGCCCAACGGGGTCAGTACCATTTCACCGTCGACGACCTCGCCAAAACCGTGCGTGCGGTCGGCGATGCAGATGGTGACGAAATACGCGGCATTGCTGCCATAGTCCCACACCACCCAACGCGCGCTGGGAATGCGATATCTGCCTTTGTATTCTTCCATGGTGTCTGTCCTATTGAGTGAATGTGAACGTGATTGTGACGGCGACCGTAGAGACCGTGGATATCGTGGATATCGTGGATACCGTAGAGACGCAAAATCTTGCGTCTCTACATGCGTCTCTACATGCGTCTCTACGACGGCGGGCCTCCAGGGCGGCGATGGCGCGTTGTTCGGGGAAAGGAGGCACACGATGGAGGCGTTCACGTTCAGGGCGGTCCCGTACTGCGTGTGGGCGAATCGAGAGGCGGGGGAGATGCGGGTGTGGATGCAGGGGGCACGAAACAAGAAACCAGGTTTTCCAGAAAAAACCTGGTTTCGGCGCTTCCTGCTTCTTGCTTCTTCCTACTTCTCGTACGGCTCCCCGTCGGCGGCGGGCGGGATGGCCTCGCCCACGACACCCGCCAGGACGACCATTGTCACCAGGTAAGGGGCCATGAGCAGGAATTGGGAGGGAATGGGCACCTCCAGGATGGCCAGCTTGGTCTGCAGCGAGTCGGCGAAGCCGAAGATGAGCGCCGCGCCGAAGGCGCCGAAGGGCATCCACTTGCCGAAGACCATCGCCGCCAGGCCGATGAAGCCCTTGCCCGCGCTCATCAGCTCGTCGAAGCGACCGACCGAGCCCAGGATCAGGAACGCGCCAGCCAGCCCTCCGATCATGCCGCCGATGGTCACGTTGATGTAGCGGTTCTTGAACACGTTGACGCCCAGCGTGTCGGCCGCGCGAGGATGCTCCCCCACGGCCCGCGTGCGCAACCCCCAGCGGGTGTAGAACAGAACCACGTGGAGCAACACCACGAGGATGAACAGGATGTAGACGAGCACGTTCTGCTCGAAGAAGATGGGACCGAGGATGGGGATGCGCGAGAGAAGCGGAACCGGAGTGCGGGGAAAGATGCCGGAGTTGTTCAATTCAGTGAACTCGGCCAGGATGCGGGCGCTGAGGAAGCTGGTGATGCCGGTCGCCAGGATGTTGATGGCGGTGCCGGCGATGACCTGGTCCACCTTGAAGTGCACGGCCATGAAGGCCAGGAGCAAACCCAGCAGCGCCCCGGCGATCATCGCGCTGAGGAGGCCGAAGGGCAGGGAGGCCCAGGACGGCCAGCCCCAGACGTTGGCCGCCAGGCTGCCCATCAGGCAAGAGAAGAAAGCGCCTCCCAGCATCATGCCCTCAATCCCGACATTGATCACCGCGCAGCGCTCGCACCACACGCCAGAGAGCGCCGCCAGCGCGATGGGGACCGCGCGCAGGAGCGTACTGGAAAGCAGGCCCGTCAGGTTGAGCGAAGCGCCACGGGCGGCCCAGGTGAGGAAGGCCAACACGAACACCGCCGCCACGCCACCCAGCGCCAGGTTGACGTTCCGAAACCCGCGCGCCAGTTGCCACGCTCCTACGAATACGCACACCAGCGCGAAGACGTACAGCGTCGTCGCACTGGGAAGCGACAGGTCCGGTATCGGTATTGCGTTGGACCGGGTCGGATTGAATACGAAGGTGGACGCCTGATCCCCGGTGGCCGCTCGGGCAAAGAGCAGGAAGATCAACAGACCCGCCGCTATGAAAACGATTCCGAAGGTGCGCGCCCGCCGGCTGGAAGCACCAACCCGGGCCGCGCCAGCCTGCCATACTGTTGTGCTCACATCCAACCTCCCATATATGGTACCAGTCTTCAAGTCTGAAGTTCCAGGTTTCAAGTTGCGGATGTGTGTCTGACAACCCGAGACCTTAAACCTGCAACCTGTAACCTCTCTATACGCTGCCCCAGCCCCGGGTGAAGACGGCCTGGCCCGCCTCCTTCGGCGCGCGCAGGCGATAGATGTAGCGGATGACCTCGGGAGCGGCGATGAAGATGATGATCAACCCCTGGAGCACGGAGATGATGTCAATGGGCACGAAGGCCGGCGGTGCCTGCATGCGCTGCGCGCCCGCGCGGAGGAAACCGAACAGGAGCGCTGAAAGAAGCACGCCCACAGGGTGGCTCTTGCCCAACAAGGCCAGCGCGAGGGAGTCGAAGCCGTAGCCAGCGTTGAACGCGTTGGGCATATAGTGAATCACGCCCAGGATGTCGTGGGAGCCAGCCAGGCCGGCCAGCGCACCGCTCATAGCCATCGCCAGGACGAAGCTGCGCGACACACTGATCCCGGCCGTGCGGGCAGCACGGGGGTTCGCACCCACCGAGCGGATCTCGAAACCCAGCGTGGTCTTGAACAGCAGCCAGTAGACGACCGCGACCGCCGCCAGCGCCAGGAAGATGCCCACGTTGAGCGAGGCCGCGGGGTTGTCCGGGAAGAACTGGGGCAGGTAAGCAGAAGGCTCGATCTCGGGGCTGATGGGCCGGAAGTCGTCAGGCCGCGCCATGGGGCCGCCCACCTGCAGCAGGTAGTCGGCCAGGCGATAGGAGATATAGTTGAGCATGATGGTGTTGATCACCTCGTGGGCGCCCACCTTGGCCTTGAGGAAGCCAGCGATGGCCGCCCAGAAGGCCCCGCCCGCCATTCCCGCCACCAGGGCCAGCGGGAGGTGGATGAACCAGGGGAGACCCTTGAGGCTGTAGCCAACGAACACGGTGGCCAAGCCACCGATGAAGTACTGCCCCTCCGCGCCGATGTTGAACAGCCCGCAGCGGAAGCCCAGCGCCACGGCCAGACCGGCGAAGATGTAGGGCGTGGAAATGCGCAACCCTTCGGTGAGCGGCCGGATCGCGTTCACCAGCTTGACGGTATCCCCCGTCTCGCGGTAGATGCGGAAGCCCTCAGCGATGCGCGACGGATTGCCGAAGGCCCCCTCGAAGAGCGAGGCGTAGGCCTGGCCAACGGACCCCCAGGCCGCCGCCAACCCGGCCCCCAGCCCCTCGCCAAAGGCCGCCCATACCTCGGGGTCGAAGGCGGCGATGAAGAAACCGCCGACGACCAACGCGGTGAAGATGGCCAGGATCGGCATCAGCACCGACTGCCAGTCCCAGGCCATCAGGCGCGGCAGGAGACCCTCGACCAACTCCTCGCCCTGCGGTCCCACCTGGGTGCGGACGCGCCCTTTGCGCAGCCCGTCCGTCACCTCCAGAATCTTGCCCCGGACCTCCGATGGGACGGCAATGTCGGCCTCGTGATAGGGAGCCAGGCCCACACCCTCGTTCCTCAGGTCGAAACGGACCACGCCAGCCTTAAGCTTGCCCTGCAGCGCCTGGGTGAGCGCGGTGTAGACCGCCCGGTCCACGCGCTTGACGGCACTGGTGAGCAACTGCTCCGCGCCGGGGGCATCGCCGTCCCGGAACGTGGTCACCCATTCGTCCTGATCCACGCCGATGACCCACACGCCCTTCTGGGCAGCGGCGCGAAGCGCGGCGCTGCCACTCTCGCCCCCGGCGGCGAAGATCACGTCCGCCCCCTGCTCAATCAATCCCCCCGCCGCCTCCTCGCCCAGATCCTCGTCGGTGAAGGAGTCGGTGTAGGTCTCGAGCGCGGTAGCGCGGCGGTTCGTATGCGCCAGGCCGTGCTCAAAACCCCGATGGAACTTGCGCACCGGGGCGACGCTCACCCCGCCGACGAAGCCCACTGTGCCCCCCTCCGTCACCAGCCCGGCCAGGGCCCCGGCCAGGAACCCGGCTTCGTCCTCGGCGAAAACTAACCCGGTGACGTTGGTGCTGTCCGGCAAGGGCTCGTAGTCCACGATGATGAACTGGATGTCCTCGTGGCGCATAGCCAGGCGTTCGACCGCGACACCTGAGGCAGACCCCACGGTGACGATGAAATCGCACCCCTGATCGATCAACTGGCGGATGTTGGCATCGAAATCCGTCCGTGACTCCGTCTCAATGACCTGGAACGCGACGTCCTGCCCCTCGAGGGCGCGTTTCGCCCCCTCGTAGGCGGACTGGTTGAACGTGCCATCGTCGACGGAGCCGGCGTCGGTGAGCAGACCGACCTGGAGTCTTCCCGCGGCCCGGGCCGAAGCGGCAGCGTGTTGCGTATCAGGCGATGCTTGCACCGGCAGCCTCCTTTCTGTCCTTCCTGTCTCCCGCTACTGCGCCCTCTCCCCCTGCGGCAGGGAGCTGCAAACCTGCCATCAGCAGGCCGATCTCCTCTTTGGTCACCTGATCGGCGGGCAGGATATCCACGATACGGCCCTCATACATGACGGCGATGCGGTCCGAAAGCCCCATCACCTCGTCCAACTCGGGCGAGACGAGAAGAACCGCCGTGCCCTCGTCGCGCTTCTCGATGATGCGCTGGTGGATGTACTCGATCGAGCCCACGTCCAGCCCGCGCGTGGGCTGGGAGGCAATGAGCAGGCGGATGGGACGGGAGAACTCGCGGGCCACGATCACCTTCTGCTGATTGCCGCCAGAGAGGCTGGAGACCGGCGTCATCGTGCTGGGCGTGCGCACGTCGAACTCCCGCGTCCGCTGCTCCGCCGCCGCCAGGATGGCCTCCTGATCCATCGTGCCGAGCCGGGCGAAGGGCGGCAGGTAGTAGGTGTTGAGGATCATGTTGTCGGCGACGGGGAAGCTGAGCACCAGGCCGTCCTTCTGGCGATCCTCCGGCACGTGCGCCACGCCCTGCTCCAATACCTCCCGGGGCGAGGCGTTGGTCACGTCGGCATCAAGGATGCGCACGTGGCCCGCGGTTGGTGCTCGCAGGCCGGTCAGCGCCTGCACCAGCTGCGTCTGGCCGTTGCCCTGCACGCCGGCCACGCCCAACACCTCACCGGCGCGCACGTCGAAGGACACCCCGCGCACGGCGACACCGCCCCGCTCGTCCAGTACCTCCAGATCGTCCACGTCCAGCACCGTCTCGCCCGGCTGGGCAGGCGCTTTCTCGACGCGCAGGAGCACCTGACGTCCAACCATCATGGCGGCCAGCTCCTGCTCGCTGGTCTGGGCCGGGGCGGTCGTGCCCACCACCCGCCCGTTGCGGAGGACGGTGATCCGGTCGGCGATAGCCATGACCTCCTTCAGCTTGTGGGTGATGAAGATCATGGACTTGCCCTGCGCCACCAGGGAGCGGACGACTTTGAAGAGCTCCTCCACCTCCTGCGGGGTCAGGACCGCCGTCGGCTCATCCAGGATGAGGATATCGGCCTCCCGGTACAGCAGCTTGATGATCTCGACCCGCTGCTGAGCGCCCACCGAGAGCGTCTTGACGTAGGCGTCGGGGTCTACATCCAGCCCGTACTGATCGGAGATCTCGCGGATGCGTTGGGCGGCGACGGCACGATCGAGGAACAGGCCATTCTTGATGGACTCCACGCCCAGCATGACGTTCTCGGTCACGGTGAGCACCGGCACCAGCATGAAGTGCTGGTGGACCATGCCGATGCCCTGCGCAATGGCGTCGTTGGGCCCTTCGATGTCCACCCGCTGGCCTCGCACGGCAATCTCGCCCTCGTCCGGATCATAGAGGCCATACAGGATGTTCATCAAGGTGGTCTTGCCCGCCCCATTCTCGCCCAGGAGAGCGTGAATCTCGCCTTCCTCCAGCGTCAGGTCAATGTGGTCGTTCGCCAACACGCCGGGGAAAGCCTTGGTGATGCCGTGCAGTTCCAGTACAAGGGTCATGGTTGCCTCCTCACGGGATACAGCAAGGCTACGATAGCAGCGGCCGGAAGCCGAAGCGGTCGCTCAAGAGGCCGCCCCTCTGTGAAACTGGGTACACGCCAGGAGTCACGGCATTATTATAGTCAAAGCAGGAATAAGCACAAGCGCCCGCCCCACTGGACCGCCACCATCTTGGTGGCTCTTCTATGCGGGCAGGGATGCCCGCGGTCCGACCGGGTCGCTTTCTGATGCGGGCAGGGATGCCCGCGGTCCGAACCGGCGCGGGCTTTCGCAGCGAATAGCGCAACCCAGCTAGACCGAAGCCGCAACCCAGGGAAACACAGCGGCGCATCCTCGAAACGAGGGTGCGCCGCTTTGACTTCGTAGCGAGATTCCCCACAATC
>Ga0180432_10002923_pt1 | contig 25123 bp, 24 predicted proteins | sample SS_ome_10_FD_132414 | JGI IMG/M metagenome (GOLD analysis project Ga0180432, IMG submission 132414) | Hypersaline lake sediment archaeal communities from the Salton Sea, California, USA - SS_1_MS_2 metaG | ecosystem: Environmental > Aquatic > Non-marine Saline and Alkaline > Hypersaline >... | reverse complement strand
AGACCCCCTAATGTTTGATTTTTTTCTATTAGGAAAATTTTTCTATCAGAACTAGCAAGTTGTAAACTTGCTTCTATACCAGCAATACCTCCGCCTACTATAAGAACATCAGGATTACATTCTATCTCTTTTTTCTCAAGAGAAGAATGATAACGTACCCTTTTAATAGCCGCTTTTATTAGTCTTATTGCTTTATCGGTTGCTTCATTTTTATCATCGGTAACCCAGGCACATTGTTCTCTTATATTTGCAAGTTGGAAAAGATAAGGGTTTAACCCTGCGTTTTCACAAACTTCCATGAATGTTTTTTCATGTTGTTTTGGAGAACATGCAGCAACAACCAAATGTGTAATATTATTTTTTTTAATCTCTTCTTCTAAAAATTTTTTACCATCAACAGAGCACAGTAGTTTAAATTTTTCAACAATTGCGACATCTTCAAGAGGGGTAACTATATCAATAATTTTATCAATATCAATTTTTTCTGCAATATTAGGGCCGCATTCGCATATATAAACGCCAATTTTTAAATTCATTTGATTTCCCTTTATTTAGATGATGAAAGTATCTTTCCAACTGCTGCATTTGCTTGAGATACTGAGTTTTGTATATTTTTTGGTCCTTGAGAACAGCCTGCAATATATATTCCAGGTTTAGATGTAGTAATTGAGGTTACATCTGGATTTTCCTCTTTATAAAATCCGTATTCATCTAAAGAAATTCCTAGAATTTTAGCAAGATCTTTACTATTATTTTTAGGTTGAATACCCGCAGAAAGAACGACCATGTCGACTAAAATTCCATCTTTTTTATTTCCATCTGTATAGTTTACAGATATCTCTTTTCCTTTTTTTTCAACATTGACATTTTTAAACCGAATAAGTTTTGTACCTGTTTCTTTCATCTTTTCATAGAATTTTTGATGAGACTTACCTGGAATACAAAGATCTGTATAAAATTCAAAAATATTGATTTCAGGGATTTTTGTTTTAAAATAATGATTGAACTTAAGTGAGTACATACAACAAACAGATGAGCAGTATCCTTTTTGATCTCTACCAACACAATGAATAATTGCTACAGATTTTGGGATATTTCCATTTTTTAATGTTAAATTACCCTCAGTTGGGCCATTTGATGCATATAATCTTTCAAATTCAAAAGCTGTATAAACATCATCAATTGCATTATATCCGCAATCCGGAATATTACTTGTATCTATTAAATCAAAACCTGTTGCAACAACAATATATCCAACCTTTAGCTCTAATTGCTCATCTTTTTGATTGTAATCAATAGCCTCAAACATGCAAGCTTCTTGACAAGCTTTACAGTCTTTACCTTTAAAACGAATACAGTTTTTTGTATCTATCATTGGAACATTTGGTAAAGCTCCAGCACAAGGGATATATATAGCCTTTCTTTCACTAAGACTTTCTTCAAATTCGTTTTTTAAACTAACAGGACATGGATCAAAACAAGCATTACATCCTATACAGTTGTCCATATTAACATATCTTGCTTTTTTATTAATTTTAACAGAAAAATCTCCAATTGATCCCTTAACTTCTTTTACTTCTGACAATGTTATTAAATTAATATTTTTATCCTGTAGCAATTCTTGCTGCCGTGGAGCCACCATACAAGTAGAACATTCCATATTTGAAAATACTTCTTCAAATTTAATTATTGTTCCACCAGTGTAGGATGATTTTTCTATTAGATGTACATTTTTACCAGCATTTGATAATAATAGACTTGTTTCCATTCCAGCTATACCAGCTCCAATAACTAACACATCAGAATATTTTCCTTTTTCACTCATAGTTTTCCTTCTTATTATAGAGATTTTTCTAATCTAAGAGGATTTGGCCCCATTTTTTTTATCTTATCATTAAACTCATTAACAACATCTGAAAATCTTTGACCCTCCGATGCAGAAACCCAAGATAGCCTAAGACGATCAGATTCTAATCCAAGTCCTTCAACAACTTTTTTTAAAATTGCAAATCTTCTGCGAGCATAATAATTACCTTCGTCATAATGACAATCTCCGGGATGACACCCAGCAATAAGTACGCCATCTGCTCCTCTAAGAAATGCTGTAGCAACCATTACAGTGTCTACTCTACTCGAGCACATAACTCTGATAGGAGTTAAAGATGATGGGACATTTAATTTACTAGTCCCAGCTAGATCTGCTCCTGCATAGGAACACCAATTGCATAGAAAACCAATTATTCTAGGCTCAAAATCTTTTGCCATCGATACCCCATTATCAAAAATTATTTTTTTGATTTACTAGGTTAATTTTATTGATTCCATATTTGTAATATCAGAATTGAATTTGTGCTTTGAACTTCCCGCCGCCTTCATCCGCACAAACAAGAAGTGTTTTGTTTGTTTTTGTACACCAGGCTTTTATATCGTTTGGGAAAGAATGACAATCTGCAATTACTTCAAGCATATCGCCAGGTTGTATTTGTTTAGACATAGCCGCAATTTTAAGTATTGGCTGTGGGCATTTCAATCCTAATGTATCAAGTTTATGTGTTGCCATATTTTTTACCTCCTTTTAAAATGAAAATGTTATCTGAGCATCACTTATTTCTGCCATAAATGTAGTCGCTCCGACAACTTCCACGTCATCTCTTAGGTCTTCTTTTTTCATATCTTTTGCTTCAAAAGCTAGCTCACATAGAAGAATTCTAGCACCAAGTGCTTGAACGCCTTCTACAAGATCTGCCATATCAGGCATACCTTTACCTTTGATTTTTTCTAGTTCTCCTTTTTTTAATGCTGGCGCTCCTCCTGGAGTGAAAAAAATAATAAGATCATCTCCCGAAGCAACTGCACTAGAACCTAAAATAAATGCAGGATAAAGATTCTTAGGTTCTGCCCCATTACATACCATTGCTACTTTATTACTCATAATTAAGCCCTCTTAAGCCTATCTTAAAACCATATTTAATAATTGTGGTTTTTCAACCAGTTAAAATAACAATTGTGAATGGTTAAATGTTTTATATTTTATTTTTATATATTCAATTATATAAGACATAATTAAAAGTAATATTATTAAAAATAAACTAAATATAGTCCCAACAATCCAATTTATTTGTAATGGTATACTCTCTCCAGTTTCTCTAATGTAAAACCATAATGGAATTATAAAGAAAATATACATAAGAATCCAATATCGCAAAGGTTTTCTACCAATGTACTCTAATTTTTTAAATAAATCCAAATCGTTTAATATCCATTCAATAAAAACAAAAAATCCAAATGAAAAAATAATAGAAAATAGTATGAAAGAAGATGATGCAGTCATTTTATTTATAGGTACAAATATTGAAAACACAAGAAATAAAACAAATATGAGTGCTATTGCTATTTTATTTGTTTTACACCAGAGTCCTTTTAAAATAATTCCTTTACCAATAATTAGACCTGTTAGCATAATTGGTAGATAATACAATGCTGCAGGGTAACCTCCTAGATAATGACCAATAAAAATATCATCCCATCCTAAATGTATAATTATTAAATAAGAAATATTGATAAGTAATATAATTACCATTAAGATCTTCCAATCTAATTTATTAATTATAATACACATAATAAACAATATTGCACATAACATTACCTCATCCATTTCCAGAAATCCATATGCTGAAAAAAAGGATAATAATATTCCTATTAATCCTAATTTAATAAATCTGATAAAAACGTCTTTGAAAAATTCACTAGTTTTTAATTTTTCCCGTTTTTTTATAAAAAAAGCAAGTGAAAGACCACTAGCAAAAAGAAACATAGGCAGAATAAAATCTCCCAAATGTAATCTACCCCAAACATTATGACGTAGCAAATCCGGAAGATCGCTACTAAGTCTTAGTGTGACTGTAAAGAATATCATTCCGAGGATTGCAATTCCTCGGAAAGCATCTATAGTTTTATATCTATCCATTATTAATTTATCAAATAGTTGCCTCTTCTGCTTCATCAATTGTACCAGGCTCTATTCCTGTGCATATTGGATAGTTTGGCGAGGTCCTTTCAAATCCTTTTGGAGCTATTGTAGTATTTGCACACCATCCAACCATACCCCATTTGAGGGCAGTTGCATTATATCCTAGTAAATTTAGTAATGCAGCTGCTTGACTTGCAGTATGTCCCGTATAACATACAACAACAATTTGATTATCATATGGTAGCATAGCTAGGTTTTCATCGGCATATAAAGCTGATATTCCTCCATAATTAACTGCTCCGGGTATATGACCTAATTCATAATCAGCTGATTTTCTAATACTAAGAACAAATGGATCATTTGATGTATCTCCGTCCCATAGATTGTTATATAGACTTTCAGCTGTAATAGCTATTGTTTTTAATGGATTAAGTGAATCATAGACTTTCTCACGTACTTCATCATCCCATATTCCAGTATCAAAAGGATAATCTAAACAATGCTTTGTTTTATCAAAACATTTTCCCTGAGTAACATCAGTATCAGTTGTCCAAGAGCACATACCAAATTTAAGTGCAATTGCATTATAACCATTTATATTAAGAAGGGCAGTTGCTTGACTTGCAGTATGACCTGTATAACATACGACAACAATTTGTCTGTCCATATCATCAGGTAATTTTGCCATATTTTCATCTTTGAATAAATCTGCAAGACCAATATTGATAGCACTTGAAATATGACCTGATTCATATGCATCAGATTTTCTTACATCTAATATAAATGGATCATTTGTTGAATCAGTGTCATTATAAATTAACTCCCATAATCCAGAAGCGGAAATTGCTGGTGATTTTAATGTTGCAGCATAAGATGCCTCTCTTAATGCATCTGATCCATCTGATATAACAATAGGTGTTGTATCTTCTGGTGGTTCTGTGTCACCACCACATCCAAGAGGGTTTAATGGTATTATTCGTGGCAATATAATATTTCCAACTACACCTCCTAAATTTCCAGGTTCAGAACCGCTAACAAAATCATAATCACTTCCACCTGTAAAATATGCATTTTTTGCCACATCACTATCATTAGTCCAGGAGCACATACCCCAAAGCAGAGAAACAGCATCATATCCCATTACATTGAGCAATGCTGTTGCTTGACTTGCAGTATGACCAGTATAACAATAAACTACGATTCTTTGATCTTTAGGTAATTTATTCAAATATTCTTCGGTAAACATACTTGTTCGGGGAATACTTACTGCACCAGGTATATGTCCTTTAGCATAATATTCATCACCTCTAATACTAACTATATATGGATCATTTGTTGAGTCATCGTCAGTTATTTGATTATATAATGTTGACGCGTTAATATATCTTGATACCCCAGCATCTGTATAATCCCTTGTAGCTGAAAGTACCTCAGAGACCATTTCAACTTCTTCTTCTGTACTTTTAACATATGAGAAAAATCCAATAGAGACAATTAAAAGCACAACACAAATGATTGCTAAAATCTTATCTTCTTTATTTGCCATTTTTATTTTCCTCCTTACATTGCAGAAAATTTACCTGTTCGTTCATTCCATTTAACAAATATATACCAAATTAGTAGGATTAATATCATTATTATTACAGAACCAAAATAAGTGAATTTATCCGGTAAAAATATTGATTGTTTTAATCCATCAGGCAACATATTCATAAAACCAGGTTTTATATATTCAGCTGTTAATGGAGCAGCAATAATTATTCCAATTAGAGAAAACCAAAGCTTTACATGTCCTTCTCCAGCTCTCCATGTTGATCCAACTGTACATCCACCAGCTATTGTCATTCCAAAACCAAATATGATTCCACCAATTATTGCAGGCATCCAGAAATTAGTAGAAACCATTGATGCTTCACTTCCTAATCCCATTATTTTTATAACCGTAAAACCAAGAATACCTACCAGTAGACCCGCAATAATAGCAACTGCTGGTTCTGCATCACCAGTCATAAAAGGTTCTCTTAAGGATCGTACAATACACCATCTAGATCGCTGGAGTATTACACCAATAAAAAGTCCAATTAAAACAAATCCAATTAAAACCTTATCAGTGTAACTTAATGCTATTGCTGCACCAATTATTAATACAATTATTCCAGCAAGTGGTTGTAATGAAGTCCCCTTTGTTTTTGCTTGTAGAAAAGTCGCAGATTTACCTGTGCTCATTTTTGGATGATTTTCCATTTCCCAAAGTAAGTATTTTACTGCAAAAAATACACCGACTACCAGACCTATTACAAAGATTATTGCACCACCTGAAAGTGCTGCCCATCCGCTAAAGAAATTGCCTATTGTACAACCCATTGCAATGATACAACCAATTCCCATCAATATACCACCTAATAGGCCTTTAAATAATTCTCCAACCGGAGCAACACGTATAGCAAATTCCTTACCTAATAGAGCGCTTCCAAGAGCCCCAATAAGCATTAAAATCGATAGTATTGCATATTTATATTGTAAAATTGGAGTTACTCCATTTGGTGCAGAATTTTCAAGAGACAATCCTATTGAATTGAATAAATTCTGCCCCCAATTTAGAATTCCTCCACTTGACCCCCATGGCGATGAAATAATAAAAAGACATATGCTTAGAATTGCCAGAAGAATACTTCCAGCCCACATTGCCCATGAGTGCTCAAATAAAGTATCAAATAGTTCTTTAAAAACGCCTTTTTCTTTTTTAGCATCAGCTACCATATATTTACCTCCCCACATTTAAATAAAATAAATATCTTTAGTGCTATTTATTGCACTTAATATAATATTTATAAACTCCGTTTTCTTCGTCAGTTTCCAAGAGCTCATGACCCGTTTTATTACACCATGCAGGAACGTCAGGTTTTGAACCTGGATCTGTTGCTAACAATTCTAGTATATTTCCATTTTCCAATCCTTTCATTGTTTTTGCCAATTTCATTATTGGCATAGGACAAGATAGTCCTTTACAATCTAATGTCTGATCTGCTTTTACAGCCATTTTTTTCCTCCTCCAATTTATAGGTATTTTTCTTGCTAAATATACTATTTTATATTTAACATTATTTATTTTTCAAAATGACATTTCAGTTAAATATTAACCATTTAAGTTATTTGGTTTATAAGCCTTTATTTTAATACTCTCAAGAGAAATTCCTTTATACTGTCTTTTACTAATATCAACATCTTCATCTAAAATTTGATAAGAAAAACCTGCATTTTTAATAATATTTAAATAATCATTTTTTAAAACAGCACCACCTACACATCCAGCAATCAATTCCTCATCTGCTTTTTGTTCCTCAGATAATTCTTCAAGTAAGACAATATCTGATAAAAACATACAACCATCATTTTTTAAAACTCTATAAGATTCCTTGAAAACCTTTAATTTATCAGGTGCAAGATTAATAACACAATTACTAATTATAATATCAATACTATTATCATCAATAGGTAATTTCTCGATGTCTCCAAATCTAAATTCAACATTTTTATAACCATATTTATTTGCATTCTCTTGTGCTTTTTTTATCATCTCAGGTGTCATATCTACACCTATAACTTTTCCAGATGTCCCAACCTTTTTTGCAGCAAGAAAACTATCAAAACCTGCACCAGATCCTAAATCTAAAACAATATCTCCCTCTTTTATAGTTGATAATGCAATAGGATTTCCACATCCTAGACCAAGATTTGCATCAGAGAAATCATTAATTTCCTTATCAGAATAACCAATAGATTTTGATATAGTATTAGCATCTATATTATTAGAACATGAACAGCATTTTTTATCAGATGCAATTTGACTATAATAATCCTTAACTATTTTTTTAGTTTTTATATTACTCATATAAACCACATTTTTTAAACATATAATAAATAAAAAAAGAATTTTATATGTTTTTTTTATTATTTTTTTATTGCAACCTTAATTTTTTCATTTAATTTATCGTTTATTTTTATTGCCGAAGAGGGACATGCTGTAACACATACACCACATCTTTTACATCGTAGATCATCGATCTCAATTGTAAACTTATCTCCAACCTTTTTCATATCTATAGCATCAAAAGGACAAAGAGGAACACATATGCTGCATCCACTGCAAAGGTCTTCATCTACCTCAATATCAGCAATTTCATCCTGAAAATCAAGATATATGCAACCTTTACAGCTCTTACATGGCCCACAATAAAGACATCTTTTTGCTTCAGATATAACCTCTTCCCAAGAAAACTCTTTTTCAAAGGGTTCAAAATTCATTCTTTCTCCAGGTGAACTCAGTTTAAGCTCCGGTTGAGATTTATATAAAGCTCTTTTAGGAATCGAAGCAGGTTCATATTCTGCTTTAATTCTACCCTTTATCATATCCTTACCTTTTAGATAACGATCAATGGATTCAGCAGCTATTGCTCCATCTCTCATTGCTTCAGAGGCAAAACCAATTCTGTTAACATCGCCACCAAAAAAGATGCCTTTTTTAATATTACTCATAAGTGTAATATCATTAAAATCAAGTCTTCCATTCTTGTTAAGCAGTCCTGCTTCTTCAAAAAGAGATCGATCTACCCCTTGTCCAATTGTAATAAGTAAAACATCACCTTTTATATACTCAACATCATTATGATCAAATTTAGGATTAAAACGCCCTTCTTTTGTATAAACAGATTTGCATCGAATTGTTTTAATTTCTCTAAATTTACCTTTCTTTGTTATAACTCCATCAACACCACGTGAGTAAATAATTTTTATACCCTCTTCTTGAGCTTCTTCAATTTCTTCAACATCAGCTGGTATTCCATCAGGCGTTGTTTTGTCATCATTTTCAAGGCACATAATCGTTACATTACCACCTAGCCTTCTTGCTGTACGACCAACATCAAAAGCAACATTTCCTCCACCAATTACAATAATATTTTTACCTTTGTAAAGATCTAAAGGTACATCCCCACGATCAACGTCATATAGTAAGTTTATACCAAATTTTATCCCTTGTGATTCGTCACCATCAATTAATTTTTGTATAAGTTCCTTAAACTCTGGTGTCTCTGATTCAATAGTTAATATCCTTGGATTTGGTGTACCTGGTGCAATAAAAATTGCCTTGTATCCCTCTTTTCTTAAATTATCAATAGATTTACCATTTTTACCTATTTTAACCCCTGTTTCAACATTAATATGAGCAATTCTAACAATACTATTAATCAAAGAGTTTAAAATATCTGTTGGTAGTCGATATTTTGGTATGTATCGTAAAGCACCTCCCAATTCATTGTTTTTATCAAAAACAGTAACTTTGTAACCTTTGTTACTTAGATCAAATGCGCACATAAGGCCACTTGGTCCACCACCGATAACTGCAATCTTCTCTTTTTTTGGTAAGGGCATTTTCGGAGCGGTTTCTAAATATTTCATATATATAGATCCAAGAGGTTGAATTATTTTTCTTCTTCTAATCGCCCCTGTTTCATCTTTATAGTTACATTCTTCTTCACATAATCCACATATATTTCCACAAACAATTGGAAAAAAGGGATTTTGTTTGAAAATTTCATGTCCTATCTTAATTATTTCATCTTTGTTTATTTCTTCACCTATTGGAAGCTGAGAAATTAAAACATGACTGCGTTGTATATCTTCATCTAGAGGACATTTTATCTGACATGGTGGGAGATATATCTTTCCAGTGTCTTGACAAACTACATCCTCAAGAACAGTCTTTGTTTGCATTTTTTGCTTTATCATATTAATTTGACTCCTTTCAATTTTTCAAGTTTAAAGTTTTAATTTTTTGATATTTTCTTTAACAGCATCACTTGATTTTTTAAGAGATGCTAATTCATCCTTTGTGAGATCAATTTTTACAATCTCTTCAACACCTTTTTGCGAAAGTCTTACTGGTACTCCACAGTATATATCCTTAAGGCCATATTCACCATTACACAAAACACAACAAGGTAAAATCTTATTTTCATTAAGAAGAATGCTTTTCACCATCTCAACAACTGATGCAGATGGAGCATAGTATGCAGATCCAGTTTTTAACAGGCTGACAATTTCCGCTCCACCATTTTTTGTTCGCTCATTTATTAGATCAATTCTTTTTTTGCTAAGAAGTAATGTAATTGGAATACCATTAACTGTCGAATATCTTGGTAAGGGAACCATTGAATCACCATGACCACCTAGCACAAATGCGTTAACTAAACTTGGGGTCACATTTAGAGCTTCTGCTATGAAATATCGATAACGTGCTGAATCTAATACTCCAGCCATACCAATCACTTTATGTGATGGCAGACCTGATACTTTATAAGCCAAATAACTAATAACATCAAGTGGGTTTGTGACCATAACAAGAATTGCATCTGGGCTTTGAGCAATTATTTTTGTTACAACATCTTTTATTATTTTTGCATTTGTCTGAAGAAGATCATCTCTACTCATACCAGGTTTTCGAGCAATCCCTGCAGTTATAACAACGACATCACTATTTTTTGTATCTTTATAATCATTTGTACCAATAATCTGAGCTGCGTATCCCTCAACTGGAGCAGATTCCATTAAATCAAGAGCTCTTCCTTGAGGCAATCCTTCTACTATATCAATTAAAACAACATCTGCAAGATCTTTTTCAATAATACGACGCGCACATGTTGCTCCCACAAATCCTGCACCCACAACAGTTACTTTTTTTCCTATTTTCCTCCCGTTTTTCATATAATCACCAATAAATCATATTATTTATTAAATTTATAGATAAACATTCATCATTTTGTTATTGGATTTGGTCCAAGTTTTTTTAGTTCATCTACAAATTCTGTTACTACTGATGCAAATTTTTGTCCTTCCGAAGCTGAAACATATTCAAATCGAACTCTCTCTGGTTCAATTCCCATTTCACCTAAATATTTTTTAAGAAGTTTCATTCTTCGATTTGCCTTATAGTTACCTGATTGATAATGACAATCTCCAGGATGGCAACCTGCTATTAGTACACCATCTGCCCCTTTTTTTAATGCTTCAAGTACAAAAACAGTATCGACTCTTCCTGAACACATTACACGAATGGATTTAATATTCGGAGGATATTTTATCCTACTTGTTCCCGCTAGATCAGCACCTGCATAGGAACACCAGTTACAGAGAAAGCCTATAATGTTTGGTTCAAATTCCTTCGCCATTTTAAATACCTCATCTTTTTATTTCTTCTAATGTCATTTCAACGGCTTTTGGAACAGCCGCAGCAATTTTTTCACATAATTTTTCCCCAAATTCACATGGGATTTCGTTCATCATTATTCCAATTATTATTATATCCTCAGGGATATTATCCTCCCCAAGTTTTTTTGCCATTTCAATTGCTTCTGAAAGAGATACATCATGCGGATTACATGAATGCATTGTTGTGAAATCATCTAATCTAATTTTTCTTACTTCTCCAACTTTACAGTTATCTTCTTTAACAGCATCTATCAGGATTGCCTTATCATATCCTATCAGTAAATCTACTAGATTCATACCCCCAGTTATTGCTTCGTCAACAGTTATATTAGGTGATTTTACATGTTTTTTAACCTCATTGGCAACGTGCACACCAACTCCATCATCGCCTAATATTAGATTTCCAATTCCTAGCACTACTGTTTTCATTTTTACCTTATAGATTCTGTTTTAATGTTTTGTATAATTTTTTATTGTGATCGTAGATATTTACCTCCATTGGCATTCCGCCAGGTAATGTATGAGTCGCACATGCAAAACATGGATCGTAAGCTCTAAATGCCATTTCAACAAGGTTTAATGTCCCATCGTCGACATTACCATTTTTTATCATTCCTTTTGCTGCATCACGAATTGACATATTTATTGCACCTGAGTTGTTTGTCGTTGCAACAATAAGATTAGCTTTATCAATAAGTCCATCCTTTGTCAATTTATAATGATGTATTAATGTGCCACGAGCAGCTTCAGTAACACCAACTCCTTCCCCAGGTTCTCCAACGGGGTTTCTAATCTTTTCAGATGTGATTTCTGAATCGTTTATAAGCTCCTTTGATCGCTCAGTTGCATAAAGCAACTCAATAAGTCTTGCCCAATGAAATGCAAGTGTTGAATTTACTGATTTTCCGCCTAGGGTTTCATAAAATCTCTGATATTCCTTATTTGCAAGTGGAGTTGCCATTCCCTCAGAGGCATTTAACCTACCTAAAGGCCCTACTCTATAAATACCACTATCTTTACCATCATTAAAACCATTCCATCCAATTGATTTTAGATAGGGGAATTTGATATATGTCCATTCCTCAACACGTTCTTCTACATATTTTGTATAATCCTTTGCATCAAATTTGACTTTTTCATCACCTTTTTGATCTGTTACTCTTATCATTCCATCATAAAAGTTTATTTTATTATTTTTATCAACAAGACCCATATTATATGTTGCAAGTTGATAAGGATCACTTAAAATTAGATCAACATATTTTTTGTTTGCAAGTACTATATCATCAAAAAGTTTTAATGAAAATTTTGCAAATTCAATACACGAGTCAATCATATTTTTAATTTCTTTAACTTCATCTTTGTTTAATCCTTTTGAGACACCACCTGGAAGTCCGCATACTGGATGTGTTGCTTTTCCGCCAAGTATTGCAGTTATTTTTTGTCCGTATGCTCGATGTTTTATTACTTCTTTACCTATTTCTACTCCAGCTTTTTCAATAACACCAATAACGTTTCTTTTTGCAGCTGGAGCGTCTGGCCCAACTACAAAATCTGGACCTCCTAAATAATAAAAATGTAAAATATGATCATAGATGTAGTATCCCATATACATTAGCTCTCTGAGTTTTTTTGCAGCACTGGTTGGTTCAACATTAAATGCCCTATCAAGTGCTTTTGTTGCTGCAAAATGATGAGCAACTGGGCATACTCCACAGATACGGCTTGTTATCTGTGGCATATCTTCTGCACGACGACCCTGGGCAAAACGTTCAAAACCACGAAGCTCAGGGATCTGTAAATATGCATTATCAACATTTCCTTTATCATTTAGAAATATGCTTATCTTTCCATGTCCTTCCAAACGTGTTATTGGATCAATTGTTATTGTCTTCATTTTTTTATCACACTCCTGTTTATAAGAGAGCTAGGTAAAGTATATTTATAAAAAGTTCCAACTGGGTCGACGATTTGATCTATCAGTTTTTGAATTTCTTCTTCTTTCATTTTTTCTTCGCCTTCAATTCCAAGAATTGATGCAAGAGCAGAAATCATCTTTGCACCCTGATCAATACTGTTTGGTGTTGGACCATTACAACCCGTACAAGGCATATTTGCATCCAAACATCGGGCATCACATCCTCCGCGAGTTGCAGGACCCATACATATTATTCCTTGTTCAAGTAAACATTTATCTTCGATTTTATCAACTTCATAAACTCTTTTTATTTCGGTTATTTTCTTCTCTGTTTTTTCAAAACGACATTCGTCACAGACAGATTTCATTGGCCCAATAACTGATCCTTTTGGTGGAAGTTTATTTTCAACAACAGCACCAACTGCAGTCATTATCTGATCTGGTGTTGGCGGACAACCTGTAAGATAATAATCAACATCAACTGTTTGATCAAGTGTTTTTACAGTATCATAAAAGTCTGGAATTGTAATTGTTCCTTCTTTTACTTTTACACTCGTTTTTGGAACAATTTTATTTGGATTAACAGTGGATGGATTATCTAGATAAGCAGTTGCAAAAACCTGTTCACGATTTGCAACATTTGCAAGACCAGGTATCCCACCATTAACAGCACATGCACCAAAAGCAACCATCACCTTTGATTTCTTTCTAAGAAGTTTTGCGATATGTTCTTGTTCTTCTGTTCTAATTGCTCCATTAAAAAAGCAAATATCTATAGAATTATCTTTCATCGCTTCAACATCTTTATATTTAAAATCCATAGCTACAGGCCAAAAAAGGATATCTGCAATTTCTATAACATCTAATATTTTTTCATCAATGTCAAGTACTGCAATCTCACACCCACCACAGCTTGCAGCCCAATAAAAAGCAACCTGTAGTTTATTCTTTTCTTTAGTTTTTTCATTGCTCATATAATTTCACCATTTATTTTCATATTTTTTATTCTATTTTTATAACCCCTTTTTCTCTAATAATTGGTTTGGATCAACTGCATGTTCATCAAACTCACATATTGACTTATCCAAACCTAATGCAACAGATATAAGCTGAGTGTAATAAAAAACTGGTATTTGTTTGTAACCCTTAAACAATTTTTCAGCTTCTTTTCCACGAGTGTCAAGATTATATTTGCATAAAGGACATGACAAAACCATAGCATCAGCTCCTCGTTCAACAGCATAGCTAGATATCCGACGTGCTCTCTTTGATACAATCTCTTTTTGTTCAATAGTATTATAAGATCCACAACATTCAATCTTAAAAGGATTATCAACAACATTTCCACCTAATGCAGTTATTAGATCATTAAAAATCGTTGGTTCCTCTGCATCATCAATTGCAACCTCACGTGGACGTAGCAACATACAACCATAGTAAGGCATTATATTTAAGCCCTTTAGTGGTTTTTTTACCTTTTTCTTAACAACATCAAATCCGATTTCATCTCTTAAAAATTCTAAAAAATGTATAACTTTTACACTTCCTTTGTAATCATTCTCACGGTCCATAAATAGGTTTAATGTCTCAAGATCGTCAGGGTTTTCTTTTACTCGTAGATTTGTTTGTTTTAATGTATTACAACACATATCACAAAGTGTAATTAATGTATCTTCTCCTTGGTCTTCAACATGAATTAAGCTTCTTAACGGAGCTAGATGATGCATGAGATCATCATCTGTTAATGAGGCAACTACTCCACAGCAATTCCAGTCATCCATCTCAACCATTTCATAACCTAGATTTTTTGCAACCTCAAATGCAGTCTTTTCTAGATTTTTTGCTGATGTTTTCAGCGTACATCCGGGATAGTATAACAGCTTCATGGTATTACCTATTATATTTTCAATACATTATCCAACATTTTTCCTAAATAAACTAACAAATGCTATTTGAGGGATCCTTTCTTTTTCTTTTTGAGATATATTTTTTATTTTTGTTTTATCAATTTTTTTTCTAAGAATAATCTGACGCATAGCCTCCATGACCTTTGTAATATTAATATCTCTTGGACATCTTTCAGCACAAGCGAAACATGATGCACATATCCAAATTGAATTTGCTTGAAGAACCTCATTTTTATTTAAAACTGCAAATCTGATTACTTCATCAGGTCCTAGGTCCATATCATCAATAAAAGGACAACCGGCCGAGCATGTACCACACTGATAGCATCCATAAAGATTTTGACCGCTTAATTCTTGGATCTCTGCTGCAAGACCATCTTTTTTAAATTGAATATCGTCGATTTCTTTGCTTTGCTTTAGCTTTTTTTTCATTATGACGCCCTCTCAAGTAAAGCATTAAGCATTACAGCGATTTGTTTTCTTTTGAATCCTTTTTGGTCAATTGCACCAGAGGGGCATGCACTTGCACAAGCACCACATCCTTTACAAAGTGCTTTATTTAAAACTGCAACACAATGGTCTTTATCATCAGGGAGCGGTTTAACCTCAATTGCAGAATACGGACAAATTAATTCACAAGTCCTACATCCACTACATAAATCTTCATCAACTTCTGATACAACCCCTTCTCCAGTCATTTTCTCCTGCATAATTGGAATTGCTGCTCGAGAAGCTGCCCCCTCAGCTTGTGCTATTGAATCAACAAGGTTCTTTGGGTAATGAGCCGCGCCACAAATATATATTCCATCAGTTGCAAAATCAAGAGGGCGTATCTTTGCATGTGCCTCCATGAAAAAGCCACCTTCGTCAGCAGGTATCTTTAGCATATTTTTGAGAGTCTCAGTTGAAACCTCGCCTTCAGTATTAATTGTTAATACAACAAGATCTGCAGGAATTTCAAATTCTTCATTTAAGATGTCATCATAAACCTTAACTGTAATAGATCCATCTTTTGGATTATCCTTATCTAAAATGACCTTAGGTTTCTTATTACCATTGTAGCGAATAGTTGTAACATGATGGTCTCTTATTACATTTGAATAATATTCCTCTTCTTCTTTTCCAAATACTCTCATATCTCTGTAAAGAAGATGTATTTTTGAATTTGGAAATTTTTTATGTAAAAGTTTAGCATTTTTAATTGCTACACCACAGCCAATTCTACAACAATATGGACGTTTCTCATCCATAGCACCAGCACAATTTACTATAACAACGTTTTTTGGAGCTTTTGTAAATGAATTATTTTTTATTTTTTGTTCTAGCTCTGTTTGTGATATAATGTTTGAGTTTTTACCATATTGATATTCGCCTTTTAGGTCAATTTCTTTAAAACCTGTTGCTACAATTATAGTGCCAAATTTTACTTTCTTTTTCTTATCCTTTGTTTTAATTACACCCTCATAGTTACCAATAAAACCATCGACTTCTGCAAGCTCAGAGTCCGTCATTACTCTAATAAGTTTATTTTTTGTTACTTTTTTTATAAGAGGATTGATTATATCTTCTGTTTTAGTATCAGATGGAAACATAGAATGTAATTGGTTTAGTCTGCCACCAAGTTTTTTCTCTTTTTCAAGTAGTATTGATTTAATACCCATATTTGCCAGAGCCAATGCTGCTTTCATTCCAGATACTCCACCGCCAATAACAAGAACTCCGGGATATATCGAAAATTCCTCCTCTGTTAGCGGTTCAAGTAGTGATACCTTTGCAACTGCAGCTTTTATAAGATCAATTGCTTTGTTTGTTGCTGCATCCCAATCATCTGAATGAACCCATGAGCAATGGTTACGTATATTTGCCATTTCAAAAAGATACTTATTTAGACCTGCTTCTTGAAGTGTATCCTGAAATAATCCACCATGTGTTCTAGGTGAACATGCTGCAACAACAATTCTATTTAACTTTGTATTTGGCAAGTGTAAGATTGTATCTCTTATTTTTTTACATGTATCCTCCGAACATGCAAACATAACATGCTCAGCATAATCAACATTTGGTAATTTTTTTACTTCTTCTGTTACCTTTTCTACATCAAGATATCCAGCGATATTTTTTCCACAATGACAAATAAAAACACCAACACTTGGTCGATCATCTGGTAAAACAATTGTTTCCTCAGGAAACTCCTTACCGACATGTCTTTTTCTATTTTTTATTGGTTCAACTGCCTTTGCTGCTGCCCCACTAGCCATTGATACGCTATCTGGTATATCCTTTGGACCTTGAATACAACCAGCTAAAAAAATACCCTCTTTTGATGATTGGATAGGATCGGTAAGTAATGACTCTTGTTTAAAAAAACCGTTTTCATCAACCTCAATTCCAAGGATTTTCCCAAGTTTTTTATTATCTTTTGAAGGAATTATTGCTGTAGATAAAACAAGCATTTCTACTTTATCTTCTTTTATTTCCCCAGAAAGAGTATCCTTATATTTTATTGTAATACTTTTATCCTTATTTTCATAGGCACTTGATGGTCTGCCACGTATATAATTAACGCCTAGTTCTTTTGCATGATCATAGTATTGTTGGAAATCCTTTCCATATGCTCTGATATCCATATAATAAATACTAATATCTATCTCTGGATGTGATTCTTTTACAATGGATGCTTCCTTTGTTGCATACATACAGCAAACACGTGAGCAATATGGAAATCCAAGTTGTTCACTTCTTGAACCAACACATTGAATCCAACCTATTGTTTTAGGTTGCTTACCATCTGATAAACGTAAAGGTTTTCCCTCAGTAGGTCCAAAAGAGGAAAGCAGTCGTTCAAATTGCATGGCAGTTATTACATCATCATATTTTCCATATCCATACTCGCGTCTCATCTCTGTTGGTTCGAATACCTCAAAACCTGTTGCAACAATTACGCTTCCAACATTTACTTCAATTTCCTCTGATTTTTCAAGAAAACTAATTGCCTCTGGTTCACAAACCCTATCACAAGATCCGCATCCAATACAGTTTTCATGATCAATTGTGTAAACTATTGGTACCGCTTGTGGAAATTCTATATATATTGCTTTTCGTGTTGTAATTTTTTCATCAAAAGAGCTGATGACATCAACAGGACAGACTTCAGCGCAATCATTACATCCAGTACATTTGTCAGGATCAACATATTTGCTTTTCTTCCAGATATTTGCTTTAAATTCTCCTTTTTTACCTTCAAGTGAGTTAAGTTCAGCATAAGTTATAAGTTCTATATTTGGATGACGTGAAAGCTCTACCATTTTTGGTGCAGCAGTACAAATACTACAATCATTTGTTGGAAATGTTTTATCAAGTTTAACCATTGAGCCACCGATTGTTGAACTTTTATCGATAATTACAACCTTATATCCCTTATCTCCAGTGTCAAGAGCGGCTTGCATCCCAGAAATGCCCGCTCCTACTATTAGAACATCGGCGTCTATCACTCTTTTTTGTTTCTTTGTTTTAATTTTTTCATAAATTTTTGCTTCACTTTCCCCCTCTGTAATCTGATTTTTCTCTATGATTTCCTCTGGTTCATCATAAAAATAATCGTCCTGGAGGGGTATTCCCAAATCATGATCGATTTTTTTATTGTAACTCTTTTCTGGCATTCTTTCCTGCCTCAAGACCTTCCTCAAAGGCTTTTTTATTAAGATCTATAAACTTCTTTGGTACACTATCTATGACTGACTCTCTTACAGCATCATGTTTTAACAAATCAAAAATAGCTGTAGCTGCGCCTACCATTACAATATTTGTAACGATCTTGTTACCAAGTTTCTCAGCAATTTTTTGAGCATGAACCTTATGAATTGGTCTCCCAATGTCATGTTTGGGGACCAAATCTGGATCAAGAACAATAACGGTGTCCTTTCGGATATCCTTACGATATGTATCAAATGCTTCTTGTGACATTGCAATAAAAAAATCCACACTTGTTGGTCGAGGGTATCCAATTTTCCCATCTGAAATAATAACTTCAGATCGAGCAGCTCCACCACGTGCCTCTGGACCATATGATTGACTCTGGACAGCATTATAATCACTAAATACCGATGCTGCTTTTCCGATGATGAACCCTGAAAGGATTACTCCTTGTCCCCCAAATCCACAGATACGTATTTCTTTTTTCATTTCTTTCCCCCTATATATCTTTTTTCTTGCAATCGATCAACAAGTTTTTCGTATTGTTCAAAAAATCCCGGTTTTTGTATATCTTGAAAAACGCCGATTTGCATTTTATTTCTGATTTTTTCTTTTTCATCTTCAGATCCAAATTTCATAATCTTTTCATACTCTTCAATTAGAATTGTATTATCATCATACCATTTCCAATGTTTTTTGATATCCCCAAGTTTATTTCTACGGCCATAAGCCGTAGGACAAGGTGCAAGAAATTCAATGAGTGAAAAACCTTTTTTCTGCATCGCTTCTTTAACTGATTTCATCGGTTGATACGGATGAGTAACAGTCCACCTAGCAACATAGTTCGCTCCTAATGCTTTTGCAAGCTCACAGATATCAAAAGGGTGTTCAATATTTCCATAGGGTGCGGTTGTAGCTATACTTCCAAGTGGTGCGGTTGGTGCAAGTTGTCCCCCAGTCATACCATATATAAAATTATTTATCATAATTACGGTGATATCGATGTTTCGTCGTGCTGCATGAATAAAATGATTTCCACCAATTCCTGAACAATCTCCATCGCCAGTGAAGACAACAACGTGTAAATCAGGATTTGCTGCTTTTATACCGGTTGCAAATGCAATTGCTCTACCATGTGTTGTATGAAGTCCATCAGCATTAATATATCCAGGTAGTCGAGAAGAACATCCAATTCCAGAGGCAAAAGCAACTTTGTCCATATCCCAACCGAGTTCTTCCAATGCCCAAAATGTATAATCAAGAACTACTCCATGTCCGCAGCCATTACAAAAAATAGTAGGCCACATTCCCTCACGAAGGTATTTTTTATTAAGTTTATCAGCGGTTCTTATCTCAGGCATATTATTCTTCCTCCAAATATTTATAAAGTTCCATTGGCAGATGCATCTCACCACCTATCTTCGGAGCACTAACTATTTTACATTGACCATCCACATATTCACGAACTGAATGAACAATCTGACCAAGGTTCATTTCTGGTACAATTATTTTATTAACTTTTTTTGCTATTTTCTGAATTTCTTTAAATGGGAATGGCCATACAATTTTAAGACGAAGCATACCAACTTTTTTTCCTTTGGATCTTGCCATTTCCATAGCACTTTCAGCTGGTCTTGCTGATGCACCATATGTTACAAAAACAGTTTCTGCATCTTCTAAATAAAGTTTTTCGACATTAGTTAGTTCATCAAGATCATCAGTAATTTTTGAAGTAATTCGTTTAACGAGCTTTTCATGATCCGGTTGTTTGTCAGTTGCCGGAAAACCTTTCTCGTTATGTGTTAATCCAGTAACATAAGTATGATACCCTGTTCCAAATGTCGGGAAATCAGGGACCTTGCTTTTTCTTGTCTGTGAATTGGTAAAAGGTATATATTTTTCTTTATCAATTGTAGCAAGGACTCTATCAACTAGTTTCAAATCTTTTTCATCTGGTATAACTACCCTTTCTCTGAGATGGCCTATTTCTCCATCAGCCATAACACAAACAGGGTTACGATATTTTTCTGCAAGGTTAAATGCCTCTATTGTAAAGTCCATACATTCTTGTACTGTACTAGGAGCTAGAGCTATAGCTTCAAAGTCACCATGGGTTCCCCATTTAGCCTGCATCATATCACCTTGTGCGCCAAGAGTAGGTTGACCTGTTGATGGACCTGTTCTTTGGATATTTACAATAACGCATGGTGTTTCTGTCATAACTGCGAAACCATAGTTCTCCATCATAAGTGAAAAACCAGGGCCTGATGTTGCTGTCATAGATTTTGCACCACCCCAAGAGGCTCCAATAACTGCAGCGATGCTACCGATTTCATCTTCCATCTGAATATATGTTCCTTTTACACGGGGTAATCTCCTTGCCATACCTTCAGCAACCTCGGATGCAGGAGTGATTGGGTATCCTCCAAAAAATGAACAACCTGCTAGAATACCACCATAAACACAGGCCATATCCCCAAGAATAAATTGTACTTTTTTACCTAAAACCTCTCTTATTAACTTAGGATCTCTTTTATATTTCATTTATTTTTTCCTCCAGCTGGGCTTAGAAGGATTTTTTTCATGTCCTTTTTAACTTCTTTATCCGGGATAACGGTAATTGCAAGATCTGGACATATGAGCTCACAGAGTCTGCAATAATTACACTCATTTTCCTCTTTTAGTCGTGGCGGTCGAATACCTTTTTTATTTAATTTGTCTGATTCTTCTAGAGCATCTACAGGGCAACGTTCAATGCATATTCCGCAACCTTTACACCAGTCATCTTTAATTTCAATCATTACTTCACCATGTTCATAATATATCAAGTGCTCTTGATATCGCCATTTCACCTCGATACTCTGGTAGAATAATTGGTGCTACTTTCTTCTGTTTAATATTTGCTTTTTCTACCATCTTGTTGTATTTATCAATATGTTTAAGCGACAGTTTACCAATTTTTACTTTTTTAACATATTTAGCAGCGAATATTCCAGCACGCCGACCGAATACGTTGTAGTCAAGTAAAGAATTACCCATCAGACGATTCTTACCATGAACACCTCCAGTTACTTCACCAGCCGCAAATAATCCTGGAATTTTGGTTTCACATTTTTCATTAATTTCTACGCCACCATTTTGATAATGTAGAGTTGGATATACAAGAATGGGCTGTTTTGCCATGTCTATTCCAAATCGTTTGAATTTTCTGACTTCTCCTGCAAGTTTTGTTGCAACCGTTCCTTCGCCATGTTTTATATCTATCATTGGTGAATCTAGCCATACACCTGGCATACCTGTTGGAGTAACTATTCCTTTTCCTTTTTTACATTCATTTATAAGCGAGGCTGATTCCACATCTCTTGGTTCTAATGGAAAAACAAATGGATCTCCATCTTTATTTACTGGAATTGCACCGAGTCCTCTTATTTTCTCTGTTGAAAGAATTCCAACAATTGGTTCTGGAAATGCATCACCAGTTGGATGGATCTGGATAGTGTCAAGATCTAATAGATTTGCACCTACGTGATATGCCATTACAAGACCATCTCCAGTTGCACCATAATGATTTGTAGTTGGATAATTTGAAAGATGTAATCGACCGCTGCCACCTGTTGCAAGGATTGTTGCTTTAGCACGTATAACATAATATTCATATGTTTCAAGGTTATATGCTATACCTCCTGCTACCTGCCCTTTGTCATCCATTAAGAATTCGATAATAGGACAAAACTCTAATACAGGAATTTCTAGGTTTCTTGATTTATCTCTAATGTTTCGAAGTAGTTCCATTCCCGAATAATCCTTACAACTATGCATACGATTTCTGCAGGTTCCACCACCTGATAACTCTTGGAATTCTCCATCTTCTTGACGATCATACATCACTCCAAGTTCTTGATGCCAGTTTATTATCTTAGGCGCATCAAGAGCTAATGCCTGAGCAAGTTCAGGTTTATTTGTAAAATGACCCCCTCCATATATATCAAGGTAATGTAATGCTGGACTGTCTTCAGGTCTATCAGCGGCTTGGATTCCTCCTTGTGCCATCATTGAGTTGGCATCACCATGACGAAGCTTTGTCACTATAAGCATTTTTTCTTTTTTTATACCGTTTTCATAAGCAAATAAAGCAGCTACTGTTCCTGCTCCACCCCCTCCAACTATAAGTAAATCAACATCATAATCTATCTTGCTTAAATCGATATCTTTTGGATTAAGTACTGATTTTGCTTCAAGTAAATCCGCGATTCCATTATAGAAAATATTTCCTTTATCTACACCAATTTTAATTTTTCTTTTTGTATCTTCCATATAATCTGGGTGATAGTTTTTTAGCATCTCTTCTCTTTCTTTCATTGACATAGGTTTTACAGGGTGAGACATATTCTTTTTTCGATTTTTTTCAACCTTTTTTATAGACTTCATCATATACTCAGGATAGCCATCAATTGTTTTCATTTTCTAGTCACCTCCCAAATCCCCAGCTTCTTCAGCTTCAATTTTTCTTTCAACGTATAATTTTTCTATATTTTTTTTATCCATTGTCATTAATTTATTTATTTCATCGTCATATTTTTTATCTTTGATTTCTTTCAATCTTTTTTCTAGGTTTTTTGATTTAGAATCTAGATATTTTCCTCTAAGTCTTCTAGCTAATTGTGATACGTGATAATGTTTAATATCGGCCGGGCATCTCATTGCACATAAACCACATTGGATACAGTCAAAAGAAAGCTCAGCACATTTTTCTATATCTCCCCTAACAGCCATTTGTATATATTTCATGGTTTCAATATCTTGTGGGCATGATTTTGTACATGTATTACATGATACACATCTAGCAATTTCTGGATAATAAGTTAGTAAAGTACTTTCTTCTGGTTTTATTTTTTCTATATCATAATCCACTTTTGTAGCTGGTACGAAAGGTAATTGAACAAGATACATTTTATCTTCAACAACTTTCTGACAGGCTAAATCAAACCCTAGTTTTTGATCATCTTCTATACGATATATTGTTGAACATGCTCCACAGAAACCAGCTCTACAACCACATCCTCTAATAAATCTATAACCTGCGTATTCTAAAGCTTTCATTATTGTAAGTCCTGCAGGTACTTTGTAACTTTTACCCATAATAAAGACTTCACATTCTTGGACTTTCTGTTCGCTTTTTTTCTCCTTTTTACTCATGTCTTTATCACCACAAAATAAATTTATAAAATTTTATTATTTTAATTATAATTTTTTGTAGTATGTTTTTTCTCGTGGAGTAGTTATTAGTGACAATGTTTGTCATTATCACATTCAAGGCATTTCCTCCCAAATTAGGCACGAGATCAAATGAAAGCCCCTAATATAAATGTTTTGCAAAATTCTCATAATAACAAAAGATATTAATATAATCAATATATTGTTAATTAACAGAAGATTTTTTAACCATATTATCAATAATGATAAATTATTTTATTAAAATGGGAACAATATTTATATAAGAAAAACGAATTCTTATCGTCATGAAAACTATTGAAATGACCAATAAAGAACAACTTGTACTTTATGGGCTTTCAAAATATCCAAAAAGTACAGATAAAGAACTATCAAAAAAACTTGGACTTAAACACTCAACCGTAACCTCAATTCGCCATAGATTATATAAAAATGGATACTTCAGACCATTAACTATTCCTCGTCTTCAAAACATGGGATGTAAAATGCTAGTAATTTTATATACCAATTTTAGCCCTTTAATTCCTTTAGAAGAACGTGTTAAAATAACTGGTAAAACAATTGAAGTTTTTGAAGAAATATTTTTTTCTGTTGGAGAACAAGATAAAGGTTTTTCTCTTAGTCTTTCTCAAGATTTTGCAACAATAGGAAGAATTAATGATATAAGAACACAGACATTTGGTGGTAGAAATCTTTTAGAAGAAAAATATCCAACAATGATAGTTTTCCCTTTTGAGATAAGTAAGGTACATAGATTTTTTGATTTTGCTCCGTTACTAAAAAAAAAATTTAATTTGGAATTAAAAAGTGGTGATTATATTGAAAATATTGCTACGATAAATAAAGAGGATATAGATCTTTCAGATACAGAAAAAAACGTATATTGCATGTTAATTAGATATCCTGAGTATTCAGATAGTTCTATTGGGAGTATTATTGGTGTTTCTCGACATACTGTCTCTCGCCTACGTAAAAAATTTGAGCATAAATATCTTGTCAGAAAGATGAACCTCCCTGATTTAAAAAAACTTGGCTTTGAAATATTAACACTATACCATATTAGATTTGATCCGCGCAAACCCCCAGATATAGACAAAAACGAAGTTGCCCCTTTACTTGGCGACTCTACCATATTTT
>Ga0180432_10002922_pt1 | contig 25125 bp, 18 predicted proteins | sample SS_ome_10_FD_132414 | JGI IMG/M metagenome (GOLD analysis project Ga0180432, IMG submission 132414) | Hypersaline lake sediment archaeal communities from the Salton Sea, California, USA - SS_1_MS_2 metaG | ecosystem: Environmental > Aquatic > Non-marine Saline and Alkaline > Hypersaline >... | reverse complement strand
GCCACTCCGCGATGCTTCGTGGCTAACTACGAACCCCGCTCGGCTGTTTTTCGCACTTGGCGAGGGTAAATGTTCATAGTAAGGCACGGAATGAAATGGAGTGCCGCCTCGGACGCCACTCCGTGATGCTTCGTGGCTTACTACGAACCCCGCTCGGCTGTTCTTCGCACTTGCGAGGGTAAATGTTCATAGTAAGGCACGGAATGAAATGGAGTGCCGTCTCGGACGCCACTCCGCGATGCTTCGTGGCTAACTACGAACGCCGCTCACACGAGAATCTACAAAACGCTCAGTCCCCCGGCCCGGAGGCGGCCCATGCAGTGGAGCTTTTTGTTTTAACGCGATTTTCTGGCCCAAGGCGCCCCTGAGGACGGGGACTACGAGCAACGGCGAGCCAGGTGGATCCTGCCTCACGTTAATCTGACTTGTCAAACTACTCTGACCATATCCTCGTGCCAACAGCAACGCCGTCCCCGCCGGGCCGGGTTGCCCAATTCCACTTTGTGTGGCAAAATACGAGGCTATCGGAGAACGGTGGGGGTACAGACGTGGAGCCGAGGGACTCGAATTCACCGCCAGAAAGCGTAAACGCCTTGTTGCGCGAGGGCATCGGGGCGGCCCAATCGGGCCAGCGCGAGCGCGCCCGCGAATTGTTGATGCGCGTCGTGGAGCGAGACGAGAGAAGCGTCTCGGCCTGGCTGTGGCTGAGCGGGGTGGTGGATGGCCTGGAAGACCGGCAAATCTGCCTGGAAAACGTCCTCGCGCTCGACCCCAATAACGTCCACGCGCGCCGAGGGTTGGAGTGGGTGCAGCAGCAGAGCGCCAGGTCGGAGGTGGAGCCGCCCGCTTCTGCGCCGGAATCGCCCGTGGTAGCGCGCACCCGCACTCCCATCTCGCCGGCCGCCGCCATCCTCCTCCGCCAGGATAAAGACGGTCGCCAACTGCCGTCAGAAGCGGAGGTTGCCGGAGCTGCCGCGTCGTCAATCGGCGCTATGGTACGCCAGGAAGCGACGAGTCACCAGATGCCGCCAGCGCCACAGCCAGCGCCACCTCCCCTCGTAACCCCAGACGAGTTCGCCGACGAGTACCTGTGCCCCTACTGTGCAGCCTCGACCGAGCCGGACGACCGCAGATGCAAAGCCTGTGGCAAGAGCCTGTGGGTCAAGTTCCGGCGGCAGGAGAAACGCTCCAAGTGGCTGTGGCTGGCGATGGGTTTGCAGTTACCCGGTTTGCTGGGGAATATCGCGGGGTTGGGGTTTCTGCTGATCTATGCCGCAACACAAATCGGCGTCGCCGACCCTTTCGACCTGTTGCCGATCTATCTCTGGCTGCCCGTCCAGGTCTCGCCGAGCGTGGTCGACGCCGCCCTCGATCTGTTGCCGCGATCGTATTTCTTCGGGGCCGCTCTTTCCACCCTGGCTTCAGTGGCGGTGTTCGGCGGACTGTACCTGCGTTGGAGGCCGGTCTATTACCTCTATTGGATCAGCGCAGTATTGGGCTTTGTCCTCTCTGTGCTGACAATGTTCATGCAACAGGGATTTGGCGCCATCTCGGGGGGAATTGGCGTGGTTTCCGCCTTTTTGATGCTCCTGCTGGCCTTTCAACTGGAAGACGACTTTAAGGTGGAAAAGCGGAGAATTCTACTGCGGCTCGATCGCGGACTCGGCAACGTCGCCGACTTGATGGCGCAAGCCAATCTCTACTCCCGGCAGAATATGTGGGCCATGGCGGCCATCCATCTGAGGCAAGCGACCGGCTTTGCCCCTGGCCGACCTGGCCCGCGTCTAGCCCTGGCCGTGGCGTACACCCGGCTCAGGCGATACGACCTGGCGCTCCTAGAGTTGGAGGAAGCTGGTCGCATCAGCCCCGATAACCCCCGCGTGAAAGAACTAGAGAGCATAGTGAATGATCTGCGCTCCCGTGGCGCATCGTCCAATTGATTCGGGTGTGTTTCAGATGAGTTGGACAAGACCTCGGAGCGAGGATAACTAAAAGTGTCCAGTCCTCCCTTATCACAAAAGTAGTCGAGGAACGCATAAGAGACGACGTGTCCCGTTTCTGGAAAAGAGAAAGTCGTCGTTGAAAGGAGTGATTTGCACCGTCGGCATCGAGGCCAAGCGATGCCCCAGTTCTTCGAGCAACGGGCCGCGCAACACCTTGTATCCGCCCGACGCGCGCGGGTGCAGCTCCAGCCGGGCGCGCTGAAAGTACTGAACTTGCAACCCCAATGGACGGTCGTGAAACTCGTTCGTGAGGGGTTTGTGGGGTGAGAGGTACAGCTCAAACCTTCCCGAAAGCTGGTTTTGGCAGGTTTTCGCATCATTTCCAAGCGATTCTGTCTCCCAATCCGAGCTTTCGGTAAGGTCCACCCCACGAATCTACGTTGAGCCGTCTATTTTCGGGACAGTTGGCAAAGAGGTCAGCGCGAAAGGTATCCGTTACCGCGGATGTAGAACCGCCAGGGAGCAGCCAGCGTCGCCTCGTCCCCGCGCACGCCGATTCGAGGGGAGATGCCAGCGGCCTCGTCCAATATAGCAGCATCCCGCTCCAGGAATAGCAGCGCATCGGGCGCGCACAGATCGGCGTCGTCAAACCGCCGATCCACCGCGAGGGCCTGGCATAACCGGGCCGGGCCACTGGTCAGTTGCGCGTCGGGCCGACCGCCGCGCCGCGCCCGCATCTCCTCGACTCCCTCCAGCGGCTCTAGCGCCCGGATGAGCACCGCTGCCGGGAACCCCTCCCGCTCGGTGACGACGTTGAGGCAGTGGTGCATACCGTAGATAAAGTAGACGTAGGCGTGGCCGGGCGAGCCGTACATCGGTGCGTTGCGCTGGGTGCGTCCACAACTGGCGTGCGACGCCTGGTCATCCTCCCCGATGTAGGCCTCCACCTCGACGATGCGGCCGGACAATTGTTTCCCATCAAGGTTGCGCACCAGCCGCTGCCCCAAGAGTTCGCGGGCGACGGCGAGGGTATCGCGGGCGAAGAAATCGCGGCTCAAACGTGACATTGGTGCAGGCCGAAATCCTGTGTCAGGCTGTCCAGTATGGGCACTGCTGTACCTCATTGACCTGGGGGATCGTGTAGTATACCAGCCAACGGCAGAAGGGGCAAGCTCAAGAACCCATCCCATAGATGACCAAGACCGGTTGCTACGCGGGCCAGTCCTCTGGCGGCATCCATAGGTCGAGAGCACGTTCGGTTTCCCCGGCGTGTCTGCAGGCTAAAGCCGGGTAGTCGGCGATGACGTTGTTGTAGGAGGATGCGCGCTGGGAAAGCAGGCAGGTGTCCAGCGCCTCCCCCAGCAAAAGTCGAGAATCTGGCTCGAAAAATGAACCTGTACGCTTGTCAAAGTTCGAAAATCGTGCTAAAATAGCTTCTGCTTGTTAGGAATCGAACCTGCTAGAGGCAAGACCGCAACCCTGCCTGGAGGTATGGTGGACGAATTGGACAAATTCATTCTTGAAACGTTGCAGGAGGATGGACGAACTCCTTTCACCGAGATTGCCAGGCAAGCCGGTGTCTCCGAAACGACCATTCGTAGCCGCTATCGAAGCCTCGTCGAGGCTGGTATAGTCAGCACCGTGGGTATCGTGGACCCCTACGCCCTCGACTTTGAAGCGCCGGCGATCATCGGCATATCTGTCGAGCCCGGCACAATAGACCAGGTTGCCGGAAAACTCGCCAAACTCCCGGAAGTCAGTTACCTGGTTATGACGTTGGGCTCTTTCGACCTGATTGCCGAGGTCTTTTGTCGCGATCTGGCTCATATCAACGACCTGCTCACGCATCAGATCCACCTGATGCCTGGCGTCCGCTCTACAGAGACATTCATGATCGCCCAAAGTTACAAGTTGAGCTATCATTGGTCTCCCCCCCTGGAGGTAGGAGCAGACGTCTCCTGATGCTGCTGGAAGGACTGCCACGCCGTGAGAGCGTGGACTTGAATGTTGGGCACTCGTAGTAAGTATCTGCCGGACAGCATCCGCTTCTCGCCACCGCTGACTATCACCGGGGCCGATACCGCCCTCGCGATCTTTGCCCACGGACTAGGCGGAGTGGAGACGAGGTCCCTATGACGCCGAAAACTCGCTACGACGAACTGACCTGGCCAGAGATGCGGGAGACCGTCGCACGGCAGCCGGCAGTCTTGCTCCCCTTCGGCAGCGTGGAGGATCACGGCCCCCACCTACCCCTCAATACCGACAACGTCATCGTCGAGGCGATCTGCCTGGAGGTTGCCCGGCGTGCGCCGGACGAGATGCTGGTGATGCCTCTGGTGGCTTATGGGCTGGACGAGCACCACATGGACTTTCCCGGCACGGTCTCTGTGGACATGCAGACGCTGATCGCGTACGTGGCCGACGTCGCCCTCAGCGCGACGCGCCACGGCTTTACCCACGTTCTCATCGTCAACGGCCACGGCTCCAACGCTTCCATCGCCGATCTGGCTGCCCGTCGCGTGGTGCTGGAAAGCGGCGCCATCTGCGGCGCGATTAGCCCCAACGCGGCGATTGACCCCACGCTGGCCGAGCCCACCTTCTCGCAGATGCGCCGCTCTGCTCCTGGCGGCGTCGCCCACGCCGGTGAGTACGAGACAGCCATGATGCTCCACCTGCGCCCCGACCTGGTGCAGATGGACAAGGCGGTCCGGGAAGTGGGCCAGGTCAAGATGGAATACTTTAACTGGGACCATCCCGAGCCCAGCATCCTGGCGTGGCAGGATTGGTGGTCGCGCATGAGCGAGAGCGGCGTCTGCGGCGACCCGACCGTCGCCACGGCCGGGTTTGGCCGGGCGCTGTTCGAGACGACGGTGGAGAACTTTATCCGTTTTGTGCGCGAGTTTCGCACCATCCCCGTGCGCCCGCGCCGCGATATGCATTCAGAGCAAATTGGAAGATGTTCGTAGGGGAAGGTAGGCGAGGAGTTAGGGCAATCGCTTTTATCCAGACCTCCGAGGTTTAGGTCGCGTATGCCCTAGGCGGGGAGTTGCCATGAAATCTCACATCCTAGACCTGGAAACATTGTTGCGAGTCCCCTACGTGGACCCGGATTGGGGGTTCGACGTCTCACCCGACTCCACACAGTCCGCCTTCTCCTGGAACCCCACCGGCCAGTGGGAGATTTACCTGGTAGAGCTGCAGGAGTCGGCATCGCCCCGGCAGATCACCGCCGGCCCGGGGGCCAAGTTCGCCCCGCGCTGGTCGCCCGACGGCACGCGGCTGGCCTACGCCCTGGATCTGGATGGGGGTGAACTCTTTGACATCTACGTCTACGATCTCGCGACGGGCCAGCACACCAACCTGACCCCCGATACTCCCGACGCCATCCAGCCCGACTTTTGCTGGTCGCCCGATGGCTTTCGCATTGCCTTCCTTTCGGACCGCTCCGGCCGCTTTGACACCTACGTGATGGACGCCTATCCTGCTCACAGCCCGCGTCTCGGGGGCGAGCCCCGCCTCGTGCTCAGCGTTCCCCATCCCGACTGGGAGGTCCACTGGTCGCCCGACGGACGCTGGCTGGCAGTGGTCGTGGAGGCGGTGGCCCAGGATTATTGGACCTTTATCGTGCCGGCTGAGGGAGGCGAGTCACGCCCCATCGCCGGCGCCAACGGCCCCTTATGCGCCAAGGACGCCCGTTGGTCCCCCGACTCCACCCGCATCGTTTTCTCGTCGGACGTGCGCGGCTTCTTCGACCTGGGTGTCTACGAACTGGAAACGGGGCGGATCGACTGGCTGACCGATAGAGAGGGTGACAAGGAGCAGCCCGCCTGGTCGCCCGACGGCCGGCGACTGGCCTACGTCGCCAGCGACGGCCCTGTTACCGCGCTGGCCGTGTTGGACCTGGGAGAAGGCTCCCTGGCGACCTACCAGGTCGAGCCGGGGGTCTGTTACCGGCCCCGCTTCACCCCCGACGGGGCGCACATCCTCTTCGTCTTTGACAATCCCCGCTACCCGGACGACCTATGGCTGCTCTCCCTCAAAGATGGCTCCTTCCGCCAACTGACCCACTCGCTGGAGGAGAGAAATCAGGTTTTTTCAATAAACCTGGTTTCTGAATTGGTGATGCCTGCCCAGGTGCGCTACCCCAGCCTGGACGGGCAGAGCGTACCTGCGCTGCTGTACCAACCGCGTCGCGTTCAGGAGTTGCCTCCTGCCATCATCTACGTTCACGGCGGTCCCACTTGGCTGACCCAGGTCACCTGGGACCCCCTGGTGCAGCATATGGTCAGCCGGGGGTGGGTCGTGCTGGCTCCCAACTACCGCGGCTCCACCGGCTACGGGCGGGAATGGCAACGGGCCAGCCGTTTCGACTTTGGGGGCGGCGAGACACAGGACGTCGTCGCCGGGGCCGACTACCTGGTGCGCGAGGGGCTGGCCGACCCGGCCCGCATCGCCGTCACCGGCACCAGTTGGGGCGGCTACCTGACGATGACTTCCCTGACCCAGTACCCCGACCGCTGGGCGGCCGGCTCGGCCGTGGTGCCCTTCCTCAACTGGTTCACCTGCCACGTAAACTCCCGTGAAGACCTGCAACATTGGGACGTGGAGAACTTTGGCGACCCGCTGGAGAACCACGCCCTGTACTACGAGCGTTCGCCATTTTTCTTCCTGGACCGGGTCGCCGCGCCGGTGCAACTGATCTGCGGCGCTCACGACGTCCGCTGCCCGGCCAGCGAATCCACCCAGGCCCGTGACGCGCTGGTGGCGCAGGGCAAGGAGTGCGAACTCGTTCTGTACGAGGACGAGGGGCACGGCTTCCTCAAGACCGAGAACGTGGTGGACGCCAAAAAGCGCCGCGTGGCCTTCCTGGCCTGGATGTTCGAGAGCGAGGAAAAGCGGGTGGACAAGTTGTTCGCCGCGTGGGAGCGGCCCGATTCGCCGGGATGTGCCCTGAGCGTCATCGAGGACGGCCAGTTCGTCTACCAGCGCGGCTACGGGATGGCCAATCTGGAGCACGATGTCCCCATCTCCTCCCAGACCGTCTTCCGTATCGGGTCCACCTCCAAGCAGTTTACGGCAATGTGCGTGACGCTGTTGGCGGAGCAGGGGAGACTCTCGCTGGACGACGACATCCGCAAATACCTGCCAGAGATACCCGAGTACGAGCGCCCTGTCACGATCCGGCATCTCGTCCACCACACCAGTGGCCTCCGCGATTATCTCACGCTGATGGAGCTGGCGGGGATGCGGGACCAAGATTTTTATACGGACGAGGAAGTGATCGAGATGCTGGCCCGGCAGAAGGAGCTCAACTTTGCGCCAGGTGACGAATACCTGTACAGCAACACCGGATACTACTTGCTGGGCGTGATCGTCAAACGGGCCAGCGGCCAATCCTTGCGCAGGTTTGCCGAAGAGCACATATTTGGGCCATTGGGTATGACGAGCACCCACTTCCACGACGACCACACCGAGGTCGTGAAACAGCGGGCCATGGGCTATTCACCCAAGCAGGGTGGCGGCTACCGGATTGACGTGACCACACTGGATATGGTCGGCGACGGAGGTCTCTTTACTACCGTCGAGGACCTGTTCCTCTGGGACCAGAACTTTTACCACAACAGGCTGGGCCAGGGTGACACTGGCTTGATCCGGCACATGCTCACACCGGGCACGCTCAACGACGGCGAGGAATTGGATTACGCCTTCGGGCTGATGGTGAGCGGTTATAAGGGTTTGAAGATGGTCAGCCACGCCGGCGCCTTTGTGGGCTTCCGGGCGGAGATGATCCGCTTCCCTGAGCAAAAGGTCTCCGTGATCTGCCTGGCCAACCTGAGCACCATCAACCCCGAACGTCTGGCCCGTCAGGTCGCCGACGTCTACCTGGCCGACCAGCTTGAAGAGCAACCGGAAACCAGGTTTCTGGAAGAAACCTGGTTTCTCGAAGACAAGGTCGGCGTCTATCGGAGCGAGACCACCGGCCTGATCATAGAACTATCCCTGGAGGGTGGTGGGTTGCTGGCGGAGACGTGTGGCGAGAAAGCCCGGCTCGTCCCCATCGGCGAGACCGACTTTGTAGTGCATGCCCCTTTTACCGCCCGCATCAAGTTTGAAAGGCAGGAGCAAGGCAATCCCTGGCTGATGCACGTGCGCGAGGAAGACGACAAACCCGATACCTTGCAACCGCTCGAGGTTGTGTCTCCTGGCCTGAAGCAACTGGCCGAGTATGCGGGCAATTACCGGAGCGCAGAGCTTCAAGTGACCTATAGGCTCGTGTTGGAGGATGACCGGTTGTACGTCAAGCACAGAAGCGCTCCTGAGGAGCCTCTGAGACCTGCCTCGAGTGGCATGTTCTGGGTAGATCGCGTCACGTTGCTTTTTGTCCGTGACGGAGCGGGCCGCGTCTGCGGCTTCACTCTGCAAGCGGGGCGTGTCAGAAACATCCGCTTTGTCAGGCTTTAGCACCGATCTGCCTATCCAACAAGGAGTGGCAAGAAGTATGGCAAAACACAAACAATCTCAAACCGGTTCTTTCCTGCATCAACTGCTGTCCCTTCCTGAGGTGTTCGGCGCTCACCTGTCACCTGATGGCAGATGGGTGGCCTTCGAGTGGTATCGCATCCACGAGAACCTGGACGTCTTCCTCGTGCCCACCGATGGCTTGTTTCCGCCGTTACCGCTCACCCACACCCTGGAGTACACCAATTTGGTCAGTTGGACCTTGGACTCGCGGGCCGTGGTCGTGGCCGAGGATCACGATCGCGACGAGTTTGCCCGGCTCTTCCGGGTAGATGTCAGCAGCCCTGGCGAGATGCAGCCCCTCACGGAGGATCGCCCCTCTTACTTTATCCGGGGCGGGAGTCTGCACCTGGACGGGCGCACGCTCTTCTACGGGGCCAACTACGACTTTGCCGCCGGGCAGGTGCTCGAACCAACCTGGGTCTACCGCCACGACCTAGAGAGCGGGGAGCGGGTTGCCATCGCTCGTCCCGAAAAGCCTGCCTGGAGCGTCCCCACCCTCAACCGCGCGGGCACGCACCTGATCTACACCCGCCAGGACCGCCACCCGGCCGGGGGGCAGATCCACCTGGTGGACGTGGAGGGGCGGGAGGACCGTGAGATCCTCAACTTTGGCGACCAGGTCAAGGTGACCGCCCATTGGTTCCCCGATGGCGAGCGTATCCTCGTCCTCTCCGAATCCCGCGACGGGCGTGCGCAGGATCATTACAGCCTGGGCGTCTACCACTGGCCCAGCGGTGAGATGCGCTGGCTGCTGGACGATCCCGCCCGCTCCATCGAGGCGGCCCGTGTCTCCCCCGAAGGCACCATCGTGGTGGAGGAACTGCGGGGAGCGCGCCGTGTACCCAGTTACCTCAATCCCGACAGCGGCGCGGAGACACCTTTCGCCCGCATGGCGGGCAACCTGCAACCCCTGGGCCGCGCCGCCGGCGGAGCATGGGTGGCCCGCTACTATGCGGCTACCTCACCCTGTGAATTGGTGCGCCTCGGGACTTTGGAAGTCTATTCCTTGACCCACGTCTGGGATCATACAGACCTGCATCTCAGCCGCCTCACGCCGGCCGAGGACTTTCGCTGGCACTCCGAGGACGGACTGGAGATCCAGGGCTGGCTCTACCGGGCGCGGCCCAACCCCCGCCGAGCCGTCCTCTACGTACACGGCGGCCCTACCTGGCACTCTGAGGACGACGTCAATGCCCAGATCCAGTACCTTGTCTCCCGAGGGTTCAACGTCCTGGACGTGAACTATCGGGGGAGCACCGGCTTTGGACTCAAGTTTCGCGAGGCGATCAAGGAGGATGGCTGGGGCGGGCGCGAGCAGGCCGACATCGCCGCCGCGGCCGAGGCGCTGATCGAGGCCGGGCTGGCCGACCCCGGCCGGATCGGTGTGACAGGCACTTCGTACGGTGGGTATAGCACCTGGTTTCAGATTACGCACTACCCGCCGGAGGTCATCGCTGCCGCCGCGCCCATCTGCGGTATGACCGATCTGGTGATAGACTATACTACCACGCGCCCCGACCTGCGCCCGTACAGCGAGGAGATGATGGGGGGCAGCCCTGACCAAGTACCTGAGCGCTTTCACGAGCGCTCACCGATCCACTTTGTCCAGAACATCCGCGGTCATCTGTTGATCGTGCAGGGCGATCGAGACCCCAATGTGACGCCGGAGCACGTGCGCCAGGTTGTCAAGCGGCTGGAGACCCATCACATCCCCTACGAGGTGTTGAACTTTGAGGACGAAGGGCACGGCATCAACAAGCCCGCCAACCAGGAACGGCTGTACGAACATCTGGCGGCGTTTTTTGACAGAGCATTGAAACGTAAAACGTAAGCGTCGTGCATCGCGGGTTACTCGCTACGTTTTACTGGAAGGAGGTGATGCCAACGAGCTTTGAACTAACAGACAGACGTGTAGTAGAAACATCTGCTCACAAATCTTAGAATGGAGGAGGATAATGAAAACCAATCTGTGGAAACTTGTAGCCGTACTGGTCGTTCTGACCCTGGTGCTCGCGGGCTTGGCGGGGTGCGCGCCATCCTCAACGCCCACTGAGATCCCCACAGAGCCGCCCGAGGCCGAGCCGACCGAGGAAGCGCCGCCCGAAGAGGAACCGACCGAGGAAGCGCCGCCTGAAGCCGAGCCGGTCACCCTGCACATCGGCCTCACGTACATCTGGGACACGGCGAATCCGACCTTTGGCTGGTACAACTATGGTCTGCGCAACCTGCTCTACGACACACTGATCGAGTGGGGCGACATAGACACGTTTGAGCCTAACCTGGCCGAATCGTGGGACGTCTCTGACGATGGCCTGGTGTGGACCTTCAAGATCCGCGAGGGTGTGACCTTCCACGACGGCACCCCCTGCACTGCCGAGGAGATCGCCTGGAGCCTCAACTGGACCATCGAGAACGAGGTCGAGACCTTTAGTTTCTACCTCACCAACTTTGAGGAGGTGGTTGCCCTCGACCCTACCACTCTACAGGTCACTCTGTCTGAGCCGGTGGGCAACATGGAGACGGCTTTGCTGCTCTTTACCTGGATCCTGCCGCCGAGTGTATGGGAGGGCATGACCTACGACGAGATCATGGAGTTCGAGGATATCGCCGCCGCCACCGGCACCGGCCCCTACAAGCTCGTGGAGTGGGTGGAAGGGGAGTACCTGATCCTGGAAGCCAACGAGAACTACTGGCGCGGGGCGCCGGCCATTGACCGCGTCATCTACCACGAGTACGCCACCGACGACGTCATGATACAGGCGCTCCTGGCAGGCGACATTGACGTGATTGACGCCGTCCCGAGTACGGGAGTGCAGTCCCTGGAGGGCGCAGAGAACGTCGAGGTCCTGATCATGGACTCGCTGTTCATTGACGAGTTGATCCTCAATTCTCACGAGAACGGCACTCAACCCGCCAGCCTCAACGATCCGACAGTGCGCCTGGCCATGGAATATGCCTTCGACCGCGACCAGATCATCACCGTGGGCTACCTGGGCTACGGCGACCCGGCCACGACGGTGCTCCCCACCTCTATGGGGGATTGGCACAACAGCGACATCCAGCCGATCCCCTTTAACCCCACCGAGGGCAACCGTATTCTGGATGAGGCCGGCTACGTGGATAGCGACAACGACGGCATACGCGAGGACCTCGACGGCAACCCGATGGAGTACCGCCTCTACGCCACCGACAGCGCGGCCAACGCCCGCATCCTGGAGGTCATCTCCGATGGCCTGGCCCAGATCGGCATTTCGGCCCCGCCCACCGTGATGGACGAGGACAGCCTGATCGGGCTGTACCCCGACTTTGACTTTGACCTGATCTACTGGGGCTGGGGGCTGGACCCCGATCCTGACTTTGCTATGCTCATCTTCACCTGCGATCAGCGGGAGGAGGGCGGCTGGAACGACAGCGGCTACTGCGACGAAGAGTTCGACGCGATGTACCTCGAGCAGGCCGTCACCGTGGATCGTGAGGCGCGCCGCCAGTTGATGTGGCAGATGCAGGCAAAGCTCTTCGAGGATCGTCCCTACTTTGTGTCCACCTACTACAACAACATCCAGGCCTACCGCAGCGACCGCTTCACTGGCTTCGGCATGGGCTGCGGCGACATCCTCTGGAAGTGGTGCTTCCTGGAAGGGCAGCCTGTGGAGTAGTTGTAGCGTGAAAACTGAATAGCAACCGCCATCCGGCTGGCCCGCACAGATCAACTCGTCGGGCCAACCGGATGGCAAGCGAGGCAATGATGGAGCGTAGAGACTATCTGGTCCGCAAGCTCTTTTTCGCGTTCACTACGTTGGTCGTGGTGGCGGTCTTTAACTTTTTGCTCTTCCGCATACTGCCCGGAGACCCTGTCAGGCTGATCATCCACAGCCCGCGCATGACGCGCGAGGCTCAGGAGCGCATTCGGGCCACTTTTGGGCTGGACAAGCCGGTCTGGTTTGATGGGGAACGGTTCCAGGAAGGGGACATATTGGGCGCTTTTGACAGCCAGTTCACCGCCTACGTGCGCAATCTGCTGCGCGGGGATTTGGGCGTCTCCTTCGCCACCCGGCAGGACGTCAGCGAGCTGCTGGCGGAACGGGCCTGGCGGACGGTCGTGCTGGTGTTGGGAGGAGACGTTATCGCCATCTTCCTGGGGATGACCATCGGGTTGATCGCTGCCTGGCGACGGGGCACGCCGTTGGATACGGGCATCCTGCTGTTCGGATTGTTCAGTTGGGCGCTGCCCACTTTCTTTCTCGGCATCATCCTGCTGATCCTGGCCCGCGGCCACCTGCCCACAGGTGGCATGGTCACGGCGGGCCTGAAGCCAGAGGCCGGGCTGCTCTACTGGGCCGACGTGGGAGAGCATCTCATCCTGCCGACCATCACGATGGGCATCGTCTACACCGGCGAGTACATCCTGATCATGCGCAGTGGCGTGATGGAGGTGCTGGCCGAGGACTACATCCTGACCGCCAAGGCCAAGGGATTGAGCACCTTTCGCACGCTGCGCGACCACGCCCTCAAAAATGCGATGTTGCCAATGGTGACGATGATCGCCCTCACCTTCGGCTACACCGTCGGCGGGGCCATTCAGGTGGAGACGGTCTTTTCCTGGCCGGGCATCGGCCGGTTGATGTACGAGGCGGTGCAGAAGCGGGACTATCCCGTGTTGCAAGGGAGTTTCCTGCTCCTGGCCGTCAGCGTCGTCCTGGCCAACTTGCTGGCCGACCTGCTTTACTCTGTCCTGGACCCCCGTGTGAAAGCAGAGTAGATAGGACACGGATGAACTTGGCACAGGTGGAGGTTCTTGATGCAAGCACTCAAGCAGTTTGTACGCAAGCCAATGGGCGTCATCGGCGCGGTGATGCTCCTCGTGGTGCTGCTGATCGCCGTTTTTGCCCCTCGGTTGGCCCCCTACGACCCGCAAGAACGGGTGCAGGTGACGCCCGACGACATCCTGGCCCCACCGGACGCCGAGCACCTGCTGGGCCGAGACGACGCCGGCAAAGACGTACTCAGCCAACTCATCTACGGCGCGCGGGTCTCGCTCATCGTCGGGTTCACCGCCTCCTTCATGTCCATGTTCATCGGCACCACCGTTGGTCTGGTGGCCGGGTACTATGGCGGGCGGATCGGCAACGGGCTGATGCGACTGGTGGATTTCCTGATGGTGATCCCTGACCTGCCGTTGATGCTGGTCATCATCGCCGTGATGGGGCGGGGCTTGTTGAACATCATCCTGGTGATCGGCTTGTTGGGCTGGACCTATACGGCCCGCCTGGTGCGCTCTCAGACCCTCTCGATCAAAGAGCGCCAGTTCGTGCTGCGGGCTCGATCCATCGGCGCTGGCGGCGCGCGCATCATCCTGCGTCACATCCTGCCCCAGGTGCTGCCGCTCATCATTGCTCAGGCGGTGTTGGACATCTCCGTTTCGATTCTGGCCGAGTCGTCACTGGCCTTCCTGGGCCTGGGCGACCCCACGCTGATCAGTTGGGGCATGATGCTCAACTTTGCCTTCGAGCGGGCTATCAGCCGTCAGGCTTGGTGGTTTCTGCTGCCGCCCGGCTTTGCCATCGTGTGGATCAGTCTGTCGTTGATCCTGATCGGCAACACGCTGGACGAGATCGTCAACCCCCGGCTGCGCACCCATCACCTGTTCGATGCCCGGCGGATGGTGGCGCTGGCGGTGGGTGAGTCAGCGGGGCGGCGAGTTAGTGAAGGGGGACAAGATGGCCCTTTTGGATGTGCGTAACCTTTCCGTGGACTACCTGACCGACGAGGGCGCCGCCCTGCACGCGGTGGAGAACGTAGGCTTCCATTTGGAGGAAGGAGGCTCTCTGGGCATCGTGGGCGAAAGCGGCTGCGGCAAGACGACGGTGATGATGGCTCTCCTGCGTCTCCTGCCGGAGGAGGGCCGCATCGTCAACGGTCAAGTCATCTTTGGCGGACGGGACCTGTTGCAGTACAGCGAAGCCGAGATGCGCCAGGTGCGCTGGCGTGAGATGTCAATGGTGTTTCAGGGAGCGATGAACGCCCTCAATCCCGTGCGCACGGTCGAGAGCCAGATCGTGGAGTCGCTCCGACTGCACATCACCCATGACCTGCGGGTGGCGCGTGAACGTACGGGCGAGCTACTCGAGCTGGTCGGGATTCCGGCCCAGCGGGGACGCCAGTACCCTCACCAGTTCAGCGGCGGCATGCGCCAGCGGGCCATCATCGCCATGGCCCTGGCCTGCGCCCCCAGCATCCTCATCGCCGACGAGCCCACCACCGCGCTGGACGTGATGATCCAGGCCCAGATATTGGAATTGCTGGAGCACTTGCAGGCGGAACTCGATCTTTCTCTCATCATGGTCACCCACGATCTGGGAATGGTGGCGGAGACGTGCGACGACGTGCTGGTGATGTACGGAGGCATGGTGGTCGAGTACGCCAGCAGCGACGTGGTCTTTAACAGCCCCCAACACCCCTACACACAGCGACTGATGGAAGCCTTCCCCGACGTAGAGGAACCTGGCTCCACCCTCGCTTCCATCCCCGGAAACCCACCTCGCTTGGACGATCTGCCGCCGGGGTGTCGCTTCGAGCCGCGCTGCGAGTGCCAGTGGCGTGAGGCCATCTGCGCCCAGAAGACACCACCGCTGGTTGAAGTCGAGCCTAATCACCGTGTCGCCTGCCATTTTGCCAGGCAGCGCCCTGGGCATGTCAAAGGGAGGATCGGATGATGGAAGCCCAACCCATACTTCAGGTGCACGATCTGTGCAAGTACTTTCCCGTCTCGCGCCACATCAGGGACGTGTTGACCCGCAAGCCGCGCCGTTACGTGCAGGCCGTGGACGGCGTCAGTTTCGCCGTGCAGCGGGGCGAGATCCTGGCCCTGGTGGGCGAGTCCGGCTCGGGCAAGACGACCGTGGGGATGAACGTGCTGGGCCTGCAACGACCGACGCGGGGGCGCATCCTGTTCGATGGCTACGACGTGACTGAGTGGGCCCAGGGGCGCGGCCCTTCGCTGGAGACCGGCGAGAAATTGACGAACTTGAGCCGCCGCCGGCGCGTGATGACCTTGCGCGAGCGAGCGCAGATGATCTTCCAGGACCCCTACGAATCACTCAATCCGCGCCAAAAGGTCTTTGATATCGTGGCCGAGCCGCTAGAGATCCACCACTTGACTCGCTCCCGCGCGGAGAAGGAGGAGCGAGTACGGTCGGCCCTGGAGACGTGTGGCCTGGCTCCCGCCGATCACTTCTGGGATCGCTTCCCGGCTGAACTGTCCGGCGGGCAGCGGCAGCGGATCGTCATCGCCGGGGCGTTGGTGCTGGAGCCGGAACTGCTGGTGGCCGACGAGCCGGTCTCTATGCTGGATGTCTCCATTCGGGCAGAGGTCCTTAACCTGCTGCACGCCCTTCGCCGCGAGCGGGGGATCACGATCCTTTACACCACCCACGATCTGGCCACCGCTGGGTTCTTCACCGACCGCATGGCGGTGATGTACCTGGGCCGGGTCGTTGAACTGGGCCCCACCGCCGAGGTGCTCAAGGAACCGCGCCACCCCTACACCAGGGCGCTCATCTCGGTCGTCCCGGTGCCCAACCCGCGCCGCCGCCGCAAGCGAATGATTCTGCAAGGGGAGATCCCCAACGCCATTGATATACCATCTGGCTGCCGTTTCCACCCTCGTTGCCCCGACGCTGTGCCCGAGTGCCAGGAGACCGACCCGCAACTGCGCACGATAGCCGGGAGTCACAAGGTGGCCTGTATCCTGGCTTGATTCGTTTCTTCTTGGAGGTATACTGAGGAGGAGTAATGATGTACACCTATGCTGTCCTTGGGGCGGGCCGTCAGGGCACCGCCGCCGCTTACGATATGGCTCGCTGGGGTGGCGCAGACCGCGTAATCCTGGCAGACCTCGACCCGGAGGTGGCCCGCCGGGCCGCCGGGCGGGTCAACGCACTGCTATCCACCCCTGTCGCCGAGCCGGCCCAGGTGGACGTCACCGACCCGGAGGCCGTGGAGCGGCTGCTGGCCGGCGTGGACGCTTTCCTCAGCGCCGTGCCATATTACTACAACCTGGATATCACGCGGGTCGCCATTCGCGTTGGCGCGCACATGTGCGACCTGGGCGGCCACACTGGCATCGCCCGCCAGCAACACAGCTTCGACGCCGAGGCCCGCGCCGCCGGCATCAGCATCGTCCCCAACTGCGGCCAGGTGCCGGGGATGGGCACCAGCCTGATCGTCTACGCGATAGAGCTGCTGGACGAGGCTACCGACGCCTATATGTGGGACGGAGGACTGCCCCAAAACCCCCGCCCGCCCTTCGACTACCTGCTCACCTTCCACATCGCCGGGTTGACCAACGAATACGCCGAGCCGGCCGTCTTCATCCGGGACGGACAGGTGGTGGAGGTGGAGCCGATTACAGAACTGGAAGTAGTCGAGTTCCCAGAGCCTATTGGCTCCCTGGAAGCCTTTGTCACTGCCGGAGGATTGGACACGATGCCCTGGACCTATGAGGGTCGTCTGCGGACGCTGCAGAACAAGACGCTGCGCTACCCGGGTCACTTTGCCCAATTGCGCGCCTTCTTCGACCTGGGGTTGTGGGACCTGATCCCCATGCCGGTGGGTGACGTGGAGGTCGTGCCGCGGGACGTTTTCCACGCCCTGTTCGAGCCCAAAGTCACCTTCCCCGGTGACAAGGACTTGATCATCGTGCGCATCAAAGCGGTAGGGAAGAAGGGGGGGCGGGACGCCGAAGCGATGGTCGAGGCGGTAGATACCTTTGACCAAGAGACCGGCTTCACGGCCATGGAACAGGGCACCGGCTGGAGCGCGGCCATCGTGGCGGAGATGATGGTGCGGGGCGAGACCCCTCGTGGAGCCGGAGGTGTGGAAACGATGGTGCCGGCCCGGCCCTTTGTGGAGGCGCTGCGCCAGCGCGGGTTCAGCGTGACCGAGCGGGTGACGGAAAAGTAGAAACCCGCACCGCGAGGGGGAGCAAAGGCGTGACCCAACTGACAGTCCTGACCGACGATGAACTGGAAGCGATCCATCAAGCCACGCTGCGCATCCTGAACGAGGTCGGAGTCGTGCTGGCCCAGCCGGAGGCCCGGGAGATCCTGACCGGCGCAGGGGCGAAAGTGCAGGACGAGCGGGTGCTCCTGCCGCCCGACCTGGTCGAGCGGGCGGTGGCTCAATGCCCGCGCCAGGTGGCGGTTCGAGGCCGGAGCGGGCAGACGGCGGTGCTGGGAGATGGCTCACTGCACTGGCACAACCTGGGTGGCGCGCGCGACGTCTACGACCCTCGCACAGGCCAGCGCCGCCCGGCCACGGTGCAGGACGTGTGGGATGCTGCCCACCTGCTGGACGCGCTGGACAGTGTGACGACCATCACCCCCTGCTTCACTCCCCAGGACGTGCCCGGCCCGCTGATGTCCCTGGCGATGTACCGACACACGTTGCCCCACACTACCAAACCGGTGCAGGGACCCGGCGTGTTGACCGCCGCCGAAGTTGGCTACGTGGTGCGGATGGCTGCCGTCGTCGGCCCGCCCGCCCAGGTGCTCACGCTAGGCGTCTCGCCCATCAGTCCGCTCACATTTCCAGACGATGTGGCCGAAGCGATGATGGAAACCGCCCGACTAGAGATCCCCCTGGGGCCGCTGCCGTGCCCCATCGCCGGGGCCACCGCGCCGATGTCATTGGCCGGGGCGCTGGCCCAGCAGAACGCGGAACTGCTCGCCTCGGTCGTCCTGGCCCAGTCAGTACGAGCAGGGCTGCCCATGGTCTACTGCGGCCGGCTGGCGATGATGGAGCCTCGCACCGGCCTCTCGGTATGGGGTGGCGTGGAGGTAGGGCTCGCCTCCGCCGCAACCGTTCAGATCGGCCACCGCTACGGCCTGCCCGTCAACGTCTACGGCCTATCCACTAACGCCCACACGTTGGACCTGCAGAACGGCTACGAGCGGGCCCTCAACGGAGCTATCCCGGCCCTGGCAGGAGCCGACGAACTCTCCGGCATCGGCGAGATGGAGGCGGGCGTGATGAGCTCCTACGCCCAAATGGTAGCCGACGACGAGATTGCCGCCAGCGTCCGCCGGCTGTTGCGCGGCCTCGTAGCGGACGCGGACGCACTGGCAGTGGGCGTCATCGCGGAGGTGATGAACGGCCCGCGCAACTTTTTGGGAGAGCGACACACGGTGCGTTATCTGCGGGCCGGCGAGGTGCTGCACACCCGTCTGGCGGAGCGGCATCCCTGGGAGGAGTGGGACCGGGCCGGCAGGGAGGGTATGGCCGAGCGGGCCCAGGCGGAGGCGGAGCGATTGCTGGCCGAGCACAAAGTCCCGCCGCTGACAGAGGAACAGGAACGGGAACTGGACGCCATCATACAAGAGGCTGCAAGCGCTATGGTAAAGGGGTCACGATGAGCCTGCGAACCGTGTCCATCATCAACGTCAAGGGACCACCCCGCCAACGGGGACGCCAGCAGGGGGAGGGAGCGCGGTCCCAGATCGCGGGGATGTTGGCCGCCTATCGGGGGTTTTTGCCTCAGGCAAGCAAAATGACCTGGGAGGAAGCGTTGCAGGGGGCCAGTGAGTATCTGTCCCACGCTGAGGCCGGCTTTCCCCGTTTCGTCGAGGAACTGCGCGGCGTCGCCGAGGGGGCCGATGCCCCCTTCGAGGATGTCTGGCTGCTCAACTGCTACGAGGAAGTGACGGAGAGCCAGCGCGGGTCTTGCACTTCCCTGGCCGTGCGGGACGATCGCACCGCCGCCCGTCACATCCTGTTGGCCCACAACGAGGACTGGATCAGCGTGGACCGCGACCACGTCTATCTGATACACGCCGAACCGGAGAGTGCCCCAGCTTTTATTGGGATGACCTACGGGCCGCTGTTGACCAACATCGGCTTCAACGAAGAGGGCATCGGCGTGGCCATCAACTCGGTCTACAGTACCGACGCACGGCTGGGCGTGCCGCGCATTCTCTTCTCGCGGGCCATCCTCGCCGCCCGCGCCATCGGCGAGGCGATCCGGGCCTGCGTGCCCCGGGGGCGGGCAGGGGGCTACAATCACCTGTTGGCAGACGCTCACGGCGAACTGTACAGTGTGGAGAGTTCGGCCACCGCCCACGCCATACTGTACGGTGGAGATGGCTGGATAGTTCACGCCAACCACTATCTCTCTCCAAGGATGCAGGCCCTGGAGCAGCGCGGAACCTATGCCGGATCTCACGTGCGGCTCAATCGCGCCCGGCGGCTGCTGCAGGCCCAGATGGGGGAGGGCAAAGCGAGCCTGGCGGGCCTTCAAACGTTGTTGCGAGACCACGTGAACTATCCCCGTTCCATCTGCGGTCACGAGGACCCCACTGAGCCACCCCACGAGCGAGAGCAGACCGTGATCTCGCTGGTGATGGACCTGACCGAGCGCGCGGTGTGGGCCGCGCCGGGGCCGCCGTGTGAGGGAGAGTACGTTCAGCACCGGCTGTGAGAACTAGGGCAATCGCTTTTATCCAGACCTCCGAGGTCTAAATGCTCATAATTTATAAACGCAATTGACCTACTGTGAGAACTCTGGCGCACCCTGCCCTCTTCTCTCCACTTGTGGACTAGGGCAATCTCAGACAGACATGTCTGTTCAAGCGCGTCCGGCTGCCCGGCCTTGTGGTCGTTTCATAGCAGTGCAGTCGAGAACCGGGGGTCCCGCTCCAGCGTTCGCCGCAGCCCCTCCCGCAGGTTGACCTGGGGCTCGTAGCCCAACAGCCGCCGGGCCAGGGTAATGTCCGCGCAGAGACGGGAGACGCCGCCGCTCTCGGCAGGACTGTGGATCACTTCCACCTCCTGTCCTGCCACCTCGGCCGCCAGCGCCGCCAGTTCGTTGATGCTGGTCGTCTTTCCCGATCCAATGTTGATGGTACGACGGTCCACGTCAGCGGCAGTGGCGGCAGCTACCAGCGCCTCGACGACGTCATCCACGTAGACGAAATCGCGCGTTTGCCCGCCGCCGCCAAAGATGACAAGCGATCCACCCCGCAGCGCCTGGCGCATAAAACGGGGCACCACCGGCGGGTGAGAAGGAGGCAGGTTTTGGCCCGGCCCGTAAGCGTTAAAGATGCGCAGGATCACCGTCTCGATGCCCCACAACGCGCCAATGGTGCGAACATAGTACTCGGCGGCCAGCTTGCTCACGGCGTAGGGCGATTGTGGGTTAGGGGATTGATCCTCTCGCACCGGCTGGTGGGCCTGCTCACCGTAGACCGCGCCGGAGGAGGCAAAGACCACCCGGCTCACCCCGGCATCCCGCATGGCCTCCATCACGCTGACGGCACCGCCGACGTTGACCTGGTTGTACTCTCGGGGGTAGAGTATGGATTCGCTGACCTGGACGCGCGCTGCCAAGTGATAGATGCAGTCCACGTCCTGGAGGAGTGTCCACAACTTGGGCCGGTCGGCCACGTCGCCGCGAGTGAACAATACTCGCTCGTCCAGCCGAGTGGGGTCGCCCGCGCTCAGGTCATCAATGACCCGCACCTGATGGCCGTCGCTAGCCAGTCGGTTGGATAGAGCTATTCCGAGAAATCCGGCGCCGCCGGTGACGAGGAAATGCATGGGAGATCCTTTGCGAATCTACGAATGGACAGATGGCAGACGTTCTATATCTGATTGACTGACAAAACGCTGACTATCTGAACAGAGAGAAGGATCAGGACGCAGATCCTCGCAGAAACGCAGATTTAGGCAACCGCAGGTTGTACTTGATTCTTCAATGTAGATCAGCGTCCATCGGCGTTAATCTGCGTCCCAATAGAGATTTGTCAATCAACCAGCGTTCGTAACTGCTCAGGTCAGACCTCCGAGGTCTTTGACAACCGTTTCGCCCACTGCAAATGTTTAAAACGGCCAATGTTTTGCGCTTGAACAAGCTGCAATGAGACCTCGGAGGTCTAAATAACTACCAAGCTGAGCAGTTACCAGCGTTCTACATTATAACACAGTTCATCGTGAAAGGGCGAACGACCGCGCGACCCGCCGTTGACACTCTGCGCTGCCTGGAGTATACTTGTGCGCTTGGAAAACTCGAACATGATTGGAAGCAACGCAATGTCGCTCTCGATGCGCCGCATCGTGCAGACCTGGTGGCCGCTGGCCGCGAGTTGGTTGTTCATGGCCACCGAAGGCCCCATGATGAGCGCAGTCGTGGCGCGGCTGCCTGAGCCAGAGATCAACCTGGCAGCCTGGGGCGGCATAGTCTTCCCCCTGGCGCTCATCATCGAATCGCCCATCATCATGCTACTCTCCGCCTCGACCGCTCTCAGCAAGGACTGGGAATCTTATCTCAAGCTGCGGCGTTTCATGATGCGCGCGGGAGCGGTCCTGACCGCACTGCATCTACTGGTCGCCCTCACTCCACTCTATTACGTCCTTGCGGTCAAGTTGATCGGCGCGCCGGCCGAGATCATCGAACCGGCCCGCCTGGGATTGACGATCATGACCCCTTGGACGTGGGCCATCGCCTACCGCCGCTTTAACCAAGGCGTGATGATCCGCTTCGGCCACTCGCGGGCGGTGGGAATGGGCACACTGATCCGGCTGGGGACAGACGCGCTGTTGCTGGCAGCAGGCTACCTGGTCGGAACCATACCGGGTATCGTAGTCGCCGCCGGCGCCATCGCGTCTGGGGTGGTTTGCGAGGCTCTCTACGCCGGCTTGCGCGTGCGGCCAGTGCTGCGCGACCGAGTCCGGCAAACGGTCAGGGTCGGACAACCTCTGACACTCCCGGCCTTTCTGGAATTCTACACGCCCCTGGCGATGATGGCGCTCTTTAATATGTCGGTGCAGCCGATGGGCAGCGCAGCCCTCAGCCGTATGCCGCAGGCGATCGAATCACTGGCCGTTTGGTCGGTCATTTCTAGTTTCCTCTTCCTCTTTAGAAGCCTGGGCTATGCCTACAACGAAGTCGTCATCGCTTTGCTGGATGAGTCACACGCGGCGCGCAACCTGCGTCGCTTTGCAATCTGGTTGACCACGCTGACGACTGGCGCACTGCTGGTCATCGCCGCAACCCCATTGGCGGCGATCTGGTTTGGGCGCGTATCAGGGCTGAAACCCGAGCTGGTAGCATTGGCCCGGGGAGGGCTGTGGGCAGCGTTACCGATACCCGGCCTGACTGTATTGATAAAGCGGTACGAAGGCACGCTGGTCCACAACCGGCGCACCCGTCACATCACCGAAGCGATGGCGGTCTTTTTGCTCGCTAATGGTGCGCTTCTGTGGGTCGGTGTGGCCTGGGGAAAAGCAATGGGGTTACACGTCGGCCTAGTGGCCCTGGTCATTGGGCTCGCGGCACAAACTGTGTGGTTGTGGTATCGCAGCCGCGCAGAAGTGGGCAGCCTGCTGATACGAGATTTCAAGGGCTAACCGCACCATAGTGCGGATAAAGTCAAGGTACCTGTGCCCTATATAGAATCAAGGTAACTACTACTCAGCATGGGCTGTAACACAGAGATTCGCAGAGGATCTCACAGAGGAAAACAAGTTCTTGTTGCATTCTCTGTGTCCCAGTAGCATAGCGATTGAACTCCTTGAACTCCTTGACGTAGGAAATTCTTAACAAACAGAGCAGGGTTTCACTGCTGAGCACGCAGAGAGCACAGAGCAGAGCAAAGAAAGATCTCGGCGCACTCGGCGTTCTCTGCGGTGAATTCCTCGTCGGTTTAAGGCGTAGCTTTGTTAGGTAGTTACGAATCAAGAGCCTGTGGGAGATGTAGCCAGGAAATCTGGGCGTCTCCTCGTACCGTTATCAGGCGAGTGTATCACGCCGGGGACAGACGGCCCACCGCCATCACGCGGAGTGTTGAAACGCCCCGCCGACACTCGGAACCTGTTTTTAACAGGTTGCAAGTTTCAACCATGACTCCACTGAAAAAACCAGGTTTTTCAATGGTTTTATGGGACAGCGCCCCACTTTTGGCTCAAAATTGACGTGTTTGTGGGAATATCTCACCAAAAAACCTGGTTTTGGGCATTCTATCCCCGCCGACGAACAAACCAACACCTTTTTCAGGGAAGTCAACCATTGGCTTTCAGCCTTTGTCCCAAACGTGATACGCTCGCAATGCGCGACATTGACGGCTACTTTTTGATATGCTACAATGCAGCAGTGCAGAGTGCTTACCGTGCACTTTTTGACATAGAAGGATTGATCGTGGACAACCCGAATGCTCACTGATATTTATAGGCCATTTCGTGATCCCCAGACCGCCCGCGCCGTGGCCGAGGCCATCGGTGCCCGTGTCACCCGTCCCGCCCGCCTGATGGAGTTCTGCGGTGGGCATACCCACGCCATACTTCGTTTCGGTATCCCCGATCTATTGCCGCCCGCCGTCGAGTTGCGCTCCGGGCCGGGCTGTCCCGTATGCGTCACCGCCGCCGCCGACCTTGACCGGGCCATCGCCCTGGCCCGCGTCCCCGACGTGATCCTGACCACCTTTGGCGACATGATCCGCGTGCCGGGCAGCCGCTCTTCGTTGGCCCGGGTCAAGGCGGAAGGGGCCGACGTGCGCGTGGTTTACTCTCCATTGGACGCGCTGCGCATCGCTCGCCAGAACTCCGACCGCCCGGTGATATTCCTGGGCGTGGGATTCGAGACCACCGCGCCGATGGTCGGCTCGGCGGTGCTGGCGGCGGAGGCGGAAGGAGTGGGCAACTTTACCGTCTTCAGCACCCACAAGCTGACGCCGCCGGCCACCCGCGCGATTCTGGAGGCGGGGGAGGTGGCGCTGGAGGGCATCATCGGCCCCGGGCACGTCACTACCGTCATCGGCTCCGACGGCTGGCGCTTTTTGCCCGACGATTATGGTATCCCCTGCGCGGTCGCCGGCTTCGAGCCGCTGGACATCCTGCGGGCGATCTTGGCGCTGGTGGAAATGGTCGAGGAGCGCCGCCCCGACGTGGACAACGCCTACGCTCGCAGCGTGCGCCCGGAGGGGAACGTCGTTGCCCAACGGGTGTTGGAGCAGGTCTTCCAGATCGCGGACGTCGAGTGGCGTGGCTTTGGTACGCTCCCCGCCAGTGGCCTGCGGATGCGAGAGAGTTATGCCCGCTTCGACGCCGCCCGTGCTTTCCCGGTGGAGCTCCCTCCCGCCCGCGAGTATCCCGGCTGCCGCTGCGGGGAGATCTTGCGCGGCGTGCTCTTGCCCACCGAGTGCCCGCTCTTTGCCAGGGCCTGCACGCCCCAGCACCCTATCGGCCCCTGTATGGTCAGCGCCGAGGGTTCCTGCGCGGCCTATTATCGCTATGGCATCAAGAACAGTGCTGGGCAGGATCAGCGGATAAAAGATCGGCCTGATCCGTGAATCCCACCTGTTCGCGTCCTCCCGTTTGCCCGGTCGTCCACTCTGGTGTACACTGTCTCAACCTGTTTTTTACGTGGACTCTGGCGAAATCTGTACATGCTCGTTCCATCAGGCCGCGCTAGTGAGGCGAAGCATGGCGCTCCCAACACCGTATCCAGAACGCAAGTCGCTCGCTCATACAGTCCGATCACTGTAATATCGCATTGAGGCAAAAGTGGCACAAGTATGAAATTCTGGTATCATGAGCAGCAGACCAGTTCAAGGGAGGTCAGCAACTCGTGGCTAGAACGGCTAAGCACCTGGAAGTACAAGCGCGGCACATT
>Ga0180432_10002919_pt1 | contig 25138 bp, 15 predicted proteins | sample SS_ome_10_FD_132414 | JGI IMG/M metagenome (GOLD analysis project Ga0180432, IMG submission 132414) | Hypersaline lake sediment archaeal communities from the Salton Sea, California, USA - SS_1_MS_2 metaG | ecosystem: Environmental > Aquatic > Non-marine Saline and Alkaline > Hypersaline >... | reverse complement strand
AAGCCCCTCTGAGAGAAAAGCTGCCCGGCGGCTTCTATGATCTTCGCCCGGGTCGTCTCGGAATCCTTTTGGGTGCCCATGTGGTGTTATTTTTTCGCTAATATTTGAACAAATGTTTGATACTATTGTATCGAACTAACGTATCGAACTATCGTATCGTACTTTTGTATCGAACATATGTACCGAACAACTGTTCTAATGTCAAGCAAAATATCACGGCATCGAAAAAAAACATATTCTATTTAATAGAGGGAAAAAACGGCGTGGGAGTGTGTATCTTTCCCCGTGTGGGGGAGAAGATCGCCGGGAACGGCGATCTGTCATTCTTTTGTTGAACGCTGCGGGGCGCCGCCACCGGACGGTGTGATTTCAGCACAAAAAAATAGGGGGGCGATGCGCCCCCCTTACGAAAATGGTGTTCGTATGGGAAAGGGATAATATCATTCACACGGACATGGTACGCGGCCCTTTCATGAAAGGTCTTATAAACACAACACACACCAGGAGAATCACTCGACCTCCTGAACTTTCGCCGCTTCCAGAACCATGTGTATAATAATTTTCACGAGCCAATCATCTTTATGAAATACCTTTCTGAGACCTGGAGCGATAGCGTTTACGTAATGGTTATAGTACCCGAAGAGCGACAGCAAACCAATCAATCCAATTGTCGCGAAGCGGATCTCGTTGGACTGGGCCGGCTTATCCGTGATACGGCCGATAATCTCTGCGATGAAGTCCGTCTCGGGCCTGAAAAACACATCAACGACCTCCTCGAATACCGGGCTCGGATACCAGCACTCCCGGTCGATGATCGCCAGCTCCCAGTTGGACACCGTCTGTTTTGAATACTGCTTGATCGCCTCACTCACGAATATGAAAAGGGCCTCGTTGGGATCAAGATTCAGGAGGTAATCTCGCTCCTCCGTCGACATCAACGCCGATCTGCAGGCATATAGCAATACTTCTCGATACAGGGCGTCCTTGCTTCTAAAATGATAGTTCAACGCGCTGAGGTGCGTGTCGGCCTTCTTTGCGATTTCCCGGACGGTAACGGCGCTGAAACCCCTCTCCGTGAAAAGCTGTCCGGCGGCCTCTATGATCTTCGCCCGGGTCGCCTCGGAATCTTTTTGGGTACCCATGAGTGTCTCTTCTTCGGTTTTTTATAGGTCATCTGTTTCGAACATATGTATCACACGATTTTCCAAATGTCAAGTACAAACTATTAGATACAACATAATAGGGGGTGCCGTCACCCAGCGGGGGGTACATCCCCGGGTTAGACGTCTTCGGTATTTTTAGGACTCACAACACCCGCCTTCGTTTTCGTGTGGACACGTAATATACGATTCTGATACAGTAACACCCTGTTACCCCGAACGGGGAAGCGACGGGTACGTGAACACACATCATATATTGATCCGGGAGAGAGTATGAGGGTTCTTCTGATATCGTCCAGCCGGGAGCTGACGCCGGACCCGGTCTCCCCCCTGGGGGCTGCCTATGTGGCCGCCGCGGTGAGAAACGCGGGCCACGATGCGGATATTCTGGATGTACTCTTCACCGACGACCCGAAGGGCGCCATCGTGGAGCGGATCGCCGACTTTCGACCGGACGTGGTGGGAATCTCGATTCGAAACCTCGACAACGTCTCCTATCCCCTGGCGGTGTCGTTCATGGATGAAATAGAAAACGCCGCCCGAGCGGTGCGGTCGGTCTTCTCCGGCCCCGTCGTCCTGGGTGGGTCCGGCTTTACCATGATGCCCCGAGAGGTGCTTGCCGCCGTGGGAGAGGAGATGGGTATCGTCGGCGAGGGGGAGGAGGCGATGGTGCTGTTGCTGTCGGCCCTGTCGGTTGGGGGTGACCTGTCGGACATTCCGGGGCTCGTGGTAATGAACGGGAAAAGCGCCGAAATCGACAATCCTCCCCGGCTCATCCGGGACATCGACGCGGTGGAACGCCCCGCCGGGGACCTGGTGGACAACGCCGCCTACCTGAAATGGGGCGGGATGGGAAGCGTCCAGACCAAGCGCGGGTGCACGGCGGGCTGCATCTACTGTACCTATCCCATCGTCGAGGGGAGGAGCATCCGGACGAGGGATCCGAAGGCGGTGGTGGATGAGATCGAGCACTCCCTCGTCGAATGGGGGGTGGATACCTTCTTCATTGTCGACAGCGTCTTCAATGCCCCCCCGGAGCACGCCCGGGAGATCGCCCGGGAGATCATCCGACGAAAGCTCTCGGTCCACCTCGCGGCGTATATCTCTCCGGCGTTTATCAGCGAGGGATTGCTGGACGACCTGGTGAGGGCGGGGATGACCGGCCTGGACCTGGGGGCGGATAGCCTCTCGGATCCGGTATTGAAAAAGCTCAATAAAAATTTTACGAAAAAAGACGTCATCGAGGCCGTCCACGCCGCCCATGCCGCGGGGATGATGACGTGCCTCAATATCATTTTCGGGGCGCCGGGGGAAACCGAAGACTCGATGCGGGAGACGGCGGACCTCATCGACGAGCTGTCTCCCACGGCCCACCACGCCATGGTGGGCATCAGGATATTCCCGGGGACCCGGCTCCAGAAGCTGGCGGTGGCGGAGGGCATGGACGAGGCCCGAAACATCGGCCTTGAGCCGCTATTCTACATCGCCCGGGATGTGGCCCAGACCGCGGTGGAATTCGTCCACGAGCGCGCCGTCAGCCGCCCGAACTGGATCGTCCCCGGCCAGATGGTCATGGCGGGTCAGGATTTCAGCGGGATCCTCAGGCCGGAGCGGTACGACAGCGGGCTTGGCGCCCCCTTCAGGATGCAGGGCATCCGGGGGCCCCTGTGGGAGATGATGGGACGACCCGACGAAGAATAGCGCCGAAAACCGGGCAGAATCATTCATTGACCTTAAAGGACTGGGAGAATGGAAGGAAAGCACGAAGACATGTATAGGGATGTCATTGAAATCGAACAGCTGCTCTATCGGTGCAGTCACGCGGTGGACAGGGGCGACATTGAAACGACCGTATCGCTCTTCCAGCCCGATGCCCTGCTGGTCATCACCTGGGAGGAAAACGGGAGCCACAAGGGACACGATGAAATACGAAAATGGTTCGAAAACTACGAGCAGGTCGTCCGGAGTGCAACAAGTTATTTGCGACACCGGATTACCTGCCCCGTCATCGATGTCGACGGCGACCGTGCCTCGGCCGCCTCTTACCTGGAAGTCGAGGCGGCGGGCAGGGACACCGGCCGGGTTATAAAAACCGTGGGCCGGTACGACGACACATTCGCGCGAACTGAAACGGGCTGGCGCTTCACGGAGAAAGTGATATCCATGGACAACACCTACGCCCTCTGATCCCGGATTACATCAAATTACTTATATTATATGTATTTCACATCCGACAGCTTCCGGGGAGGGGCCTTCCTGAACATGTATTTTGGATGCCCCAGAATGACCGAGGCGGACACCTCCCGGTCGTCCGGGAGATCGATCAGCGCTCGTATCTCGGCCACCCGGTTGCACGCCGGGGGAATCAGGTCGTTGAAACAGGTGCCGATGCCGATTGCCTCGGCCACCATCACCGCGTGAAACGCGGCGATCAGGCAATTCGCCTCGCCCACCGGCTCGTAGGTGGGACTGTGAAAGAGCATCAGCACGGGCGCGCACCTCAGGATGTCGTTGCGCTTCCCCTCCCGATACCATTGGATGTACCAATGCATGCCGGGCATGACGAAATCCTGGAGCGTCCTCAAGCCCTTCTTCCCCGCCTTTCGCTTGACGATCATCCGGGCGATCGGATTTTTCAGGGCCTTTTCCAGCTTCTCATACATGGTATAGGAATGCTCCGAGAGCTTCGCCAGTGTGTCCGGATCGTCTATCACGATCACCCCGGTGGTGTTCTTCCCCGCTCCCGTGGGGGCGACCCGGGCGGCCTCGATGACGGCATCCAGCGTTTCCCGGGCAACCGGCGCATCCTTGAAGGTACGAACGGAGCGTCGTTCTCTCATCAGCACAAGCAGCTCTTCACCGTCGATATCTGCGCCCCGAACCGGAGTGAACTCGTCGTCCTTCAGGGTGTCCACTCGTATGGCGTCCCGGGGACAGACCGCAACGCAGTGACCGCATTCCATGCACAGGGAGACGCGCTCCGGGGAGACACTGTTTTTCTTCTTACCGTCTTCTATGACGATTTCCAGGATATGCCGGGGACAGACGGCTTCGCATATGCCGCATGCGGTGCATGCCGTTTCGTCGATACTGATCATGGCGACCTCACAATCCGGAGACATCAGTTCTTTTGTAATACCAAACAGAGAGACATTTCTGAAATATCATATAATGTGGATGCATGTCCAATTTTTTTTACACCCATACCGCCCGCGTCATCACCTCAGATCAACATATCAACACGGCCTTTGTACTGCGCCCCCCGGACAATCCCCGGATGAGGCGCGGTCGGCTTCAAATCCGCCTCCATATTTAATATTCCTGCATAAAAGTATTGAATGTACAGCGCATTATCTATTACAATCAGAGGTGATAAAAATATTCCTGCACACCCTCTGATATTCATGTTGCAGTTCACGCTCCCGGAGAAAAAAAGAGATGAAAAAGAAACAGGCGGACCACGCAAAAGAGGTAGAAACGCTCACAGCGAAAATCAGGGAACTCGAAGCCGTTATACAAGAGCTGGCCGGATCGTCCGATACTCATGAAAACGGGCAATCAAAGCTGGAAGACATCCTGGAGAACATCCAGGATGGATACTACGAATCCGACCTCTCCGGAAACCTGACATATATCAACAGCTCTCTCACGGATATGATCGGGTATTCCAAAGAAGACGTCCTCAACGAAAACTTCAACCGATTCCTGCCGGAAGATCATCAGAAAGACATCATACCCCTGTTCAAGTCGGTCCAACGAACGGGGACACCGATCAAGACCGCTGCCGGTACGTTCCTGAAAAAAAACGGCGATATCTGTGACCTCGAATTCTCCATCTCAACACGAAAAAACAAGCTCGGTGAAATCATCGGTTACAGCGGTATCGCCAGAGACATCACCGAGCGTCTCAAAACAGAGAAGGAGGAAGATTATCTCAGAATCCTCAACGACAGCATCATCAATTCCATGCTCGATCCCATAGACATTATCGACAGGAACTACAAGATAGTGTACCAGAATAATGCCAGCGTTGAGAAGTTCGGCGACGGCATCGGAAAACGATGCTATCGTTTTTTTTCCAAACGATCCTCGCCGTGCCCCCATTGCAGGACAATGGACACGATAACAGAAAATATCTCAATCAAGCGCGAAACCGATTATCGAAACATGACCTGGGAGATCCTCTCATTCCCCATCCTCATGCCGGACGGCGAATCACACGGCGCCCTCGAAGTCTTCAGGGATGTCACGGAGCGAAAGCAGACAACTGATGCCATACAGCGATCGGAAGAGCAGTGGAGAAGTATCTTCGAGAACTCCATCGATCCCTTTTTCACGACGGATCTGGAGGGAAACATCAACACGGTAAACACCGCCATGGATCAGCTCACGGGATACTCAAAAAGCGAGCTTCAGAAAATGAATTATACAGACCTGATGGATTCCGATATGGCCGAGCGGGTCAAGCTCCACTTCAAGCGTCTGTATAGAACGAAGATACCAATACAGCACAAGGTTTATTCCATCAAAAACAAATTCGGCGATGAGCTGATTATCGAGGCGAATGTCAACATTATCAGGGAGGGGGACGCCATCGTCGGATTTCAGGGATCGTTTAAGGATATTACGGTCAGCAAGTTGATGGAAGACGCCCTAAGGGAATCCGAAGAGCGAATCAGGAACATCTTTGAGACATCCGCGGACATCATCTTCGTATCTGATATTGGCGGCAAAATCATCGATATCAATCCCGCTATCGAAACAATATCCGGATATTCGGTCAATGAGATGATCGGCGAACACACCATCAGGTTTTACAAGGATCCGAAACAGAGAGAACAGGTCATAGAAGAGCTGAGACAAAAAGGGTCGGTAAAAAACAAGGAGGTACTGTTTTTGAAGAAAGACGGCTCCGTCCTGGACAGCCTCATCACCATAGCCCCCCGTCTCAATAAACAGGGCGAAATGATCGGCATACAGGGAACCATCAAGGATATCACCGAGAAGAAGTGGCTCGAACAGCAGCTCGTTCAGGCTCAAAAGATGGAGGCCCTGGGAAACCTCGCCGGGGGAATCGCCCACAACTTCAACAACATCCTCGTAGGCGTCATGGGATACGCAGAGCTTCTCATGAATAAAAAAGACGAGAACGACCCGGACTACAAGGCCGTGAAGACGATTTTCGAGGGCACAACCCGGGCGGCGGAAATGACCCGCCAGCTCCTGAATGTCGCCAGGGCCGGCGAACATGTCGCCCGAAAAATTCAGCCGGAACATATCATTAAAAACACACTGACGCTTATAAAAAACATCTTCGATAAAAACATCACCATCACCACCCATATTCAAAAGGATATCAAGCCCATCATGTGCGACCAGGGACAGCTTGAGCAGTGCCTGTTGAACCTCTGCATAAACGCCCGGGACGCCATGCCCACAGGCGGGGAGCTGATAATTGAAATCGATAATAGATACATCGAGGAGGAATACGCCCGGTCTCACCTCGAGTCCAAAATCGGCGACTATGTGGTGCTGACGGTTTCGGACACCGGGATCGGCATGAGCCCCGAGGTAAAACAGCGGATATTCGAGCCCTTTTTCACCACGAAAGGAGATCGGGGCGGCACCGGGATGGGCCTGGCGACGCTTTACGGCATCATCAAAAATCATGACGGGTTCATCAATGTATACAGCGAGGAGGGGGTCGGCACGACTTTCAAGCTCTACATCCCCGTATCGGAAAAACAGGTGGAGGAATCTTTGGAGGTACACCCCTCCTCCGAAACCCTCCAGGGCACCGAGACGATCCTGCTGATAGACGACGAGCATCATGTGCTGGACACGTGGGGGGACCTTCTGGAGGAGAATGGATATGTCATCCTCACCGCCGAGGATGGCCCCCGGGGGGTGGAGATTTTCCAGGAGCGTACGGGAGATATCGATCTGGTGATACTCGATTACATCATGCCCGGCATGGGGGGGCCGGCCGTCATCGAGCGGCTCACGGAGATCGACCCGGATGTGAAGATCCTCGTTGCATCAGGATACAGCGAAAACGGCCAGGCCAAAAAGATCATGAGCGACGATACCGCCGGATTCATCCAGAAACCGGCGACGATAAAGGAGCTGCTCAACAAGGTAAGAACCGTTTTAGACCGATAGGACACCAGGGAAATCCGCGTGAGGATACACCCCTGATCCGCACAGGAAGGGTGTATCCTCTCCGCATATCTGATGGAACGACTCTTCACCCCTCAAGAACGCCTGAGAGGATTTCCCTCACCTTCCCGGCGGTCTCGCTTGTGATTTCCCAGCATCTGACCATCCCATCTTCCTCGATGTATCTCCGGACGCCTGCAGGGGTCGAGAGATCGGTGCCGATGATCTCCCGACACTGCGTGGAGCCGAAACGCCCGGCAAACCACTCACCCAGAACAGTGCCGACGTTCATTGACCTGTTGAACTTATTGACATCGTCGGCCAGGGCGTCTTCCCCACGCTTCATCATCCGCATCATCCTGAGCACCCGGGGTATGCTGTCCTCGATTTCACCGACGGCCGCCCCGATGGCGACCACGCCCGCGGTGAAGGCGCCGCAGGTGAGCCCCGAGAGCACGGACCCGCCGACAAACGCCCGGGCGGCGTCATGGATGAGTGCATCGCCACCGGTGAGATCGGCGACGCCCGACAGCACAGAGTTGGCGCAGTGGAAAGACGCGTCCTGAAAGGCATTCAGCAGGCGCTCATACTCACCGCAGAGATCGACGGGGAGGAGTGCGGTTTCGGCCTCCCGTTTTGTCTGACGGGCAAGCCCCCTCGCCGAGCAGACTGCCTCCAGACACGCCTGCATGCCGGCGTCGGGGGTGTTGATGCCGTCGCATCTGAGGCTGCCGTGTGTCGAGAGAAATCGGCTCATGTAGTGCCTCCCCGCATGAATGTACAGGGGGACGCTCTGGACCTCTTCGTTCATCTCCGGCGTCAGGGCCAGGTGCATGAGCGTCGAGGTCACCCCGCCGCACTCGCATCCCATGTTGCCGATGCCCCCGGGAAGGCCTGCGGCGAGCTTGATCAGCCCGGTGTACTCGGCGCCGCCCGCCTCATCCCGAATGAGCGTGTGCATGACGCTCGGGGCGCAGTGTCCCATGCGGAGCATCGTTCCCATGCAGCGGGCTCGATCCAAAAGCGGAGACGAGCCCCCTCCGGCAACGCCCGCCGGGAGACCGCACGCGACACACGACGCAGCGGCAGCCCTTGTAAAGTCTCTTCGTGACATGACGACCTCTTCAATCTTCATCTTTCTCTCCTCCGTGCTTTCTGGTTGTGTCTCGGACGTCGAAGCGTCCCGCTGTTCGCGAAACATCCCGCCGGATCGGCTCATCCCGGTCCCATTAGTGAATAAATTGTTCATTTTATATGCAAAAAAATTACTTCATGAATCCCGAGACGCCGAAGAAGTGGTAATCCAGGATGTTGCCGAACGCGGCCTTGATCTCGTCGGTCCGGGTGAACGACTTGAGGATTTCCACGATCGCGTCGTACAGATTTTCGTAAATGAGTCGAAGCATCCGCCCCTTCAGCTCGTCGATGTGTACCGGGTGGTCGATGGTATCGGTGTATCTCATGGCCATCCGCGTCATCAGGTCGACCAGCTCGTCCTTGAATCCGTGGTAGGGATTTCCCTCCCGCTCTTCCATGATGATGATGACCTGGCGGCGATACGCCACCAGGTACTCGAAAAGCCGCTCGTCCATCAGATCCATCGCCGGGGCGTGCCGGGCGTTTTCAAGCTCCATGCCGTCGGCGATCATGAACTTGCTTCCGATCATCTCCCTCAGGGTGTCGATGATATCCCGGGGCACCAGCTCGCTGAACAGCTCCTCCTTGCTTTTGTAGTACCGGTAGATATTGCCGACGGAAATCCCGGCGTTCCGGGCGATATCCGCCATCACCGCTCCCTGATACCCCATATCACAGAAGGTCGTCAGGGCCGCGTTGTCTATTCGGTGCTTGATGTCTTCCTTGAGTGTCTGGGCCATGTGTCCTCTGATACCCCATGTCACAGAAGATTGCCGGGATTATCTCGTCTCTTCGGGGCTCGATGTCTTCATTAAGAATGTCCTCCTCTAATAATGAATTATATGTTCACTATACGCCCCTTGTCAAGAAAAAAACGCCGGGTGTCGGACGCACGGGGATCATCACCGTCTCCAGCAAGGAGGGAATCGGCACGACATCTCAACACCCTCTCCCGATATCGATGACACGGAGGAAAAACGCCCCTGGACATGCGGTTCTTTCCTGAAACCCTGCAGGGTACCGAGACGGTCCCGTCGAGAAACGAAGCACCTCACGTGCCGGATATGTGCAGGGGACATCCTGGAGAGAACGAATAGGTGCTCCTCATCGGAGAGGACGGTCCCCGGGGGTCGGGGATATGAAGGCGGCGGTGCAGGGGCTCCTTGAGAAGGTCGGAATTGTCGGAGACGGAGACGAACACATCTCCGGGGAGAGTCTGCTCACCCGGGAGTGCATCCTTCGAGGGCGCTTCTCCTATTCCTGTGCCAGCCCTCGAAACGACATCTCCAGGGCCTGCTCGATCAGGTCGGCGAGATTCACGCCGATGACGTTTTTGATGTTGTCCCGCTCATCGAGCAATATCAGTCCGTCCATCATCGCCCAGAAGACCGTGGTCGCCTTCCAGGTATCCACCGGGATGAATTCCCCGCCGTCGATCCCGTCTTGAATGACGCCCTCGATCTTCTTCAGCACGCCGCGGGTTTTATCATCGATGACGGTGCTCAATTCGCTGTCGGTCTCCTTGAGCTCGTCGGGAGCCGCGCACACGATAGACATGATGTCGAAATATTCCCAGTACTCCCGATAATAATCGAGATACATGAACGCCAGGCGTGTAAGCTTTTCCCGGGAGGTCATCTCCCGCCGGGCGATCACCGTATCGATGGCGTTCTGCAGGATATCAAGCCCCTCGTCCTGCAGGGCCTTGAAGACCTCGATCTTGTTTTTGTAATAGAAATAGAAGATGCCGGTGCTCACCCCGGCCTTGGCGGTGATCATCTCGATGGTGGTGCCGTAGAAGCCCTTTTTGAAGAAGAGCTCACGGGCCGCCTTCAGGATGCGCTCCTTTTTCTTCTGCTTGTCTTCGGCGGTCCTGGCCCGCCGTTTTTCCGTGCTCATGTCACTTCGTTTCTGCTTTTCTGAGACTTTTTATCCCACTGTTGATATTCATCGGTTGGTATTGAAATAGTGAAAAAAAGGTTGACACGCCTCAACTTTCCAATATAATTGAATCGGATTCAATTATATCCATTGCTCATACATATCATATTTTGCACCGTCTGTAAAAAGGAATTTTTTACGGAACACGGTGCCCGCTTTCCACACGGGATACGTCCAAAAAAAGGAGGGGAAATCATGGAGATTCGAGATCGTGCAAGTGAGCGTATCAAGAGAATCCGCACACGGTATCTTCGAGACCTCTCGGTTGTTTCCATCGAGCGGGCTCGGTATTATACCGAGTCATGGAGGAAAACCGAGGGGAGCGGCCTCTCCACCGGGGTGCGTGTGGCCCTGGCGATGAAAAACGTCTATGAGCATATGAACTTCTGGATAGATCCGGACGATAGGATCGCCGGCACCTGGACGGAACATTACCTCGGGATACCCCTCGATCTGGAGCGAGGCCTCTTCAACGACGTCATGGAGATCGAGCTGGATCGGTTTTCCATGCTCCGCTGCCTGGTTCGGTCAAATGTCAGGTTTTTTCTGTATATGCTCAAGCGCCACGGCATGATCGACTTCTTTTCATACTTGAAACAGATCAAGAATGTGGGTGCGGCGATGCCGAGCATCGGCCTCAAGCCGATCCACCAAAGGGACGTGAACGCGTACACCATCAATCGCCGGGATAAAAGAATCCTCCAGAAAGAGCTCCTGCCATACTGGAAGGGGAAGACCGTCGTCGAGATCTTCAAGCAAGGGCTTGAGGAATCCGACGTATACAAGGGCGATGTCCAGGGCTTTTTCGCGGCGCTTCCCACAACGAACTCGAAAAACGAGACGATCATCTCAACCGGCGCCGCCCTGGGGAACTGGCAGGGGCACGTCATCCCCGATCACGAAGCAATAATAACAAAGGGTCTGTTGAAGATACGACAGGAGGTCCGGGACATCCTCGACGGCGCGGAAGGGATGGCCGCCGAGGAGACGGACGTCGTGAGGTCCATCGATATTGCCCTGGAGGGGATGATTATATACGCCCGTCGTCTGACCGAAAAGCTGAAAAAAGATCATGAAAAGGAACCCGACCCGGCGCAGAGGGAGATCCTTGCCGGGATGCTGGAGAGCACGCGGAGGGTCCCCCTCCATCCGGCCGGAACATTCCGGGAGGCGGTGCAATCCTACTGGACGGCGAAAACGGCCCTTGAGCTCGCCCTGCCCTTTAACGTCCACACCCCGGGTCGCCTTGATCAAATACTGTATCCCTATTACACGGCTGATATTGAGAAGGGCGAGATAACCAGGGACGAGGTGTGTGAGCTCCTGGAGGAGCTGTTTCTCAAGATCATGAGCCACAACATGCGGCCCTACTCGAATTACAACGGCTTTTTCGCCGCCCGGTATGAGGGATCCGAGCCGGTCACCCTGGGGGGAGTCGACGAACACGGCGCCGATGCCACGAACGAGCTGACCTACGTGATGCTGGACGCCGCGGAAAATTCCAAGACGTGCCTGAATTTCTCCGTGCGCTTCCATGAGAACTCTCCCGAGGAGCTGTATCTGAAGGTGGCGGATATGCAGTATCACGGCACGTCCAACGTATCGGTGTTGAACGACACGGTCTGCATCGAGGCGATGGAAAAGCGGGGGTATCCAAGATCGGACGCCCTCAATTACGCCATGGCAAGCTGCGTGGACCTGTGCATCCCGGCAAAAACCGGGAGTATCTCCTTTTCCGTGGTGCTTTTATGCAGGATACTGGACATGACGCTTCGAAACGGCGACGCCCTGACGCTTCTCGGACTCGTGCGGGACGCGGGGCCCCATACCGGAAACCCGGACGACTTCACCTCCTACATGGAGCTGGAGGACGCCTTTGTGGAGCAGGTGGCGTTTCAGATACGCAATATCGTCGATGCGACGAAGATCAGGGATCGCGTATTCGCCGAACACCTTCCCTCGCCCCACATCTCGGCCCTGGTCCAAGGACCCCTTGAAAAGAAAAAAGACATCACCCGGGGGGGAGGCATCTACGACCTGGAGGGGATTCTCTACATGAGCAGCATCGCCAACGTAGTGGATTCGCTGTACGTGATGAAGAAGCTGATCTTCGAGGAAAAGAGATTCACCTTCGCCCAGCTTATCGAGGCCATAGATCACAACTTCGCGGGCTCTGAGGATTTGCACGCCATGATACTGGGCGTGGAGGGAAAGTGGGGAAACGGGTATTCCGAAACCGACGAGATCGCCCACAGGGTCACAAAGAGAATCTTTGAAAAGACGTTCACGCACAAAACCTACAAGGGCGGATTCGTGGCCCCATTTGTCAATTCCATGACCTCCCATACCTACGACGGCCGGGTGTGCATCGCCACCCCGGACGGCAGAAAGGCGGCGAAACCCTTTGCGTCAAGCTGCAATCCCTACAACGTGGACAAGAACGGTCCCACCGGGGTTCTGCGCTCCGTCAGCCGGATCGACTTCACGAACGTACTGGGAGCGCCGGTCAATATCCGCATGCATCCCTCGGCCATCGGGAAGAATCCCGAAATGCAGAAGAAATGGGCCTCGTTGATCCGAACCTACTTCAAAATGGGGGGGGAACAGCTTCAGCCCACGGTGGTCTCCACCGATGTCCTCAAGGCGGCCCAGAAGCATCCGGATGAGTACTTGAACCTGGTCGTCAAGGTCGGGGGATACAGCGCCTATTTCGTCGACCTGGGCCACGAGATACAGAACGAGGTGATCTCCCGGTCGGAGCACCGATCGCTGTAGGAATAATCTCCATGAGGGCGCGCCCCGGGTATATGCCGGGGCGCGCCTCTCTCCGTGAAGCTCTCCCGGCGTTTCTTCTATATCCACACATCACCCGGCGCGGTGAGGTCGCTCTCGACGTCGCCGGTGTTGACGGTGCCCGCCGTCTCCACCAGCAGCACCCGGCACTCCTCCTCAGCCCTCGGCCTGTGCTCCACGCCTCTGGGGATGACAATCATCTCCCCGGGGCCGAGGGGCGCCTCGCCGTCTCGAAAGTCGATGATCATCCTCCCCTCCAGGACGAGAAACACCTCGTCGGTGTTCTCGTGGGCGTGCCAGACGAACTCCCCCTGAAGCCTCACCAGCTTGAACTGATGGTCGTTCACCTGTGCGATGATCTTCGGCGACCACTGTTCGGTGAAGAGCGACAGCTTCTGTGCAAAATTGATTACGTCGGGTTTCATACGGGTATCCTTGTATGGAATTCTGCGTCATGTCATGGAACATGCATAATTATATACAAATATCCACTCCAAGCATACAGGTATCTATGTCTTCGCATGGACGAATCGTGACGGTATGCATGAAAAACGGATAGTGTGATGTATACATACCGGAGGCCCTGCCTCGGCCACCGGCGATTCAGGTCAATCGTTATGGATCGATTTCGGATCGGGAATAGTGTTTAATCTGTAACGGGGGGGTGGATCCCGTCTCCGAAAGGAATAGCGTATATCAAAAGGTGGGCGATCACCCCCTTTTTTTTGTACGGCGGAGTGTCGTTGGAGCTTTCTTTGTTTCGAGAGACATGCCCTGATTGCTGAAGACGGCAAGCCGATACCGTTTTTATGGAAGCAGGTCCCTGAAACGGCCGGGTAAACACTAATAGATAGGCACTATAGATATACTAATGTTAATATATATTTATTTATTTTTGAATTATCCTTGACACTTTATAAAACCCTCTGGTATTATATGAGCCTTTTATTTTATTCACGTGACCATGCAATTCCATTTCCACTCAAAACTGTCACGCTCACCGCTCTTCAGTGACGCGTCTTATCTTCACTCTTCTACAATTTCAGTTGCGCTTACATCGGGAGGTACTCATGAGAAAACCTGTTTGCTCACTGTGCGTGTTCGTCTGCATGCTCTCCTGCCTTTTGTGCATTACGGCGTCGTCACCGGGGGCCGAGGGCATCCTCAATACCGACACCACCGGGACGAGCCTGGTGATGGCGGATCTCGCCCTTCGGGACACCATCTCCTACACACCTGATCCATCCGACTGGACAATCTATTTCCACCCCGGCATCCGCTTCGGGACCGACGACCGGGTCATCGGCTTCTACGACGTGGTGGTGCCGGTGTATCTGTCGGACACCTCCATGCTCTTCGTGAACCCGAGGTTCAGCCACGACAGCATGGATGGCCACGAGTGGAACCTGGGGGGCGGCTACCGCCACATCCTGTGGAACGATCAATTGATGCTCGGCGTCAACGCCTACTATGATATCAAGAAGCATGGAGACAGCGGCAAGTACTTCGACCAGTGGGGTATGGGATTAGAGGCGATGGGTGAATTCGACGACGTCCTGGCATCGGTTGGCGGCCTGGGGCTGACGGGGCGGTTCAACTTCTACGTGCCGCTTTCCGGGTCGAAATCCGGTGTGGGCACGGGCGGCGCCGGCGCCGGAGGCGGATATACATTCAGCTCCCTGGGTATCTATACTGACATTGGCGGTGGCGGCGGCACCGTGTATGAGCCCCTGGCCGGGTTGGACTATGAAATGGGAGTGCGTATCCCGTATCTCTCCAACTACGTGGAGATCTGGGCCTATGCCGGGGGGTATCACTACCAGGGGCGGGAGTCGGGGCATCTTGACGGCTTCTGCGGAAGGATCGAGGTGATCCCCGCCGACTTCCTGGCCCTGGACTTCGAATATAGAAACGACAACTGGAACGGCGATGAGCTGTACGGCGAGGTGAAGGTGGAGGTGCCCTTCTCCATCGGGAACCTGGTTCGGGGCGAGAACCCCTTCGAGGGTCTGGGGAGCCGCTTCGGCGGAAGCCGGGACCTTCATGAAAGAATGGTGGAGCCGGTCCGGCGGGATATCGACATCAAGATCGAGACCATTACAAGAACCGGCGGCGGGGCAATCACTTCCGACGGTTTGATCGAGGAGATCATCTTCGTGAGCGAGGGGGCCGCGGCCGGTACGGGGAATGGATCCTATGAGAAACCCTATGCCTCCATCGACGAGGCGCTGGGAGACGGGCGCCTGGGCGTGACCGCCTTCACCATTCACGTGATCAATGACGATCAGGGGGACATGGTAGCCGGGGGTGGTGATTTCACCACCGTGGGGGGTATTACGAACCTCCTGATATGGGGAAGCGGGGCGAGCCATCCGGTATACGGTACACCAGTGAACATGACTCTCGGCTTCCCGGAGATCGACACTATTCTCGTCGTGGACGATGTCAACGCTGAGGTCATGGGCCTGTACTTCAATCCGAACGCGGCCAGCTACGGCCTCGCCGCAACCGGAGCTACCGGGATTAGGGTCCATGACAACATGTTCACCGCGTTTACCAATCCGGCGCTCAGATTCGATAATTTCGACGGCGCGTCAGTATATAACAATACGTTCGGTGGAAACGGGTACGGCATGGAGCTGAACGGAGGCTCCGTCCTCGATGTGTATGACAATACGTTTGCCGGAAGATCGGGGATCGCGGGGACCGGCGGGACGAATATATCAATTACCGGCAATACTTTCGACGTGGAGAATTACGGGATCGGGTTCTTCTACGGCTCGAACAATATTGAAGACCTCACCGTTACCGGGAACAGCTTCACGGTGAATGCCCCCGGTGCAGCCTATGGCGTGTACCTGGAAGCACCGGGCCCCGGCACGGATATCGGCACGTCGGGGAGCCCGGTTATCGTGAGCGGCAATACGCTGACGGCGACGGGAGCGGGAGAGACCAGCGGCGTGCTCTTCATGTCAGGCGGCGCGCTGTATGCGGATATAGTGAACAACGACTTCATAGGCGGGGTGGAATCGACGGGGGGCGATGCCTTCGGGGTTCGCCTCGACGCCCGGGACACGATAACAGCATCCATCGGAAACAACGACATGACCGGTGGAGTCACCGCCGCGGGTAACGCCTGGGGCATCGCCGTCCTTTCCACTACCGGTAGCGTCTTCGCCGACATCATCAACAACTCCCTCACCGGCGGGGTTACCGGGGGCAATGACGCCACCGGTATTTTCGCCCAGGGGAATCTCATCGGGACCGACGGTCTCGGCACGGTGGATTCGGTGACGATATCGGGCAACTCCATGACCGTTACCGGCACGGGCAATGACGCCTGGGGCGTTCTCCTGAACGCCACCGGCGGCGATCTTTTCGCCGACATCATGAACAACAATATGTCCGGTGGGATTGATTCCAGGGGGATCGGCGGCGCCGTAGGGATGGCTCTCCGTGCCGAGGATTTCCTCGATGCGAATATCATGAACAACATCTTCGGCGACATCGCCGGGGGGACCACCGCGACTTCCGTCAACGGGCTGATTGCTCTTATGTCCGTTACCAGCTCCATCGACGCCGTCATTTCGGGAAACATTGCGACGGGAGAAATATCCGGGGACAATTACACCGGCGCAGTTGGTCTCTTTGCCTCTACCGACATAAACACGGAGATCATGAACAACACCTTCGGCGGGATCACCGGGGGAACGAGCGCCGGCAGCTACATCGCCGGATTGTTTCTCAATGCCGATACCGGCTCCATCGATGCCGTTATTTCAGGAAACGCCTTCACAGGCCCGTTCAAAGACGGGCTTTACACCTACGGGATGGCTCTCGGTAGCGATGATTACATTAACGCGGAGATCACGAACAACACGTTTGCCGGGATATCCACGACCACGGATGAAGTCTACGGGATTGCACTCGATTCCGATTCCAGCTCGATCGACGCCGTCATCTCAGACAACATATTCGCCGGCTTGATAGAAGGTCCGGACGCTTTTGGATTGAGGTTAGAAGCCATGACTTCCATCAACGCGGATATCACGGACAATACGTTCGCCGGGATAACCGGGAATTCACATTCCGCTTTCGGTATGAATCTGGTTTCCTTTATCGGCAACATCTCCGCCGACATTACCGGGAACACATTGAATGTAACATCGGAATCCACCATCGCAGGCAATGGGGCCATTGGGGCATACATTGCGGCCCTCGGCGGATTGATCGGAGACGCGACCGGCACCTACACGCTCTTTCAGAATAACAGCGGTACGATCGACGGTGTTGTATCCCGATATATGTTGTTTCTTGCAGATAGCACCACCCCCAGCAACAGTTACGTGGACTGGACCGGTAGCTTCTTCACGCCACTGAACAGCGGCGCCGCCGCTGGATGGTCGGGGAATGCACCCGGCGCCGGGTACGGCACCATGGAGAACTCGATAGACACGAACAACTTTGGAGGCACGATCAATCCGAATTAGCAGCATCGATTACGTGGTAAAAAAGAAGGGGGCGCAGCCGGATAATTCGGCATCGCCCCCCTTTTTTTTGCATGTCGTGTGATTGAACAGGCGATATCATTCCTTCAGCAGCAGCCGCACCGTCGTGACTGCCTCCGCCAGCAGTACGGTCACGCCTTTCGCGCCGGTCTGCAGCTCCTCGATGTCCCGCTCCAGGGCGTCGGTGAGGAACGCTTTTACGATCTTCCGTCCCGGAATCGAAAGCGCCACGCAATTCGCCCCGAAGGACTGCAGACGCACGATCACCCCCTCCCCCCGATGCGCCCGCTTGACGGCCAGGACCGCCGCGTCGTCGGCATCCAGGAGAACACTCCCGCCCCCTACGTCCGGGAGGCCGGCCTTTCGGGCGTTGACCCGGACATCCTGAAGCGCCGCCCTGGCAAGTATGGGGAGGCGATTCTCCCGCCAGTCACCCTCCCGGGTGAACCCGACGGCCAGGGAAAAAGCGTGCTCCCCGAAGTCCGTCCCGTAGGCCGGGTGGGCGGGGATGGGAAGCACCCTGTAGGCCCGCTCCAGGGGGGCGTTTCTGAGGGAGATGCACTCAAGCAAACCGTTGGCCCCGGCGGTGACGCTGGCGGGGCCGCCCATGACGAGGACCATCCCCCTGCCCGTGGAAGGATCTGTGATATGGGCGAAGTTCGACGCCGCCCAGTAGGTGGGGTTGTAGATTTTCACCAGCGGCCGCCCGACGACGCCCCCGGGCACGTCCATGAACACCTCCCGGGGCCTCAGCAGCGACGGGAAGCGGCAGGTGACCCCCCGCCACCGGCCGATGGAGCCGTGAAGCGTCATGCGAACCAGGGGAAAGCCCGAATCGAACCGCATCCGCCGGGTCATCTTCCTCTTCCCCAGGGTGAATTCGGACGTCACGATGAGAGAGCCGCCCTCCACGGCGATGTCCGAAACGACGGCCCGGTCCGAGAGACGCTCGATCATGAAGAGCTGCCCCCCGTTGAATTCGTTTCCCATGCGCCACAGGCCGCCGGAGTCTTTATTGACGCAGACGTCTCCAAATGGGCCCGAGAGGAGCTCCTCGCCGGTTTTCTGATCCCTCCAGCTTGTGATGGAGCCGCCGGATTCCTCTGAAATGGTGACGGCGTAGTGCTCGGTGTCGATGGTGATCGTCCCGTCCGACGTGGTGTATTTCGGTGTTTTTACGGGCGCCTTCGCCGGGATCGAGACCGGGGATATCTCTCCGGCGCGTATCATGACCCGGTCGACGGTCTCCTGGGCCTCGATGAGCCAGGGAAGCTGCTCCTTCTTCCAGACCCTGTCCGGGGAGGTGCCGGTGATGAAATCGTGGTGGTTGGCCACCGTGGCCGTCTCCCACGCCGGGGCCAATTCCCGGGTGAGGGCCTCCGCCGTCGGCCTGTCCGTCGCCAGGGCGAGGGCGCTTTCCGCGGCCAGGAGGTCGTCCACGAGCTTTCTCGTCCTGTGCTTCACATCCGGCCGGGCGGCGTAGAACCCCGCCCAGTAGGGGGTCATATCCATCTCTAATTCAGGGAGCGTATCGGCGCGGCACGACACCAGCTCGAGGCAGTCGTCCATCCCGGCGTTTACCGCGTATATGCCGGTATCGGGATAGTAATCTTTGTTGTATCGATCCAGAAGCGGGATGAGATCCGGAATGGGGCCGTTGAAGTCGAGCCCCATGGGACACAGCAGGTAGGGCGTCCGGGAAAGCTCCGCCAGGCGCTCGGTGTAGGATTTTATTTTCTTGGCCACCTTTCTCCCCCCCCGGGAGCGGAAACCGAAGGTTATCCCCATCCATATGAACGGGGCCGTGGAGGCCAGGTTGTCCCCCATCCCGTAGGTAAAGGGGTTCCAGTGACACACGACCCGGGAGCCGTCCGGCCCCTTCCAGATGAAATCGGTGGTCTTAAGGTCTTTCATCAACAGCTCCGCAGACGACCCGGGCAGGGGGAACTTCCGCTCGTCGGCGAAGTCCGTCCCCGGGAAAAACGAGCCGTCGATCCTGCACATTGAGGTCTGGGTATATCCCATCGCCCGGAGGACGGAGGGGAGCGTCGGAATGACCCCGAAGTTGTCCGGGAGGTAGGCGAGCCTCGGCTCCTGGGTCATGCCGTTTTCCCGGAGCCACTCCTGGCCCACCAGGTAGTCCCGGATGAGGGCCTCCACCCCGGGAACGCAGGTATCGGGGGTGGTCATACCGCTGCCGGTCATACGAAACTGCCCCTCGTTGATGAGCCGGCATACCGCGTCCCGTCGGTCCGGCCGCCGGTCCCAGAACATCTTGAGGAAAAAGACGCACTCGATACCGAACACCCGCCGCGGCTCCTTCTCGCACTCCCGGACCGCCTGGTCCATGAGCCGGTTGATTCTGAGCTTGTAATACTCCGTGGAGGTGAACAGCCAGTTGGGGTCCCAGTGACTGGACTCGGTGAAAAAGAGCACCTTTTGGGCGTCGTCGGGAATACCCAGGGCGTCCCTGATCGTCTTTTCCTTCTCTGAAAATGTCATGAGAGCTCATCCTGCAAAAGTATGTATGGAATTTGGAAATTGTAGCGAAGGGACGGGCGGCAATCAAGGGGAAAATGAACCGGCGGGATATCGTCGAAACCCCATCACATCCGTCCCACCACCTCGCCGCGAGCGTCATGTTTCGATATGAAAGGAACCCGTCGTTACGACAGTTGCTGAAAGAACGTTCTCTCCGGAGTGATGAAGGGACACTTGAACCGGCCGTCATTCAGCGCATGTTGCCCCAAGACGGCCGATATGCCGCATCCTTATCCCTTCCTCCCGGTAATCAGCAGGTGCGACGGCGACGGGCCCGGGTGGGCCGTAACGTCGATGAATCCGGCGTCTCTCATCCACGTAGCCATCTCGTCCTCCCGGTAGAGCCTCGAAGACGACGACAGGCGAAACAGCAGCGCAAAACCGTCGCCGACGATATCCGGCCCCAGGCTCGCTTCCGGGCGACGAAAATCCCAGATCGCCGCCGTCCCACCTGGGACGAGGGCGTCCTTGATGCGACGAAGGAGCTCCCTGTTCTGAGCTTCATCGAAGTGATGCACGAGATTACCCATGAAGACCACGTCATATGCATCCCGCCCCAGGTCGGTGGTCATCACATCGCCGATCCGATGGGTCACCACGTCGTCTATCCCCTCCTCCTTCGCCAGGGTCCGGGCGCCCTCCACGGACTCGGCGAGTTCCAGGACCACGGATTTCATCGGCGGATGAAGCCGACAGATCAGAGCGCCGTAGAGGCCGTGGGAGCCGCCGATGTCCAGCAGCATGTCGGCGTTTCGGGACACGGGCACCTGTTGGGCGACCGTCGCCGCAATGGGCCGGGCGGTCTCCAGCATGGCTTCGTGCATGATCTTCCAGTCGCCCCCGTCTTCCAGATATCGATATATATTGCCTCCCTCCCCCGTCCTCAACACCTCCTCCATGTCGTCAATGATTCTCCAGTGGATGCGGTTGAACCGCACCCATGCCGACAACGACCGGTCGCTGCCTGACGGCAATGTCCCACGGGACAGTTCCGTGAGGGAGCACATCCCCCCTTCAAGATACAGGTACTCGGCGCCCGCCAGCACCCGGATCAGAAGCTCCAGGGCGTCCGGGGCCAGGGAGAGGTCCTCCGCGAGATCACCGACCGACCGTGTCTCCATGCCGAGGGCGTCGAACAGGCCGAGACGGGCCGCCGCCACCATCGCCCGGGCCTGAAGCGCCGGGAGGAACGGGTCAAAAATAACCCTCGCCTCGGGGTGCGCTTCCAGGACGTATTCTTCCTGTGGGTTATCACCGATAAGCCGGTACTGCATGACAGGCTCCTTTCTTATCCGCCCGGAGTGATCCGGGGCGTCGTGAATATAATACGTGTCATAACGTGAAGCGGAGACGGTCGCGATTAATCAAACAGCCGCCTGAAAGCTCGTGAACATAGGGGGTGGATTGTATACACGAATGGGGATATCACCGGCGTGAAGCCGCGCAAGGGGATGTGTTAACCGGGATCTGATGGAAATGGAGTGGGGAGCGATTCTGCGGGGTTTTTTAACCGGCGGATTTTCCGACATCACTATACGAGAGAGGGGCGCCGGTGTCAAGGATTTTCGTAAGTCTCGAACCCGGCGGGGGTGTCGTACATATCAGCGTGAGATGTATATCTTGTATTCCTTTCCCCGGTCGTCTTTCGCCCACATATACCCCCTGCCCCGGGCAGGGTAGAAAAGTTTCAGCGCCTCCAGCCGATTCATTTCGACCTGTTGGGACGCCAGGTGCCGCTCCAGGTCCGCCCGCCAGTATTCCATCGATTTTTTTATCGGCGGCGTTACCTTGGATTCCGGGGCGAAGGTGTTCTTGAGCCAATCGATCTCGATGTCGTGTTCCTGGGCCCTGATGTCGAAAAGCTCATCGATGACGTACACCCCATCGACGTAGTTCATCAGGCTTACGAAGCTGTGGCCGAAGTTGTGTATCGCGGATCTGATATTTTTATATTTCACGTCTTCCGTTCCTTCAGAAACGACTTCGCGACCGGTGATAAAACCCGAAAACCGCATGGACCGTACGATACCCCCGTGTTGTACCCTTTCCATCTTCTTTTGTCAATCTGCCGATACCAGGCGAAAGAAGGGGGGATACGATCTCTCGTATCCCCCACAGTGCAGGTGTTTTTCCAGGGAGGATGAGTACCTGCGACTCACCGTTTTGAAATAGGGCACCCACGTCGGTACCGATCCGACACCAGAGTGTTTTCGTATCTCAGTATCTCCTTTGGATGCCCTGATAAACTCCCTGTTTCCCCCTATCCTGTAACGCCTTCTGTCACAGAGTTGAGAGGTACTCAATCATCCAGACATATGCCTATTTGTGATCAGAAAGGCCCTCCTGTGGGTCGATGCAGTCCCCGCCGCCTTTCGACGGGGACTGTATGGTAATGTTTTTGAGTCGAGAATCGATATTGAACAATGTCCGTCTCTGCTACGGCGTCAATATATCGCCCACTCCGAAGTTGGTCTCGACGGGTCCCGTGCCGGCAGCCGGTAGTGAATCGCCCGCGTCGTAATTACCCGACCATCCCCCGCCTACCGGCGTAAAAGCATTATCGCTCCAGTCTACAGAGTTACCGCCGCCAGTGGTTCCGTCAAGATAGAGCAGGTACCTGTCCGTCGAGCCGTTTATTGTCCCGGAGTTGCCGCCGAAATACGTTGCGCCGGATGTTATATCGCCGATAATTCCGGCCGCTGCTTCCAAGTATCCTCCGTATGCATCGTTTAATGTAGAGGTGACATTCATGTAGTTGCCCCCGATGCCGGCGAAGATGTCCCCAGTGGATGAATAGAGTGTCACGCCGTAGGAATCGCCAGTTCCAGCTATCCCACCCGACATGTCGTTTCCAGTGATTGTGGAGAAGATATCGCTTTCGGCCCAGAAATTAATCCCAAAGGCGGATCCACTGGCAGGATGTACGGATATGGTATTTCCTGAAATTATCAGCGGGCTTGCTGCGGAGCCTATGACACCACTTGTCCCTCCCCCTGAGTTTTCCGATCTGAAATTAATGCCGGCCCCGTAAGGGGAACCGACAACGCTTATGTCATTTCTCAATATATGGGCGAATATTTGTGTGTCGCTGGCATTGACGGCTCTAAACTGAATGCCATAGACGCCAGAGGGACTGCCGACTCCATCCGTAAAAATGTTATTGCCCGAAATGATAACCGGGGATGCGGCGGAGCCTATATTTGTGACATCGTTAAAGAGAATGCCGCGGCCCCACCCATCCGCTTCAACATCCATTGTATTGTCCGTAATTGTGGCAAAGATGTCGACGCAGCCGGTTTCAAAAAATATCCCAAGGCCATTATGAGTTGAGTTTATATCAAAGGTGTTGTTGGCGATAAGGATCGGTTTTGCCGCGCTGCCCAGCGTCGCTATATTGGCACGAATCCCGCACCCTTCCCAGGAGCCAGTGTGAGTCAAATTGAACGCGTTGTCAAAAATCTTTACTCCCTCTCCATTGGCAATATCGATACAATAAAAGTCGTTGGAGGCGCTGGTTACAACAAAGCCAAGCCCCGTAACCGAAGGATTCGCGGCGTTCAGTGTCAGCGTGTCGTTTATCGATGGGTGCCCGGTATACGGCATATTGTAAACCGGGTACGCCGGGTGATTGGCGCCGGAGCCCCAGAGGAGAAAGTTCGGATACGTAAGGGTAAGCCCTCCCCCGGAGGCCTCGTCCACAACGGCGGTTGTGGAGCTGTTCATGACATGAATGGTGCTGCAGGTTCCCGAGGTAATCCTGCCGTCATTGGCAAGGGCGTACGAGATGGTGGCATAGGGATTGCTCTTCGTACCGTCACCTGTCACGTCGCTTCCATTCTCGCTGACAAAGACGACGTCCTCGATCTGCTCCCCCGAACCTGGCACACTATTGTTTCCGTCTTCCAGGACGACAACCACGTCCACATCCCGTCTCACCGGCTCCACCAGCCGCTCCTCCAGATCACGGCTGCCGTTGAGCGCGTCGCCCATCCCCTCGAAGGGATTCTTCCCGGTCACCAAATTCTCGATGGAAAAGGGCACCTCGAGGCTGATCTCGCCGTAGTGTTCGTACTCCTGGTAATTATCGTACCGAAACTCATAGTTGAACTTCACAAAATCGGTGGGGATCACCTCGAGCCGGGCCACAAAACCGTTGACGTTATCCACTTCCTTCCCAAAGTAGTGATACCCCCCGGCATAGGCCCAGGTCTCCACGTAATCCGACACGTAGGGAATCCGCATCCCCACCTCGTAGTCCAGGCCCTTCATCGGCTCTTCCACCCGACCTCCCTCAAAAATGATCCCCGTATTGGAGAGATAATATACCGCATACTCTGTGTCCATACCGTAATACTTCGTGTTGGAAAAGGGATGGTAGTAGTTGACCCGTGCGGTCAGGCCCAAATTAAAGGAATCCAACGGGATATCAGCCATGGCTTCAAGACCCACTCCCCACTGGTAGTGATACGTCCCCCAGCCGGTCCTTCGGTGATCATAATAGGCGTTCAAGCCCAGCAAAAGCTGATCGTCCCACAGCAGGTGACGATAGCCCATCCCCAGGTTCCACTCGAATCCGCCGGAATCGTCGTGGCTGAACTTTGGATTCAGGAAAAAAACGGAATTGTCCGAGCGGTACACCGGGACCATCAGATCATAGTACCCGATGACCCGGTCGTCGAATCCGAACCGGATGCCGGGCCGGAAGTAAATGGTCCAGTCCGACTGGTCCTGGGCGATGGCGGCGCCCGGTATACTGCCCGCCATCACAAGGATAACAAAAATGGCGATATACACCGCCGTTCTTTTAAACGCTTTCATATCATCCTCCCATAGATATGTTTGAAAAACGTTATTATCACTGTAAATAATATGATAATAAAATATTATCAAGTGGGTGTT
>Ga0180432_10002918_pt1 | contig 25147 bp, 24 predicted proteins | sample SS_ome_10_FD_132414 | JGI IMG/M metagenome (GOLD analysis project Ga0180432, IMG submission 132414) | Hypersaline lake sediment archaeal communities from the Salton Sea, California, USA - SS_1_MS_2 metaG | ecosystem: Environmental > Aquatic > Non-marine Saline and Alkaline > Hypersaline >... | reverse complement strand
TTCCCGGGCAACATCCAGGATATATTGCCCCTCCTCACCCGTTACTTCTCGCCCGTCTATCTTGAAGGTGACCATAAGCCCCGTCCTTTTCCTTTTCAGCCTTTATCCTTTTTTACACTTTTTACACTACCTGATCACGACGGCGTTGAACTTACATGCCTCGTAACAGATCCCGCACTTGATACACTTGTCCTGATCCAGCCGGTGCGCTTGTCTCTTCTCCCCGGCGATGGCCCCCTGGGGACATTTCAGGGCACAGAGGCGGCACCCTGTGCAGGCCTCTTCATCTATTTCATAATGGAAAAGGGCCTTACACACGCCGGCCGTGCACTTCTTGTCCCTGATATGGGCTTCGTACTCATCCCGAAAATAACGTATAGTTGTCAGCACCGGGTTGGGGGCCGAGGTGCCCAGCCCGCAGAGCGAAAATTTCCGGATCATATCCCCCAGTTCCTCAAGGAGCTGGATATCTCCTTCCCTCCCGCGGCCCTCACAGATATCAGTAAGAATTTCCAGCATTTGCTTGATCCCCTCCCGGCAGGGGGTGCACTGGCCACAGGACTCATTCTTGAGAAAATCGAGGAAGTAGCGGGCCACATCCACCATGCAGGTGTCCTCATCCATCACGATCATGCCCCCTGACCCCATGATGGAACCCACCTTGACCAGGGCGTCAAAATCAACGGGCAGATCCAGGAACTGCTCAGGGATACATCCTCCGGAAGGTCCACCCGTTTGAACCGCCTTGAACGCCTTTTTTCCGGGAATCCCGCCACCCATGGTAAAAACGATCTCCTCCAGGGACATCCCCATGGGCACCTCGACCAGGCCGGTGTTCTTGACCTTGCCCACCAGACTGAAGACCTTGGTCCCTTTGCTGCCTTCGGTGCCCATACCCGCGTACCAGGCCGCGCCTTTTGAAAGGATGACCGGCACATTGGCATAGGTCTCCACGTTATTGAGATTGGAAGGCCCGCCCTTGAAACCCCTTTCAACAGTGTGAATATATTTGGCCCTCGGCCGGCCCACCTTTCCCTCCAGGGAAGCCATAAGAGCAGTGGACTCCCCGCAAACAAAGGCACCCGCCCCCGTGGAAATCTTAATATGAAAGGAGTAAGAAGATCCTGCGATATTTTCGCCCACCAGGCCGTATTTCTCGGCTGCCCTAATGGCTGTTACCAGACGGCGCACGGCCAATGGGTATTCATGGCGCACGTAGATGAGCCCCTGCCGCGAGCCCACGGCCAATCCTGCAATCAACATGCCTTCAAGGATGCTGTGGGGATCGCCTTCCAGGATGCTCCTGTCCATATAGGCCCCTGGATCGCCTTCATCGGCATTGCAGATCACATACCGCTCCCCCTCATGCCTCCTACAGGTCTCCCATTTGACCCCTGTGGGAAAACCGCCTCCCCCTCTGCCCCTGAGTCCGGACGCCTTGACGGCGGCAATGATCTCCTGGGGCTCCATGTGGTGAAGGGCCTTTAAAAAGGCAGCATACCCCCCCCGGGCCACATACTCCTCAATCCGGTCCGGGTCAATAAACCCACAGTTTCGTAAGGCAATCTTTTTTTGGCCCCTGTAAAAGGGCAGATCCTCTAAATAGGGGACCCCCTCCAGGATATTTTCAGAACCGATGGGATTCTCTTTATCCTCTTCCAGTAAAGAGCGTGGATCTCGGAGCTGACCCAGGATCCACGGCCCGGTGAAATCCCCTGTTCTATAGCTTTCCACGGCCTCCAGGACCTTGTCCTCGGTAATATGCCTGTAAATGACCCTGGGCCGGTCCTTCGCAAACATCTCAACCAAGGGTTCCTCCTCACACAGCCCCAGGCATCCGGTCTGGCAGATCCGCACGCCGTCGTTTCCGGGAAAGGCTCTGGAGGCCTCTTCAAAGGCGGCCTTTGCCCCGGCTGCAATGCCGCACGAGGCCATGCCCACATTCACCTTGATAAAGTCGGGGGAGTAGAGGTCCTTGCCGCTCTCGCGGCCTATTTCTTCCAAATCATTCAGAGACTGGATCTTCATGAGCCCAAGTCTTCCTATTTATATCGGTCCAAGATCTTCTTTACCCGATCCGAACGAATGCGGGCATGCGTGTCCTCGTCTATCTTCACCACCGGCCCCAAACTGCAACACCCGATGCAGCGCACTGATTCGAGGGTAAAGCGCCTATCCTCGGTGGTTTCTCCGTCCTCGATATTCAACGTCTCTTCGATCATCTCCCGAACCCTTTCTCCGCCCTTCACGTGGCAGGCCGTACCCAGGCACACTGAGATAATATGGCGGCCCCGAGGCTCCAGGCTGAAGGTACTGTAAAAGGTGGCCACGCCATAGACATGGCTCAAAGGGACTCCCAGTTTTTCAGAAAGGTAGGTGAGTGCAGGCCGGGGGAGATAATTATACCGCCTTTGAACGGCCTGGAGAATCATGATCAAGTTCTCTCTAACCCCGCCGAACTCTTCCTCGATTATCCCATCAAGCTCCAGGTAGTCGATGGTCTCGTCGTGAGCGGGGGGAACCGCATCTGTTCCGATCATGGTCATGCTCCTGATTCACGATAGTGGCACCGTGCTTTGGGGGAAATTGCAGGCCTTGTCATCAGGCCTGTGGGAGGGATAGGGGCTGATTGGTGACGGGGCAATGTTCTATGCAATTCCCGCAACCGGTACAAAGATTCATGTCAACACTGCGGGCACGCTTTCTTACCCGCACCCTGAAGTTTCCTGCTTCCCCCTCTACAGACTCAAGCTCTCCATAGGTGATGATCTCGATGTTCAAGTGCCGGCCGACCTCGACCAGTTTAGGGGAGATGATTCACATGGCGCAGTCATTGGTGGGGAAAGTCTTGTCCAGCTGGGCCATGGCGCCGCCGATAGAAGGACTATTTTCCAGGAGATAGACGTAATACCCGGAATTGGCCAGATCCAGGGCGCATTGCATACCGGCGACCCCGCCACCCACCACCAGGACAGATCCCTTCACCTGGGTAGACATGGCTTTTCTCTCCTTTTCTTCTCTGGTTGGGGCGGACACTCTGTCTATTGTGGCAAAACACCACCATCCGCCTTGACAATAATAATTATATTGTAATTATATTATAGCCATATTGCAATACCAAAAACCAGGTCTTGAAGGCCTTGTGAATCCTGTTGACTCCCCAACTCGCTTTGTATAAACAAGGGCAGGACGTCATCCGGATACGGAACCCCTCAGGGCAACGCCGGAAACAAAAGGGGCTTTTTCCTGTACAAGGATTTTAAATATCGATAGAAATTTATTCTCATGAGAGGCTTGTTCCATTGAAAAGACATGACACCCTTCTGGTCGATCCCTACCACCGCCGGCTCAGTTACCTCCGTGTCTCTATTACGGATCGATGCAATCTCCGGTGCCTCTACTGCATGCCCCGCAAGGGGGTGCCGAAATTGCGGCATGAAGACATTCTCACCTACGAAGAAATCATTCGTGTATGCAGGATCGCCCTAAGCCTGGGCATGGATAAGATACGTCTCACCGGGGGGGAGCCCCTCCTTCGCAAGGGCATATTCAATTTTTTGCCCCAGTTGACCGCCCTCCCTGGGCTCAGGGACGTATCACTGACCACCAACGGCGTGTTCCTGGCGGAAAACCTGGATAAAATCCGCGCTTCGGGCCTAAAAAGGCTCAACATCAGCTTGGACACCCTGAAGGGGGAAAGGTATGTGAAGATAACGGACCGGGATTGTTTTGAAAAGGTCTGGGAAGGGCTTACCCTGGCTCGAAAAAAAGGCTTCAACCCCCTTAAGATCAACGTGGTGGTCATACGCCATGTCAACGATGATGAAATCCTGGATTTCGCCCGCCTCACCCTGGACCATCCCTACCACGTCAGATTCATCGAATACATGCCCATGGGCCCCGTTCAAAAGGCCCGGCACCTTGAACATGTACCCAACGCAAAGGTCAAGGAGAGAATCGCCGCCCTGGGCGCCCTGGTTCCTATCCCCAAGGAGATCTATGACGGTCCGGCCGAGCGTTTCAGAGTGAAAGGCGCCTTAGGCGAGGTCGGCTTTATCAGTGCCTTGACCCACCATTTCTGCCCCGCCTGCAACCGGCTCCGACTCACGGCCAGGGGCGCTCTCAGACCCTGCCTGCTCTCCGGGTATGAGCAAGATCTAAAAGGGCCCATGAGGCAGGGTGCCACAGACGAGGAAGTGGCCCGTATCTTCTTAAACACCGCCCGTCACAAACCTTACGCTCACCATGTGAGTCTCAAAAACGATCACGACCTCCAGGCCTATATGTCTTCTATTGGCGGGTAATCCCCGCAATTGAAACCCAATTCCTGACCAGCCATTCCTCTGCCGCCCTCAGGACCGGGGGTTATATCATTTTTGATATATATAACTGCTTGATTTTTCTAAATAAAATAGTTGACAAACCCCTTGAACCCGTGTTTAATTCAAAAGGAAATTTTTTTCCTTCCTTTTTTTGCTGTCCTCCTCAACGTCAACCTCTAGCTTGGTAGAAAGGAGGCCCTATGAACGTCAGCCGTCGTGACTTTTTCAAGATCACAGGGGCTTCAGCTGCCGGTGCCGCGATCTTGGGTCTGGGCCTGGATCTGAGAGCCATCAAATCCCAGGCCCAAACCTTGAAGATCCGCTTTGCCAGGGAATCGACGAGCATATGCTGTTACTGTGCCGTCGGTTGCGGGGTGATTGTCCACACCGGCCAGACAGGAGCGGGAAAGATTATTAACATTGAGGGTGATCCTGACCACCCTATCAATGAAGGGGCCCTGTGCGCAAAGGGGGCCGCCTTGAGCCAATTGGCCAATAATGAAAACCGGATCATTACGCCCCTTTACCGAAAACCCTTCAGTGATCAGTGGATGGAGGTATCCTGGGAACAGGTTCTCCTGATGATCGCCAAGCGCATCAAAGCGAGCCGGGACGCCAGTTTTGTGCACAAGAACGAAAAAGGACAGGTGGTCAACCGCACTGAAGGGATTGCCAGCGTGGGAAGTGCGGCCCTTGACAATGAGGAGTGCTGGATCATCCAGGCCATGATGAGGGCTCTGGGTCTGGTCTATATCGAGCACCAGGCCCGTATCTGACACAGCGCCACGGTTGCGGCTCTGGCAGAGTCGTTCGGACGCGGTGCGATGACCAATCACTGGATCGACATCAAAAACAGTGATTGTATTCTCATCATGGGCTCCAATGCAGCCGAGAATCATCCCATATCCTTTAAATGGGTGACCGAGGCCATGAAAAGAGGGGCCAATCTCATCAGTGTGGATCCCCGGTTTACACGCACCTCTGCAAAGGCCGACTTCTATACCGCCCTGAGGTCAGGAACGGATATCGCCTTTTTGGGGGGCATGATCAAGTACATCCTGGATAATGACACCTATTTCAAAGAGTATGTGGCCGAGTATACCAACGCACCTTTTATCGTAGCAGACTCCTATGATTTTAAAGACGGCCTCTTTGCCGGCTATGATGCCAAGGCCCGGAAATATGATAGGTCCATGTGGGCCTTTGTTAAAGATTCCAAAGGCATCCCCGAGAAGGATCGCACCTTGCAGAACCCCCGGTGTGTCTTCCAGTTACTCAAAAAACATTACAGCCGCTATGACTTGGACACGGTCAGCGCCATTACGGGGACGCCCAAGAAAGACCTTGTCAAGGTCTACGAGATGTACTCTGAAACAGGAAAGAAGGGAAAGGCCGGGACCATCATGTATGCCATGGGCTGGACGCAACACACGGTGGGTGTACAGAACATCCGTACCATGGCCATGATCCAGTTGTTATTGGGCAACATGGGTGTGGCCGGGGGCGGTGTGAATGCCCTGCGCGGTGAATCCAACGTCCAGGGTTCTACAGACCACTGTATCCTGTTTCATATCTGGCCCGGTTACCTCAAGACCCCGCGGGCATCCTTGCCCACATTGGACGCTTACAATGCCAAGTACACACCCAAAACCAATGATCCCCTGAGCGCCAACTGGTGGGGAAATTATGAAAAGTATTCCGTGAGTCTCCTCAAGTCCTTTTTCGGGGACCATGCCACAGTATCCAACGGCTTTGGATACCATTGGCTGCCTAAATTGGACGACGGCAAGACCTACACCTGGCTGGATCTCTTTGATGAAATGTACAAGGGTAAGTTCAGCGGCTTTTTTGCCTGGGGCCAAAACCCGGCCGCCTCAGGGGCCAATGCCAACAAGACCCGTGAGGCCCTCTCAAAATTGGACTGGATGGTGAACGTCAACATCTTTGACAATGAGACCGGCTCCTTCTGGAAAGGACCGGGTATGGATCCCAAAAAGATCAAGACAGAGGTCTTTTTCCTCCCCTGCGCGGTTTCCGTGGAAAAGGAGGGCTCCATCACCAACAGCGGCCGCTGGATGCAATGGCGTTATAAGGCGGCCGAGCCCCCAGGGGATGCCCTGCCCGACGGCGACATCATTATGGACCTCATGAACCTGGTCAAGTACCTCTATAAAAAAGATGACAATGCGGTCTTTCCTGAACCCATCGTCAACCTGAAGTGGGATTACACCACCGGGGGCAGGTTCGATCCCCACAAGATGGCCAAGGAGATCAACGGGTATTTCCTCAAAGATGTGACCGTAAAGGGCAAACACTTCAAGAAGGGTGACCTGGTCCCGAGCTTCGCCTATCTCCAATCCGACGGAACCACCAGCAGCGCAAACTGGCTCTACTGCAACTCCTATACTAACAAGGGGAACATGGCCGCGAGGCGAAAGGGGGAAAAATCCGGTATCGGGCTCAACCTCGAATGGGCCTGGTGCTGGCCGGTAAACCGACGCATTATCTATAACCGTGCTTCTGTGGATAAATACGGCACACCCTGGGACAAAGAACATCCCGTCATTAGCTGGGATCCCGATGCCAAGGGCGGCAAAGGCGGTTGGATGGGGGACGTCCCGGACGGCGGCTGGCCTCCCATGCTCAACCCGGACGGAACGCCCAATCCCAAGACCAAGTATCCTTTTATCATGAAACCCGAGGGTCACGCCCGCATCTTCGGACCGGGCAGGGTGGACGGCCCCTTTCCTGAGCACTACGAGCCGATCGAGTGCCCGGTGGAAAAGAACCTCCTGTCCAGCCAACTCACCAGTCCCGTGGCCCCCACCTACTCAACGGATATGGATATTTACCGCACCTGTGATCCACGGTATCCCTTTGTAGGCACCACCTATCGGGTTTGTGAACACTGGCAGACCGGAGTGATGACCCGCTGGCAGCCCTGGCTGCTGGAGGCCCAGCCCCAGGTCTTTGTGGAAATGAGCCCCGAGCTGGGCAAGTTGAAAGAGATCAAAAATGGAGACAAGGTGATTGTCGAGTCTGCCCGCGGTCGCCTGGAAGCGGTGGCCATCGTCACACCCCGCTTCCGACCCTTTAAAATCCAGGGGCAGACCGTTCATCAGGTGGGACTCCCGTGGCACTTTGGATGGGTTTATCCAAAAGACGGCGGTGATTCGGCCAACCTGTTGACCCCGTCAACCGGTGATCCGAACACCAGAATTCCAGAGACCAAGGCCTTCATGGTCAACGTGAGAAAGGCCTAGAAAGGGGGTGTGCTGATGAGTGGAAAGGCGTTCTTCATAGATACAACATTGTGTACCGCGTGCCGGGGCTGTCAAGTCGCTTGCAAGCAGTGGAACCAGTTGCCCGCCACCAAGACAGAAAACTGGGGCAGCTATCAAAACCCCAAAGACCTGTCTTTTTATACCTATAAGGTGGTTCGATTCCAGGAATACGTGGGCCCTGACAGCAAACCGGTCTGGTATTTTTTTCCGGATCAGTGCCGTCACTGTGTTGAGCCCCCCTGTAGAGAGGCCGCCGAGGGTGTGGCACCCGGAGGCATTATCATTGACGGCCCCACGGGAGCCGTCCTCTATACGGACAAGTTAAAGAAGGCTGAGGCCGAAGAGGTTATCGAGGCATGCCCCTTCAATATCCCCCGGTCCCAAAAAGGCACTGGGTATTTGTCCAAATGCACCATGTGTGTTGACAGGGTCCATAACGGGCTGCTTCCGGCCTGCGTCAAGACCTGTCCCACCGGAGCCATGAACTTCGGCGACAGGGACAAAATGGCCGATATGGCCAAGAAGCGTCTCACCGAGGTCAAGCCCAAGTACCCCGATGCGGTGGTCACCGGTTTGGATGATCTCCGGGTGTTTTATCTCCTGGCAGACAAGCCTGAAAAGTACTATCTCTTTGCCGGCGCCCGAGGGTTGCCCGTAGGGATGGATCGGAAGGTGGCCCTCAAAAAGATCGGCAGGTCCCTAAGAGATCTCTCAAGGGAGTGGGGGATCTTAAACAGGCTGGCCGGTTAGAAAGCCCGAAACTTCATGAAAACCGGAGGGGATACCCTTCCTGTGGGGGTATCCCCTCTGTCTTGACTATCTCATTCAAAGGTTCATACCCTGGAGAGGGAAGGCACATGAAAAGGATCATGCCGGTCTTCTTGGCCATTGCCTGCTGCCTCTGGATCGGTCAGGCCCCGGCCCGTGCAGAGATTACTCCCCCTGCGGTGGGGGAACCTCTTCCTGTCATAACCCTCCCGGTTCCTGAAAGGACGGCATTGCGGGATTACCTGGGCCTTTCAGGGGGAGGACATTTTGAAGTGGCCCAGGTTAAAGCCCCGGTTATTCTCGTTGAGATCTTCAGCATGTATTGTCCCCATTGCCAAAGAGATGCCCCGGAGGTGGACAGGCTCTACCATATTATCGAAAAAAGCCCGGGGCTGAAGGGGAAAATCAAGATATTGGGCATCGGGGCGGGGAATTCCCCCTTTGAAGTGGGCGTATTCCGAAAAAAATATGAGGTACCCTTTCCCCTGTTTTCGGACGGGGATTTTTCCATTCACAAGTCCCTAGGAGAAGTCAGGACCCCCTATTTTATAGGGGCCAAGACTGTTCATCAAGGCCGGCCTCTGGTCTTTTTCTCCAGGCTGGGTGGGGTGGACAAAGCGGATGAATTTCTTAAACTCATCCTTAATCTTTCCGGAATCGAAAGGGGTAAATGATGAAAAGACCCGCCCTTTTGGCGGCTGCCCTGTGCTTATTGCTGTGGACTCATGGGCCTGTATACGGCCGTTCAGACGTGTTCAAAGATAACATCTATAACCCGGGGGCCCTCAAGCCTATTGACAGCACACTCACGGTGAAAGAGGGGGATAAGGCCCCGGATTTTCGTCTGCCTTCCATCTCCGGGGAGACGGTTTCCCTTCACCAGTACAGGGGCGTAAAGAATGTGGTCCTCTCCTTCGTCCCCGCCGCATGGACGCCGGTGTGTTCTGATCAATGGCCCGGCTATAACATCATTAAGCCTATCTTCGACACCCATGACGCGGTGATGCTTGGCATCACCGTAGATAATATCCCAACCCTCTTTGCATGGACCAATCAGATGGGGGACCTTTGGTTCCCGGTCCTCTCCGATTTCTGGCCCCATGGCCAAGTGGCTGATCACTACGGGGTCCTTCGCTCCGACGGCACATCCGAAAGGGCCCTTTTCGTCATCGACAAAAAGGGAATTCTCCGTTATATCCATGTCCACGACATCAATAAGAGACCGCCTCTTGAAGATCTCGTCAAGGCCTTGAAGGGGCTGGAGGAATAGTGGCGGGAGACCTGGAAAGACATATCGACCGGCTCATAAGACAAAGGCCGGCTTCCAGAGAGGCCCTTGAATCCTTTAAGGGGCTCCTGGGGCTCACCAGGGGTATAGAGCCCAAAGCCCATCCAATTGAAATGCAGGAGGGCCTCGTCTCTCTTAAGAGAAAGCAGGGTTTTCCCCTTTTCGCCAGGGAAGCTCTCCCCCTGGATCTGGGCGCTTCAGGGGATCTTCTTGCCAAATTCTTGGAATATCTCTCCGCCCTCGAGCGCGAGGACAAGAAGGGTCTTGAAGAGGCCTACCAAAGGTCGGCCGCCCGCCCGGGATGGGCCATTGAACTCCTCAGGGTGGTGCTCAAAAAGGACGAGGAAGTTCTCTCAAAAATGGCGGGAGAAGTAGACCTTGAATCGAATACCCTTTACTTCCTGGGGCTCATGAGCTTGAGACCTGCCCTGGCCGCCCTCCGGCAGGGCCTTTCTTACAAGATGGACAAAAAAGACTGGCCTTACGGCTATTGTCCTTTATGTGGTTCTCAACCGGACATTTCCTTTTTTGACCGCTCAGGGAAAAGGCATTTACACTGTGAACTCTGTGGTGAGGAATGGCCCCATCCCCGGCTCACCTGTCCCTTTTGCCAAAACCAGGATCATGAGGCCCTCGGCTACTTCGAGGCCGAGAGTGAAGAGGGGCTCCGGGTGGACTTCTGCCGGAAGTGCCTGAGGTACCTCAAAGTGGTGGACAAAAGAGCCTTTGAAGAAACAGCCCCCATGGAACTGGAAGCCCTGGCCACCCTCCATCTGGACGTGCTGGCCCTGGAACAGGGGTTTAAATAAGAGACGACCTCTTCTAATCCAGGTGCCTCAGGTAGAAGCGAACGAGATCTATCTGCTCCCTGTAACGGGAGCTCTCCCCTGGCTCGTGAATCGCCCCTTTCTGCGCAGGCAGGCGGCGATCACATCCAGCCCAAAGGGATAGAGCTGCTTGGCAAGATAGGTTTTGTCCGCATAGAGAAGTAAGCTTCCCGCCTCTTCCATGCTTTCCTTGTCCTTTGAAGCCAGGGTTTTCGAGGGAAAAAACCTTTGGGCAGAGCCTGGCAACCCTATATCCGAAAAACGCCCAAAAGTCACTCTGTAGCAAAAAACTTCATTGACAAAATCATCCGTTTACGTTTTTATGCTATAAATAGATGTCTGTTTCTAAAAGCCGAGGAGGTGCCGAATGAATGAGGAAAAGGGATTTTATGAGAGGCTAAGGCAGAAAGGAGTATCAAGAAGGGATTTCATGAAATATTGCGGGATGCTCACTGCAACCATGGGACTCTCTTCCTCCTTTGTTCCCAAGGTAGCGGAGGTCTTCGCCGCCCCGAAGCAGCGGCCGCCGGTTGTCTGGCTTCACTTCGCCGAATGCACCGGTTGCTCTGAAGGTGTGCTCAGGTCCATGTACCCGTGGATCGACGAACTGGTCATGGAGGTACTCTCCATAGAATACCATGAAACCATCATGGCCGCGGCAGGGCACCAGGCGGAAGACAATCTTCATGCTGCCGTCAAGAAATACAACGGGAAGTTCGTTTGTGTGGTGGAAGGTGCCATCGCAACAAAATACGATGGTGCTTACGGCAAGATTGCAGGTCGGACCTTCCTGGAAATCGCCAAAGATGTATGCCCCAAGTCGGCAGCAGTCATTGCCCTGGGGAGTTGCGCCTCTTTTGGTGGTGTCCAGGCGGCTGCACCCAATCCCGGGGGCTATAAAGGCGTGGGGGATGCCCTTGGCATCAAACCCGTCAATATACCCGGCTGCCCGCCCAATCCCATCAATCTCGTAGGAACGGTGGTTAACTACCTGCTCCTTGGAAAGTTGCCCGAGTGTGACGAACTTGGAAGGCCCTTGTTTGCCTATGGTAAAACCATTCACGATCAATGCCCCAGGCGGGGCCATTACGAAAACGGCGAATTTGTCGAGGAATTCGGCTCCGAAGAAGCCAGGATGGGGTACTGTCTCTATCAAATGGGCTGTAAAGGTCCTGTGACCTATAACAACTGCCCCGTGGCCAAGTTCAATGACGGGACCAGTTGGCCGGTGGAGGCGGGGCACCCCTGCATCGGTTGCAGCGAGCCGGGTTTCTGGGACAAGATGACGCCTTTTTTCGAGGAAAGCTGACCATCCGTCAGGCCCTTAGGTCGTGAAACGAATTAAACCCTTACGAAGAGGGAGGAGATAACATGGGCAAAAGAATCACTGTAGATCCAATTACAAGGATAGAGGGCCACCTGCGCATCGAGGTAGAGGTTGCCGGAGGCAAAGTCGTGAACGCCTGGAGCTCTGCCCAGATGTTCCGGGGGATTGAAATCATTTTAAGGGGCCGCGACCCTCGAGACGCCCCGCTTTTTGTACAACGTTCCTGCGGGGTCTGAACCTATACCCACTACCTGTCCTCGGTGAGGGCAGTCGAAGATGCCGTAGGCGTTAAGATTCCTGCCAACGCCCGAATCATTAGAAACCTGCTTCATGGAGCCCAGTTTCAACATGACCACATTGTCCACTTCTATCACCTCCACGCCCTGGATTGGGTGGACGTGGTCAACGCCTTAAAGGCGGATCCCAAAAAGACCGCCGCCCTTCAGGACAATGTGAGCGAGGCACCGTGGGGAGGGGCCGCCTATTTCAAGAATGTCCAGCAAAGGATTAAGACCTTTGTGGACTCCGGACAGCTTGGACCTTTCGCCAACGCCTACTGGGGACATCCTGCTTATAAACTGCCGCCCGAAGCCAATCTCATGGCCACGGCCCACTATCTGGAAGCCCTCAGGCTTCAGGCGAAGGCGGCCAGGATGCACGCCGTATTTGGTGCCAAGAACCCCCACCTCCAGTCTTTGGCGGTAGGCGGAGTCACCTGCGTCAAGGACCTTACACCGGATCGTATTGCGGAGTTCCTCTATATCTGGAAGGAAACCCAGGACTTTGTCAAAAAGGTTTATATCCCTGACATCCTGGCGGTGGGGTCTTTTTACAAGGACTGGGGTGCCATTGGCGGTACCACCAATTTCCTGGCCTGGGGCGACCTGCCCGAAACAGACAAAGAGCCTGAAAGCCTCTTTATGCCCAGGGGCATCATCATGAACAGGAACCTCAAGGGGGTCAAAATGGCCTTACCCGAAAAGGTCACCGAACATGTGGCCCATTCCTGGTACAAGGGCGATCAAGCCAAGCACCCCTATGACGGGGAGACCAATCCCCAGCACGGGACTTACGATACCTTGGCCCGGTATACCTGGCTCAAGGCCCCTCGCTATGAAGGAGAACCCTGCGAAGTAGGCCCATTGGCTAGGGTCCTCGTCGCCTATGCCAGGGGACACAAGCAGATCCAGGACGTGGTCAACCTGGCCGTAAACAAACTCAATATCCCGGTGACGGCCCTTTTCTCCACCCTGGGACGTACCGCCGCCCGGGCCCTCGAAACCGTGGCTATAGGAGACGCCATGGAAGGCTGGGTCATGGAGCTTGTGGGCAACCTCAAAAAGGGCGATGGCAAAACCTACGAGCCCTGGGAGATGCCCAAAAGTGGAAGGGGATGTGGATTGAACGATGTGGCCAGGGGCTCCCTGGGACATTGGGTGGAGATTGAAGACGGCAAGATCAAGAACTACCAGTATGTGGTTCCCTCCACCTGGAATCTTGGGCCGCGGTGCAAAAACGGGAAGCTCGGGCCGGTCGAGGAATCGCTCATCGGGACGCCCATTGCCGACCCCAAAAGGCCCTTGGAAATCCTTCGTACCGTCCACTCCTTTGATCCATGTATTGCGTGCGGCGTGCATGTTATAGACCCAAATTCCAACCAGGTCTATAAGATCAAGGTGCTCTAGAAGTTCAGCAAAAAACCTAACCCTTCAATCTCCCCGTCCAAGGGGAGGTTGGGGGGTTTTCATTATCTGAACAGGGCCTGGATATGTCTCACATGCCCGATATCCTGAAGCCGGCCTTCTGGCTCAAGTATGTCGTCCAGCATCCCCGCCTGGTCATCACCTTTATTCTTTTCATTACCCTCCTGTTTGCCTTACAGCTCCCAAAACTGCGCTTTCAGACGTCTATCTATGACCTGGCTATTGAGGATCTGCCGGAGACCACCCAGTACCACGCCTTTAAAAAGCAATTCGGCTGTGAGGAAATCATCCTGGTGGTGGCCAAGGCCGGGAATATTTTCGACCCGAAGACCTTCCAAGAACTGGGTCGTCTGGCCGAAGCCTTTTCCAAGATCCCGGGAGTGAGAAGGGTGGTCAGTCTCCCGGGCATAAAAAAGGCCATGGATATTACCGACAAGTGGGGCCTTTCCGATTTTGAGGGGATAATCGGACCCATTGGCCTGTTCAAAAAGAACCTCATTTCCGAAGACGGACGAACCACTGTACTCTCCCTGATCCTTGATGATATAGAACAAAAAGATACGGTCATTGACGGGGTCCAGGGGCTGATCGCATCCAGGGACACCCTCCATTCCCTTTACCAAATCGGTATGCCCAATGTGTCCAAGGCCCTGGCCCAATACACGGAACTGGATTTTTTCAGGCTCCCCCCCATCACCTTTGCAATCATTGCACTCATGCTCTTCCTCATCTTCCGAACCATCCGGGGAATATTGATCCCGGCCGGTTCCGTGCTCATCGCTCTGATCTGGACCTTTGGCCTTATGGCCCTGACCGACACCCCTCTCAGCATGTTGAGCATGATCGTTCCCATCTTTCTCATCGCGGTGGGCACGGCATACTGTATGTACGTTTTTCCCGAGTACCTCACAGCGGCCGAAAAGTCACAATCCCCCCGGGAGGCCGCCTACCACTGTTTTCTCCAACTCGGGTTCCCAACCTCCCTGGCCGTAATGACCACCACCATCGGTCTGGGAACCCTCATGGTGAACCGGATTACCGCCATCCGGGAATTTGCGCTCTTCTCCTGCTTCGGCATCCTGTCCATGCTTCTTATTATGCTCACTTTCCTGCCTGCCGTCATGGCCTTGCTCCCTCTGCCAACCGGAAAAATGGGGGCTGTAGCCATTGGGAAAGGATTCTTTGACCGGGTCTTGGAAAAAATTATCGACCTCAACCTTAATCAACAAAAACCGGTTCTTGTGGTGATTGCCGTCCTGGCCCTGGCAGGGCTTGTGGGCGTTTCAAAGGTCCGGGTGGAAACCAACCCGGTTGATTTCTTTAAAAAGGATACGGCTATCTCTCAGCGTTTTCACGACATCTACCAGGATATGGCGGGCAGTTTTCCTATAAACGTGGTGGTAGACAGCAAAGAGGACGGCTACTTTGAAGCCCCTCAACACCTTCAGGACATGGCCTCCATCCAGCGATCCCTAGACATTCTTGAAGGCGTGGACAAGAGCGTTTCTTTTTCGGATTACCTCAAACTGGTCAACTATGCCACCAATCAGTATGGTGAGAAGTTCTACGCCTTGCCCGAAGAGGATTTTGAGGTCCGCATGCTCGTGAACAGCTTCAAGACCATTTTGGGTCAAGACATGCTGGTCAGGTTCATGGACCCGGCCTTTTCCAAGGCCAATATCCTCTTGCGCACCCATATATCGAGTTCAAGGGACTTCCTCGCCACCAAGGATAAGATAGAGAACATCCTCCATAAGGCCCTGCCCAAGCACTTCACCTTTGATGTGACCGGTTTCGGGATTGTTATCTCCCAGAGCAGCCATCTCCTCTCTCAGGGGCAAATAAGGAGCCTTGGCCTGACACTGGTCCTGGTCTTTGCGATCATGTTTCTCCTCTTCATGTCTTACAAGGTGGGTCTTATTGGAATCGCCCCCAACTGTTTTCCCATCATCGTCAATTTCGGTCTCATGGGATGGCTGGGGGTCTCCTTATCAACGGCAACGAGCCTTATAGCAAGCATTGCCATCGGACTTGCGGTGGACGACACCATTCATTACCTCGTACGGTATAACCGGGAGTTCAAAAGAGATCTGGACAAGAAGCGGGCCCTCAGGGACACCGTTCTGGCGGTGGGCAAACCCATCATTTTCACCACCCTTACCATCAGTCTCGGATTCGCCATACTCATGTTTTCCAATTTCAAGCCGACTGCGGTTTTCGGGCTCATGATGGTTATCACCATGTTTTCCGCCCTCGTTGCGGACCTTATTCTTCTTCCCTCCCTAATGCTACATGTGGAACTGGTCACCCTTTGGGATCTCTTAAGCCTGAAACTTGGAAAGGCACCCCAGGAGGGGATCCCCCTCTTTGAAGGCCTGTCCCGTACTCAGGTACACTACATCCTCATAGCTGGCACCTTAAGAAGGTTTGAGGGGAGCGAGGTCCTTTTCAGAAAGGGCGAGGTGAGCGATTCCATGTACGCCATCATCTCCGGGGAACTCGAAGTGGTCAATCTGCTGGACGAAACCGTTTCCGATGTGACCAGCAGTGCGAAGCAGCTCATCACCCGGTTAAAGCCCGGTGACGTGGTGGGTGAAATGGGCATGATCCGTTCCTGCAAGAGATCCGCCACGGTAATCACCTCGGGGCCGGTCGAGCTTCTTCAGATCAATGACAGGATGATCAAAAGGCTTCAATGGCTTTACCCGCCAACGGCGCAGAGGTTTTTCTTTAATCTCATGGCCATGCTTTGCAACCGGCTGGAAAACCTCACCGAATCCTATCTGGGATCCTCCAGCGTGGACACCTTGACCGGTCTTTACACCCGGCCCCATTTCATGGATGTCCTCGAAAAAGAGATGGCCAGATCCCTCCGCTATAAGGAACCGGCATCACTCATGGTCATGGATTTGGATGACTTTAAAGCGGTAAACCGCAATTACGGGCATCAGAAGGCGGATCTCATTCTGGCTGAAACAGGGGTCCTCCTTAAGAAGTACGCCCGTAAAACGGATATCATCTCTCGCTATGACGGCCAGCAATTCGCCTTCCTGTTGCCCTCAAGTCCCCTGGGTAAGGCCCGCACCCTGGGTGAGCGTATCAGGGAGAAGCTCGCCGGACACCCTTTTGAGATAGATTCCCATACGATCCATATAACAGCGAGCTTCGGTATCGCCGCCATGGCCCCGGGCCCTTATTCCAGCGGCCGGGCCTTCATGGACGACGCCCTAAAGGCCCTGAAAGAGGCCAAGGCTAGGGGGAAAAACAGGGTGGAGGCATTCAAAGAGCAAACAAATCCCTTGAAATCCGATGGACTTACAGAATATAATGATATGTAAAGGTTTAGGAGCCTATAGGAGTTACACGTCCCCTTAGGGGCAACATGACCCCATGAAAGAAAAAATAGAAAAGCATATCATGATCCTGGGTGTGGGCAACCTCCTCTTTACCGATGAGGGCCTGGGCATTCAGGTGGTGCAAAGGCTTTTAGAAGGCTATGAATTCCCGCAAAACGTAACTGTTGAAGACGGGGGCGTCCTGGGGATCAACCTCCTGGGGGTCATCTCTGAAGCCGATCACCTCATTGTGGTGGACGCCATCAAAAACGGCGGGGACCCGGGCACCCTTTACCGCATCGAAGGAGATGAGATTCCCAAACGCATCCTTGGCAAGAATTCCTTACACCAGGTGGACCTCTTGGAATCCCTAACCCTCTGTCAGGCCTTGGACAGGGTTCCGGAAACGGTCATCCTGGGGGTGGAGCCGGAGGATATTGAGACCGTGGGCCTGGAACTTACGCCTGCGGTACGGGACAAAATGGATGAATTAATAGCCAAAGTCTTGGAGGAGATTCGCCATTTGGGCTCCTCCTATAAGGCCTTGACACCAGAGAAATCCAACTGAAGGAAGCCATTTATCATGTGCCTGGCCATTCCTGCAAAGATTGTTGAAATCAATGACGGCATGGGCGTGATCGACATGGAAGGGACCCAGAGGGAGGTGAGTCTCCTACTTCTTGAGAACCCTGCCATCGGAGACTATGTGATTGTTCATGCCGGATTCGCCATCCACAAAATCGATGAATCCGAAGCCAAGGAGTCCCTGAAAGTCCTTCGGGAGCTGGCATCCCTTGTGGAAAGCGATACCCCATAAATAGATCCGGCGGTCCCGGGGTTTTTCCTGGCGTTCGACCCCCTTTCAGGGCCGCCGGAATAGGGATATTTCTTGACACCAATCCCGGATTCAATTATATAATAAAAGTGTGTGCGAGAGAAAAAGGCCAGCAAAGACGGACGTTAGCGTTCAATGTAAAAGGTTAATTTTTTGAGTGAAAGGAGGTGAAAATGGGAATGAATAAGAGATTTACGAGCCTTATGGTCGTGGTCTTTTCGGGGCTGCTCTTCGTGACAGTCGGTGCGCTGACCGCGGCGGACGTGCCTGACGAAATCGTCATTTCCTCAGAATGTTATAAGAAAGACATCAAGGGGCCGGTCAAGTTCACCCATAAAAAGCACGCCGAAGATTACAACATCGGCTGTTCAGAGTGCCATCACGTCTATAAAGACGGCAAGAATGTATGGAAGGAAGGAGACCCTGTGCAGAAATGCAGTGCCTGCCACGACCCGGAAAAGAGAGACGGTGACGTGGACAAGCTTAAAAACGCCTATCATAAGAACTGCAAAAACTGCCACAAGACCCTAGGTAAGGAAGGTAAACCTACCGGTCCTTATAAGAAATGCAATGACTGCCATGAAAAGGATTAGTCACTTGGATTCAAACAACCTTTAACTTTCTTTGAGACCTTACCTCGTTCTGAACGAGGAAATGGCTCATCTCATGGATGAATCCAGCAGAATAAGACCGACAGTTTGATAATCCCTTTCACTTTCTACAAAAAAAGCCGCTCCCACTCTGGAGCGGCTTTTTCATTTTTTACCCTTTTTAGTTCACCAGGAAGGGAAGGCGTTCAAAGGGGTGACACCTTTCGGCCATTACACCTCCGTTACCGTAATCGCCTCCTGATCGCAGACCTCCACACAGCTTTCGCATCCAAGGCACTCTTCCGCATTGACAGGCACGGATTTTCCATCCTGGATTTCATAGACGTCCACAGGGCAAACCTCTACACACTCTTCACATCCTTCACACTTGTCTTCATCTACAACAACTTCATAAGCCATGTTTCCTATCCTCCTATCTTATTTAGATCCCTCAATAAATACCTATTCTGATCTATTCGTAGCCTTTTGAGTTACCCAAAAAGAATCAGCGCGTTATTTAACAAAGTCAAATTTAGCTGTCAAGCTTTTTTCTGATTCAAGTAAAAAGGCAGGGGCCCCGCGATTCAGAAGGGGGGCTCCCGCCTTAGACATCATGATCCAGGAGGGGCACAGAATTATGCGGCCACCTCTTCTTTTATTGAAACTGCGATCTTGTATAAAACCGTGAGCACGAAAAACCCCGTGGCCCACACGCCGATGGTAATCAAAATCTCAGGCGTGGTCGGCCAGTAGGGAAAGACACGCTCAAAGGGGTTGGGAGTGAATCCGCCTATGACCAGCCCCATGCCCTTATCGATCCACGTGGCGATGATAACAGAGATACACGCCACGGCAAGGATATCTTCCTTCCTCCGGGTGGCCGGGATGACCAGAAGGATGAGCGAAAGGAAGGCAAATCCCGCGGCAGTCCACATCCAGGGTGCCAGTCTGCCGTGTCCCTCAAGACCCAGGAAGAGAAACTTGAAAGACTCCATATGGCTCGGAATCTGGCTGTAAAAGACCGTAAAGACCTCCAGAAAGAAAAAGAACACGTTCAGCAGCATGGCGTAGGTGACAATTCCAGCCAGGGTCCTGATCTGTTCCTTACCGGGATCGAAATTGGTCACCCGCCTCACGATGAGGCAAAGAAGAATAAGCAGGGCCGGACCCGAGCAAAAGGCCGATGAAAGAAACCGGGCGGCCATGATGGCGGTCAGCCAGTAATGCCTCCCCGGAAGGCCGGCATACAGGAATGCCGTTACCGTGTGGATACTGAAGGCCCACGGGATAGAAATGTAAATCAATGGAACCACCCACTTCGGATAATGTACCCCTTTGCGTTCCGCACTGAGCACGTTCCAACCGATCAAAATATTGAGCAGCAGGTAGCCGTTTAGAACGACCATATCCCAGAACAGGATGGAGTTCGGTGTGGGATACATGATAACATTCATAATCCTGACCGGGTTGCCGAGGTCTACGAAGATAAAGAGCAGACACATAAGCACGGCGGCAATGGCCAAAAACTCGCCCAAAATGGTGATCCGGCCGAAGGCCTTGTAATCGTGCAGGTAATAAGGCAATACAACCATGACACCGGAGGCGGCCACACCCACCAGGTAGGTGAACTGGGCGATGTAAAATCCCCAGGAAACATCCCGGCTCATCCCTGTTATTCGAAGACCTTCGTGAAACTGGTAGAGCCAGCAACCAAAGCCTATCCCCATCAAGGCAAGGAGAAATATGAGCCAACCCCAGTACCCCCCTGTTCCTTTTAGCGCCCTGTCAAGCATAATCACCTCATACTATAAAAAATAAGTTCGGTCCTGAGCCTAATTCCGGTTTGCGTCTAATGGTATAATGTTTTTTAAGAACGCCCCTTACCTCTGAATCCGGATCAGAGAGATCCCCGAAAAACATGGCACCCTCTTTAACCGCATTGGCGGCCTCGACGCAGGCCGGGATCTGGCCCTTGGCCAGTCTCTCGGTACAAAAGGTACACTTCTCCACCACCCCTTTGGACCGGGTGGGATAATCCCGATTGGTAGGAAAGTTTGGATTCAGCTCCTTGAGTTTTTCCACCGTCATCACCCGGCGGGGATCTCCCCAATTAAAACTTCTGGCCCCAAAAGGACACGCGGCCATGCAAAATCTACAGCCGATGCACCGGTGCTGATCCATCATGACAATCCCGTCTTCCCTCTGCCAGGTGGCCTGGGTGGGACACACCCTGCAGCAAGGCGGGTTGGTGCAGTGATTGCACATGAGGAGAAAGTTCTTGTGCTTGATATCCTCGGCAATCCATTCATGTTGCTGTCCCGGGAAGGAGTGGTGGTAATCCTCCTTCCAAAGCCACTTTATCTCCTCTTTGGGATTTCCCAGATCAGGGACATTGTGCTCTCGGTGGCATGCCTCAATGCACTTGTCCATGAGGGCATCGTCCATCTTGTGGGCATCCACCACCATGGCCCAGCGTTTTCCCTCGGTCAACGGAAGGGCCTCGGTCCGCGCTTCAAGTTCCCCGGGGGCGAGCACCTCAATAGCCGCTTTTCCTCCCAGCCCGAACAGGGTGGAGATACCGGCTATTTTTAAGAACTCTCGTCTGTTTACGCCCATCACTACTTCTCCTCCGGCTCGATATGGCAATCCCAGCAATAAGGATCTATATTCAAATAATCATGACATTGATCACAAAACTTGGACTTATTGGAATGACAGTCCATGCATGTCACTTGGAGGCTTTTGTAATAAATCTTTCCGTCTTCTGCCTTAAAATATCTCTCTCCATCCCGGACAACCGTGTGCCTCCACACGTCAAGAAGGCTGAAGTGATTGGCAGTCATGTAGGCCTTGGACTTGACGCACACCTTCGCCTCCTTGGCCTTGGGGGTAAGCTCAGGATCCGGTGCCTTTGCGGCCGTCCCTGCGTTGTAAATAAAAGGGGACAGCAACAGGCCTACGCCGATAATCAGACCGACGATTATTTTACCTCCGTCATACATCCTCTTCATCCTCCATTCCTGGGAGAGGTTCCCCACGCAGGTCAGTGGTTCTCTCCTTCTCCCCTTCAAAGACCAAGGCATTGGCCACCAATTCATGGACCCCGGTGACATCCACCTCCGGGACCCAATACTCCATCAAGGCCGGGAACACCGCCCGGTCAATGGCGCATATACAGGAGAGCATGTTGACCCCGTATTGCTCATGCACATGTCTCACCGCATTTGCCCTGGGAAGCCCGCCCCGCATCCTCAACTCCATGTTCTCACCCGCGTTGAGGCCGGCCCCGCTCCCGCAGCAGAAAGTCTGCTCCCGGATGGTGTTTATGGGCATATCATAGTAATTGTTGCATACGTTCTTGATGACGTACCGGGGCTCTTCAAAGAACCCCATGCCCCGGGCGGGGTTGCAAGAGTCATGGAAGGTGACCTTCAGGTGATCATTCCGGCTCGGATCCAGCTTCAGCTTGTTGTGCCGGATCAGATCGGCCGTGAATTCAATGATGTGGGTCATCTTGGTGGTCCTGGCGTTCTCAAAGGTCGTTCCCGTAATGGGAGACACGGGCACTTCCAGGAAATCGGGCGGGCCGTTAAAGGTATCCATATACTGGTTGAGGACACGCCACATGTGCCCGCACTCACCGCCCAGGATCCATTTCACCCCCAGACGCTTGGCCTCTGCATACATCTTTGCGTTGAGTCTCTTTGCCATTTCGTGGGAGGTAAAGTAGCCGAAATTACCCCCCTCAGAGGCATAAGTACTCCAGGTGATATCCAGGCCCATACTCTCCAGGTAATGAAAGAGCATCATGTAACCCATAGCCGTATAGGTTCCAGGGTCGGCGAACACATCCCCCGAGGGGGTAATAAACAGGATCTCGGCGCCTTTCCTGTTAAAACTGGGATCCACCCGGATGCCGGTGATCTCCTCTATTTCATCGGCAAAGAAGTCCAGCATGTCCTTGTAAGCATGGGGTTGAATCCCCAGGTGATTTCCGGTGCGATAGCAATTGGCCACCGGCGCCGCAATCCAGTCCGTGTTGAGCCCTAACAGATTGGTCAGTTCCCTTCCGATGATGGTCACCTCGGCCGTATCGATACCATAAGGGCAAAAGAGGGAACAGCGGCGACATTCGGTGCATTGATACAGGTAATACCACCACTCCTTGAGCACATCCTCGGTCATGTCCCGGGCCCCTGCAAACAGGCCCATGAGCTTGCCCCCGGTGGTGAACTTTTTGCGGTACACGGATCTGAGGAGTTCCGCCCTGAGTACAGGCATGTTCTTGGGATCGCCCGAGCCGATAAAGAAATGGCATTTATCGGCACAAGCACCGCACCTTACACAGATATCCATGAAGAGCTTAAAGCTCCTGAATTTGCTCAGCCTGTCCTTGAACCCCTCGTGAAGGATGTCTTGCCAATCCTCGGGCAGTTTCCAGTCCTCGTCCGTTGGGCTCCAATCCTTTGGGTACGGCATGCCCACCGTATCGAGGTTTTTCGGCTTGCTGCCGTAACAATAGATGCCGGGTCTGAGCTCGGCAGGCTCTCTCATCCAGCCCTTCCAAATAGGAGGCTTATGCTCAATCTGCGAGGTCTCTTCTGGTTTTGGGGTGGTGTCTGCCATGGTTACTCCTTTTCTCCTGCGTCTGCTGTTGATTCAGCCCCTTTTTCTACAGGGAGCCCAGCCTCAATCATGTGATCCCTGAACTCATCCTCATATTCCGAATAGGTATGCACCTTTACAGGATAGTTCCAGGGGTTCACGTGTCTGACAAAACGGCTGTTGTTTGAAAGGTTTCTCGTGGGACTGAGAAACACGCCAGCAAAGTGCATAAGCTTGCTAAAGGGAAAATAGGCGATCAAAACGCTAATGCAAAAGAGATGGATGAAGAAGATGGTCCCGATTCCCTCGGGCATGGTGGGGTGGAATTTGAAAAGCCCGATCATCAATTCCTTTATCGCCGTAATGTCCACCCGGATAAGATATCTCATGAGTATGCCGGTGGTGCCCAAGGCCAGGATCAAAAAGAGAGGGAAATAGTCCGCAGGCAGAGAAATATACCGCATTTGCGGAATATAAAGCCTTCTGACAAAGAGGTAGGTCACGGCCAGCATAAGGAGCATATCCGTAATGTAAACCCCGGGAACGCCCAGACCGTTAAAGGGGAGGATCCCCATTTGAAGGAACCCATCCAGGCTCTCAAGGAGTTTTGCAAAACCGGGTACAGGCTCCATGAAAAACCGGAAGTGTCGCAGAAAGATCACGAAAAAGGTGTAATGAAAAAGCAGGGCGGCCAGCCAGAGCCACTTTTCCCACTCATAGTCGATCTTGGGAGCTCCCTTGCTTAACCGGTATTCCAGCCTGGTATTTCTAAACAGGGAGCGGAAAAGCATCACCTCGGCGATCATTCTTACAATGGTGCCCCACACGCCCTTGGGGTTGTCAACCCGGTTGCGCTTGATCCATGGCATGGACCACTCTTGACCTGCGGTGGTGGGGATCCGGAAAGGCACTGGTGAACGGGCCCAATCTATCACCCGGACCACGATTCCGACAAAAAAGACGGCCATGGCCGCATAGGGGACCACAATCCCGAAAAAGACCCGCAAATCCAGAGCCCACACACCTATCCATGGGATCAAGACAACCACCAAAACGGCGATGGATGAAAACAAGATACTCAGTACAAAATTCATAGGCTCTCCCTCACTAACAAAAAGACAGTCCCTAAGTTGCCGTCTTAGAGCTCCGGCCCTTGCTCCGGGATCTCAACAGTCAATTTGGCCCGCTGCATCAACCGGCCCACTTGATTCTTGACCTCGTTGACCCGGATTTCATAGAGTTTCTGGCGGCACTCTGAATAGATGTCGAATGCCAGAAGGGCTATGTCGTCTATCCTCTTATTCAGGGTGGCGAGTTCAGCAGAAAGCCCGTTAACCGGGGCTTTCTCCTCCAATTCCTCTCTTATAATATCCTTGAGTTGAAGCACAAAGGAAAGGGCCGCAGAGGGCTTGAAGTCCTGAACGGCCCTTATTCTAATAATGTTGTCAAGACAGGTGGCGATCTTCTCAAGGTCCCCTGCCTTTATGAGCTCGTCGTAAATGACCTCCACATCCTTCATGATAGTGTAGCCCACAGGGTTTGAGAATTGATCCTTCTCTTTCCTGAAAAACCTCTGGGTGCCCTCCGGGTAGGTACTTACGATGGCCTCACGCCATTTTTTGATCACCCTTGATCGCTTTTCTGAGAGGAGATTCTCCAGGTTCATAATGACGCTTTTTCCCGCCAACAAAGGGCCAAAAAACGCCCTTCGTATTTAAAATCGTTAACTTTCTTGGGGAATTACACGCAAGATATTGACCGACGTCTATAGACAAATTGGAGGGGAGTGTCAAGAAAAAAATGCACCCTCCCGGCCGCGGCCCACGTGGGTGAATTCCCAGATTATGATGACCCATTTGGACTCATTTCTTCAACCTTATTGACTCACTCCATTCGGCCCCCGGAGGACCCTCATCCAGGGCCGGGAGAAAACGCAAATCATGAAAATTAAGGGCCTTTTCCCCTCTGTCTCCCTTTCTCCCGGCCACTCCCGGACCCCCTTTCATCTTGACAACCCGGCCAGCCAATACTAGAGTATCGCCCCGAGCCAGGGGACCCTTCCCGAGGCCCGCCTGGCAGGAGGGTATAAAACACTTTCCCGATCTTGAATTGAGGGGGCGAATGATGGGGGTAGAAGCGACGATATATGTACGTGGCCCCAGCCGGGTGTCTGCGTATTTGGACTGGCTACAGATGCTGACAGGGCTGTTTCTGATTGGTTTTATGTGGAGCCACATGGTGCTTGTGGCGAGTGTAAACCTGG
>Ga0180432_10002917_pt1 | contig 25147 bp, 17 predicted proteins | sample SS_ome_10_FD_132414 | JGI IMG/M metagenome (GOLD analysis project Ga0180432, IMG submission 132414) | Hypersaline lake sediment archaeal communities from the Salton Sea, California, USA - SS_1_MS_2 metaG | ecosystem: Environmental > Aquatic > Non-marine Saline and Alkaline > Hypersaline >... | reverse complement strand
GCCGTTGAGGAAGTCGCTGGTCGCGGCGTCGACGTCAAACTCATCGACGTCGTCCTCGACCGCGACCTTCGAGGTCCCGCCAGCACTGCCCTCGATTATTCGGAAAAGAATGGCCTCGGCGTCGTCGCGCACCTGCCATTCCAGACCCGCACCCTCCAGGTCCAGGATGGCGTTGGTCGTCAGGTTGACGGCCGTCGCACCCTGGCCGTCGTAGGCCCCCTGACGAGTGACGTTTGCGCCAGCCGGCACGTCGGCGATCGAGCCCTTCAGGAAGTCCTGCTCATTCAGGTCCTCCAGGCGCACGCGCTCACGACTCACGTAGTTGATGACCGCGTCTTCGATGTCGGCGACCGGACAGGCCTCCAGGTCGTCGTAGGCCGAGTTGGGCCTGACGAAGCTGATCTGGACCCGGGTCGTCGTCGTGTCGGTGATCGTGTGGCCGTCGGTCGCCGTCTCCGATTGCAGCAGACCGTAGATCTGACGACCAGACGACAGGATCGGATCACCGGAGCTGGCGTCGACGATCTCCATCAGGTTCTTGGGCTGCAGGGTATTGGTGCCCGAAACCTCGTCCAAGGCGTGGGTGCCGAAGGTGCCGCCATGGGCCGCGACCACCGTGCCCAGGGTCGTCACGGCGCCCACCGCCGCCGTGGTCTGTGCCGGGATCTCACCCGTGCCCAGGATCACGAAGTTGTCGCCGTTGCCCACGGTCACGTCGACGCCGACCCGCGCCACGTCCCGCAGCACGCGCTTCTTCTCGACGGCGTGGACGGCGGCGTTGATGGCGTCGATGCCCCTCTGGGTACCGGCCTCCAGGGCCGAGGGCGCGGCGAGATCGTCGTACCAGTTGCCCGACGGGAAACCAGCGCCGTCGCGGTTCAAGAAGTTCTGGAGCTGCGACCTGATGTTGTTCAGGTCGGTCTCGATGTGAGCGGGGTTTGTCTCAAACGCGGCCTCCGACGGCGTGATGCTGTCGTCGTAGGTCACGCTGTTGCGGATCTGCGCGTCCTGGCGAAAGAAGGTGCGTCCTGCCATGCTCGTCTCCTATGCCGGCACCACGTAATTTGCCAGCAGTCTCTCCCAATCCAACAAACCAGGTCCGGGTGTCAGGGTGATGGTATCATAGCCGGTTCCCGGACCAGAACTCTCGTCGATCGTGTAATCGGCGTCCTCGTCCAGAAGCATCCCGTTGCGAAAGACCTCTTCGGTGCCAGGCAAAAAGATTTCCGGTGTCGTGAACGTCAGATTGACGTTGTCTTTGGCACCCGCCAGAGGGCGGCGCTTCTTGTGCCGATCGAGGAAGGCCTGCTGACTTGGCCTGCTGACGGCCATGGTCTACCTCGTGCCATTGCGCAAGAGCCTCTGGTCGTAGGTGAGCTCGGACAGCGGCATCTGGATCCGGTTAAATTTCTTGCCCGTGATCTCGATGATCGTGGCCGTGCCGCCCCTGACGCCGATGAGTTGGGCTCCTTCCGCCACCTTCCCCTCGCCAGGCACGTCGAGCCGAAATCTCTGGAAGCCGTAGGCGTCGTGATTGATGAGCTCCACCGTCCCCCAACTCAGGCGTCGGATTTCGATGTCTCTGGGCACATCGGGCCACAGCACGCCATCTGCCTCGCGGATCAACTCGCCGTCTTGGGTCTCGATCACCCACATCACAGGGCCGTCTGGATCCACTGCTCGTCGGCGAAGGCCTCGCCGGAGCCGGGCTTGGTGACGGGGTCCAGACTCGTGGTCGTGGTGTCGGGGCCCGTGGCGTGAATCGTGTTTTGGACGCCGATGGCCATGTCCGTGCCCTTGGCCGCGGTCGTCATCTGCACCCAGTCCGGTGTGCCTTCGGTGCCCTTGTTGTACCAGATGGTGACGGTCGGCGCGGCACCCGCGTAGAAGGTCTTGACGCCGACCACCGGCCGATGACTGCTGGTGCCCGGAGTCGAGTCGTCGTGCAGGGCGAAGGCCAGCTGGAACTTGCGCTCCTCGTCGGCCACCGGAGCCACGTCGCCGGCGTCGCCAAGGATCAGATAGCTCTCGTTACCCCGTAGCCGGTTGGCACGGTTGCCAGCCCCCTGAATCGCCCCACCGCCGGCCGACGACGCGAGGCCCGTGGCCCAGCCGGCGCCCGGATCGAAGCCCGTGGTGTGAGCCGCCAGGATCTGAGACTCGAGGCCGTTGTTGTCGGTGCCGGCCAGCGACTCGACGTCGGTCGTCGTCATCTCGTAGTCGTCCCAGGCCTGGAGCTGGGGCAGGTCACTGCAGTCCTCGCTCCCAAACCGGGCCTTGTAGACGTTCTGGCCCGCCAGATTGCCGGCGTTCGCCACCTGCTCATAGGTCGCCATCGAGCAACTCCTCGAGTGTCACCGTCGCGGTCTCCGGGATCGTGACCTGTCGGTGTAGATTGATTTCGTCGATGCGGATGATCACATCCAGCCCCTGGACCAGGGACACGGAAAACTGTCCGTTTTCGTCCGTCAGCTCCACGCGCTCCTCGGCGCTCAGTGCCCGACCGTCGACGAACACCGGCGTCTGCGCGGGCGCGAAGGCCACGACGGCGCCGGCTATCGCGCCGCCCGAGATGCGGGCCAGGGTGCCGGAGACTATGCAGAGGGCGGCCATCAGAAGGCGGCATCCACATGGAACGGACCGACGGTCAGATCATTCACGTTCTCGTAGATCGTGTGGACTGTCGCACGCATCTCCATCTCATAGCTCAGAGTCCCATCTGGTAGGATGATGAGCTGTGGTGGTTGCTGGGGGTCTTGAACCACGGGCACGCGAAAGTCAATCGAGTGTCGGTTTTTCCCGGATACGGATGGGATATTGTCGTGGTGCACAAACCCGGGTCCGTGTAGGGCGTAGCTGCCTACCCCCGAGCTGGACTGTACCAAGTGTCCGTTCAGAGACATTCCCAAAGCCCTGGCCCTGCGAAACCCCGGGTTCGAGATCAACAAAGCGGAGTCCAGGAGGCTGTATCTGGTTTCTGCCGTCGTTGCTCCGACTTGCTGGATCAATTCAACGTAGTCGGACGTGTCCAAGTGGGAATTGGCCACACCGTATGAACGAATCCCGTTGCCGTAGTTCACGACATGGGCCCCTTGTTCGAAGGCCAGGTGTCGCTCACGCGCCGTCGAAGATTGAACTGAGACAACGGCGTCGAATACCGTCAGAGTCCCAAGGAAGGCAAAAGCGTCGGTGTCGGCCACATTGCCGGGCCAGGATCCGTGAATGGATGTGGGACGTCCGTAGGCATCTGGTGGCTGGGTATCAAATCCAAGAGTCAGATTTTCGGAGACCGTGTCTCGGTACACATAGCAGTAGAAGTAGCCGAGCCCACCACCACCGGCTGGGTCCGTCCACCCTGTATGTTCGGAAATTGAGGAATTTTTCACAAATCCGCCGGTCGGATCCGTGAATGTCTCGCTCATGGCACTGCTGATGATGCCCACATCTCCGTTTGGAAAAAGAACAGCACCGTCATCAACGCGAAAACCGGCCGCCGCATTGGTGGCACCACCATCTCGAACGGTGTAGGGCTCGCAAGCACATCCCGTCAAAACCTGACTTCTTTGTGCCGAACCCTGACTCAATCCATCGTAGAATCCGGCCCACGCCCGCGCCTGGATCGCCGAAAACTCCAGACGGTTGCTGGCGTCGATCGACATGTCCAGGTAGCAGGTCAGGTCACCGTCCTTCTTCTTGATGTCGAAGACCCGGGCGTTGTCGATGATCGTCGAACGTCGTCGGACGGTGCCCGAGCGCTCGGCAAAATCGACGGCGATGGGGCCGCCACCGTCGGTGTCGTTGAGCCCCCAGCCGATGATGCCGGCGAGCTCGTTGGCTCCGTCATCCTGCACCGGGAAGTTCAGACTCCCGGTCATGATATCGGAGAGCTGCGGATCCTCGACCTCCGTCTCCTGGACGTTCTTTCCGCGCATGACCATGCGCCATTTGATGACCTCGTACTGGCTTGTGGCATCGGGGATCGTTTCCCAGGGGCCGGCCACGTACAGACGGGTGGCCGTATTCTTGACGATCTTTCGGATCTGCGTGTCGCCCGTGCCCCCGAGAATCGCCAGGGTCTGTCCCGTGAACTCATCGACCGTCCAACTTTGCCCCGTGTCCTCCAGGTACGCTGGTGTCGTCCCCGACCTCTGCGCGCCGCCCGTGGCCGTGGTCAGAGCCACGCTCTCCTGCAACTGACGATCGAGGCCGTCGGCGATGCTGTCGCCAAAGTTGATCTGCTTCGAGTTTTCAAGCAACTGGATTTTGTTGACCCTGATGTCGTTCTCGCCGGGAAGGGTCATGACCTCCTGGACGGTGGCCGGGACCGTGTGAGAACCGTCGGACGTCGTCACCCGGTACAAAACGCGGGTGTCGACTTGGAAGATCATCATGCCCTTGGACTGCTTGCCCACGGGAATCGCGTCACGTTCCGTGGCGTCTGCCACCGACTGAAATCCGCCTTTGAGGTCGGCGGCGTCGACGATGCCAAAAGGTCCGTTTGGTGCCCAGCTATCGGGAAACTTGACGCTCATCTTAGCTCACCGTGATGTTGACGTTGCCGGATTGCAGGGCATTGCTTCGGTAGACGCGGTAGTTTTCGGCGATGGCCGCCGCATTTTCGGTCGTGATTCCGGCCTGAGCCGCATCGACCTCCGTGAACGCCGATAGCACGTCGAAGCCTGTGTTGTTGTCGATGATCGAGGTTGGCGCCCCCTTCCACGCAGGGTAGGCGAAGAACAGGTATTTGGCGCTGGCCGGTGTTTCGTTGATGGTGATGCCGACACCCGAGCGCAGGGCGCTCCCACCGTTCTGGCCCGTGATCGTGGTCTTGAGGAAGGTGTTGTCGTAGTTGCCGGCACCCGGATCCGTGGCGTTGAAGCCCCAGTAGGTGTACCGCCACCAGTCGAGGTTGACGGTCTCGACGTCCGGTGTCGCCCCGTCGTCGGCCGTCAGCGTGAAGATCACGGCACCATTGGCCCCGGTTCCCGACTTCTGATAGCCAGTTTGATCACTCTGGAACGTGCCGTTGCTGGTTCCCGAAAATCCGGCGACCACGTCCTTGTCCTCTAGGTTGTCGTCGTTCGTCAGCTGAGCCGTCGTCGGTCCGTCGCCGCCGTCGTCGGTCGTGGTGGCGGTAAACGCCGGATTGTCGACGATGTCGCCGAGCTCTGCCGGGCTCGAGGTGCAGGCAAAAGCCGAGATCGAGAGGATGCTCACGATCAGATCCTCGGTGATCGCCGCCCACTGGTGGGCGGTGCTGCCCGCCGGGTCGTGTTGCAGAAAGAGAGCGGGCGGAGCCGAGCCTGCGGGCGCCGGCAACTGGACACCCAATCCCTGCCTCATGATCAGCTGGCCACCGATGACCATGCCCAGCCACACGATCTGCTCTCGGGTCGTCTCGTCGAAGAAGGCGTTGAGTGCCGCGGTCGTCGGGCTGTCGAGGTCCAGGACCCTGAGGGTCAGGGCCGTGGGGGTCGAAATGTCTCCGACGTTGATCCTGGGGAAGACGGTGAAGATGATGGCGTTGTCACCGACACCGGTGAGTGGCGAACCGCCGGACGCAATCTGACCCACGGCCAGAGGCGCCGACAGGTATTTTTCTTTGTTTGTGACGACGGTTGCAAAGACGTCGATGTCGGCGTCCCACGAAAACTCGTCGGCCACCGAGTCGTAGGACATTGTGCCGCCGCCCGTGAAGAAGGTGTTGAGGTTGCTTTGAACCAGGCGCTCGATCAACACGTCGTTGGCGCTCGCACCCCGGTCCGGGATCTTGGGTGCGTTGACGATCGTGGAATTGGTCAAATTCGTTTCGCCGGCGGGGATGAAGATGTCGGCGAGTTTGATGCTGTTGGCCGGCAACGTGGGCGACGCCGGGTCGCTGGCCGCTTGGACGATGATGGCCTTCAGTGACATGGCCGCCGGCGGGAACACGTCCTGGTATGTGTACTCGGCGTAGATCATGGCGTGGGTGTCGACGCCCACCGTCGAGCTGATGGCCGCGTTCAGGATCCCTGAGTCCAGGTACGTCTCGTCGTCGTAGATCGTCGTGCCGTCGATCGTCAGACGGCCGCTGAGAATGTTGATGTCGAAGTCGGCGGTGCCCGCGGTCACCGTGAAGCCCTCGAGCAGACCCGAGCGCAGGCTCTTGAGCCAGGAAAGGACGCCGGTGTTCGAACCATTGGCCTTCAGGTCGCTGTGCTTGTTGGGTTCTATGTACTGGGTCATGTCCGCCTCAGAAGGTGATCAGCCAGTCGAACTGGACGTCGATGCTCACGCCGTCAATGTCCGTGGGCTGTAGAGCCAGACCCTGGTCCGGGTCGTTCTGATGGAAGGTGATGCGGTTGAAGAGAGTGCCGTCTGTGAACAGCAGTCCGGCTTCGTGGACCACGGTCACCGGCCCGAACTGGGCGGCCGGGAAGTTGGAGCCGAGGATGCGTTTGCTGAACAGCGCCTGGGTGCCCGGAGTCTGGACCGTGTAGCCCACGGCCCCCGCCAGTTGGCTGGGGTTGGAGACCTGAAGGATGGTCGGCGACTCGACTTCGTTGACGCCGAACGTGTAGTCCTCGCCACTCAGCTGCACGGTCACCGTGTCCTTGTCGTCGACGCCTGCGGCCGAGAAGTCGGCGCCCGCGTCTTCCAGACGGCTGATGGATCCAGCGGTCAACGTGCCCGGGGTCCCCACACTCTGGTCGACCTTGATGACCTCGTCGGGGCTGCTGTCCTCGTCCAGGTCGAAGGTGCCGCCGGGATTTCCCAGCAGGTCGCGGATCTCGTGGACCAGGCTCGTGTCGCTCAGATCCGGCGGATAGTCGGCCTTGCGCACGCTCCCCGCCAGGATTGTGTCGCCCAACTGCAGGCGGTTGATCCACGAGCCGTTGGTGACCCTGCGGATCAGACGCGCGAGCTGCGCGCGACCCGTGTTGACCACCAGATTCCGGCCCCTGAACATGACCTCGGGACGCATGCCCCGGGCCCGTAGATTGCGGTAGAGCTCGGGGCAGTTCTCCTCATTGATCTCGATCTCCCGGCCGTCGCGCATGGCCACATGTCGGGCCCTGACCTGGCCCCGGACATCGACCTTCTCTCGAATCGTCACCTTCTTCATGGTCCGTCCGTCAGACGACTGTTCTCGGCGTCGCCGGGAGAGGTCGTGCTCCAAAACGCCAAAGAATCGTTGTCGGAGTCGAAATCTCATCCACGCGATGTGAGTCTACCACCTGACCACCGGCCGTCTCCATACTCCTTTCTTCCGGGCCCAGAATCACGGGCACCGTGAAATGGACGTGGATGCGGTCGGCGACCGCCGCACCGTCAAAGGTCACGGTCGTCGCCGACACGTAGGTCATGGTCCGGACCCCCAGGTCCGTGATGACCACGGGCCTGCCGGTCAGGTCCGGGTAGAAGGGCTCGGAGGCCGATGTCAGGGTGTTGCCACCAGAAATCTGGCCGTCGAAAAATGAGGCCCGGCCCAGCGGCTGCGTGAATCGTCGTCCGGTCCCCGCGTCCACCGCCAGGCCACTGTACTCGATTTCCGAGGTCGAATTGACGGCCTCCACGACCCTCGAACCGTAACCGAATATTTTTATCGGCAATCCGAGCATGGACTTGGTGAAGGGCGCGGTGACGCTGGTCAGGCGGCGATCGACTCCCCCGTAGGTCTGCCCATCGCCAAAGACGTTGAGCCCGACCTCGATCTCCACGACCCCGGAGCCGCGGCGGATCGACAGGACCGTGCCGTGGTCCGGGACCAGGGTCGAGGGGTCTCCTATCTGTTGCCAGAGAGCCAACAACCGGTCCGCCGGGTTGTCCCGGGCCCTGTCATAGGCGGCTTTGGCGCCCGATGTCCCACCGACGATGACTGCCATCAGCCCACCCTATCATTCGACCGCCACGGTCACAATCTGCTCAACGTCCAGGACCTCGGATGGTACGTGAGTCGAGGGTACGGGACAGCGGTAGGCCGTGATCTCGGCCAGCGGATGTCCCTGGCCCAGTTGATGGTAGTCGCGCATCTCCCAGTCGACGCCGGTCGCCGATCCCGCGAACGTGTAGATGACCTTGACCTGATTGGCGCTGGTGATGCCCGTCGAATCCCCGAACCCCAGGCCCCCGGAGATCTTGTGCTCGCCCTCGTTGATCGTGCCGTCGGCGATGAAGATGTTCTTGCCCAGGTCCGATTCGTGAAAAATGCCCTGTCGTAGGGTCCACGTGGCCGAGGTCAGGTCCGAGAGAAAGACGTGGTTGACGTAGACGTTGGATGGGTCGATGACGCCGGTGACCAAAAAGCTGCCGAGGCCCGAGACGTCGATACGCCGGCCCACGTCGCCGGATGTGAAAACGTGGGCGCCCGCCGTCTTGAAGATGTTGGTGCCCGACGCCGCAGAGCCATCGTTCGTGAATGTACCCACGGCCTCCATGTACGCACCGTCGGCCTCGAAGATCGATGTGCCGTCGACATAAGAGCCGCCCGGATAAGGACCCTGGCGCGCATAGGTCCCGAGTCGGGCGTAGTGCCACTGCCCACTGCCGCCAAGGGTCTTTCCTTGACCCAGCTTGTGGCCGTCTCCCAGACGCAGGGCCTCGTCGATGGGGTCCGGGGCCTCCCCCTCGTCAAATTCCATGTCCTCGCAGATCTTGGGGATGAGGATGGCCGACACCGAGTCATCGAGCTCCTGACTCAGATCCTCGTTACCCGAGGTCAGACGAAACCGAAGAGCCATCTTCGTGTACGTGGGCTTGACCCGCAGACCAAAGCGGATGGCATCGGAGATATCGGCGTCGGCCGTCAGGGCCTCGACGTCGACGAAGATGCCGAAGGTGTTGAAACGCTCGATGTCCGAGACGCCCGGGAATTTCTGATGCCAAAGCGGGTCGCGAAAGACGTCGAGAACCTCCACGCCGTTGGTCAGGGGTTCGAATCTCTCGACCTTCTGGCCCAGGATCACCTCCCAGTCGACAAACGGATAGAGGTCCGGATCCAGATAGTGCTCAAATGCGCCTCTCTCACCCAGAATCGTCAGACGACGTTCGATCAGGCGACCGAGCCTGTCTCTCGTGTCCTCGATCCCCGTGACAACGCCCGCGGTCTTGGCCGCCGGAAGACCCATGGCCAGCTGAAGACCACTCTCCACGTTGCCGATCGACGCGCCTCCCATCAACGCCTTCCACGTGCCCTGCACGCGGTTCAGATACTTCTGGTTGCTGGTCTCGGCATCCAGGTCCACGAGCCGGCCGAAGGTGTTTTGAACGTGCCGATAATCGACGTCGGCCACCGGCGCCCACAACACGAGAACCGGCGGAATGTCCCGAAACTCGATGCCGCTGGTGCCCGTGAATCGGTAGTCGATGTTCTCCGTCAGCACCAGCGTCGAGAGCGTGACGTTGGTCCCGGAATCCAGGGGCAAGATCCCCGGGTCCAGTTTCTTCTGGAGCGTCAGCAGGTACTCGTCCCCCACCCTCTCCACAGTCTCGTAGACCGCGGTCACGTCACCGATCGTCACCAGTCCCACGTCCTCGACGCCCCTGAAATCTTCGGCGTCGATGACCCGGAGCCACACCTCACGAGACTCGGCGTCCGTGAGGGCTCTGGAGGTCTGCATCTCCTGGCTCAGGTTTCTTGGTGCCGAACGAAGTTCCCGGGCCCCGGTGACCGCCGAGTCGATGTCGTAGGCATGCGGGTAGTAGGAGCTGACGGCGAAAAATTCCTCCAGCCTCTCCTGACCCGCCATCACCCCATCGCGACGGGTCACGGAGTCGAATGTCACGATGCTCGCGCTGTCGCTGTTGGGATCGTCGACCAGGAGGTTCATGGAGACCCTGGTGCCCGGGACCGTCAGGGTCCTGAGCACCAGGAAATCGTCTTCCCCGTCAAGACGGTAGAGGAACTCGAGTCTCGAGCCCAGCCGCTTGAATCGCACCTCCAGATTCGATGCCGAAGCGAGCTCGGCCTCCTGTCCCCCGGACTTGACGACGTGCTCGACGCCCAGGGCCGTGCGCCTCGTCTCGATCCCCAGTTCGTAGACCAGACCCCCGATTTCGATCTCGGCACCCGCAAACTTGCCGGTTCCCACGCCCGTCGGATCGGTCCAGTTGTTCAAGACCAGACCCACAGACAGGTCGAAATTAGAGTTTTCTCGAATCTGGTACTGACCCCGGAGTCTGGCGGATGCCGGCAGGGCAGAAGGCAGGTCGTCGACGATGAATTTGGCTCCCGAGGCGCTGGTGATGCGCGTCTGTCCGGTCCTCTCCTGTTTCCACCTATCGGGATCGTGACGGTAGACCACGATCTCCGTGTCCTGGGAATAGTTGCCGGTCAGTGACGTCGCCGACGTCGCCGGTGATTGGTGGCTGGTGGCCAACTGAAACTGGTAGCGGTCGGCGAGCATGGTCACCGACTCGTACTCCAGGATCTCGGTGCCCAACACCAGGACCCCGGAGTCGTTGACGTCACCGGAACCCACGGCGTCGATGATCGTGCTGCCGGATGGGTGGTCGATGCGCAGGCTCAGGGTCAGTTTGTCGACGACAAAATCGTCGTCGAACTCCGGGTCGTCTCCGTAGGCGTTGGTCGGAGCATCGCCCAGCACAAACGTGGCGTCTCGCACCAGGTTGTCGCCCGTCGTCTCGACGTTGGCGCTCAGATACTCGAGGACCTCTGTGCCCAGACGAATCAGACCCCGGTCATCGACGTCGGAGGACCTGAAGTTTCGGAGGTCTCGAGGCACGTATCCACGCACGATCCAGGTGCCGTCTGACGTCTGGTACACGCGCCCGACTCGAAGTCTCCCGATTTTGTCCTGGCTCAGGTTGCCGAGCTTGATCAGCACCTCCCGACGCTCGAAGGTGGCGGTGGTGTCGAACAGAGACTTGGCTCTGTCCACCTGAAACGCCATGCCCCACAGGTCGGCGATGATGTCGCTGTAGGCCTCCCAAAAGGTCTCCCAGTAGACCCTCTCATCGTAGGGAAAGAGGTCAAAAAAGTCGCCGAGCGACCGCCAGATGACGTCGGTGTTGATGAGACTCACGTCAGTCCTCCAGCTGTTCGATCAAGACCTCTCCCAGGAACGGGCGGTATTCCCTCTCGTCGGTGATCACGCCATCGGTAATGACCTCATCTGGATCGTAGTCACGGACCGAGACCGTCAGAGGTTCGTCGACGACGTGTGCCAGGTCGATGGTCTGGCCCGCGGTCAAGACGAAGGTGTGGTTGTCGCCGTCGGTGATGACGCTGTCGTAATCCACGGTCTCCTGGTTGGACCCAAAGCCGCCGAGGAACAGACGTCCCCGGGAGGGCACGGTAAACGCGTCGATGGTCGACGGACGCTTGGCCTCGAGGAATTGTGAGGGCACGGACGGTGCGATCCTGACCGCCAGCTGGTTGACGGTATTGGGACCCGGATTCATGTACCGGACGGTTTGCGTGCCGTCGAGCTGCAGGCGCCTGACCCTTACCTCAAACGGTGTCTGTACGTAACTGGCCTGATCGTTGACGTAGGCGGCATTGATCAGATCCGAGTAATCGAATTTCGAACCCAGACTCTCGCCGATCGCCGTGCCGCTACTGGTCTTCAGCACCTCGTTGAGATTTGCCCTGATGTCGATGGCCTCGCCATCCCCACGATAGTTCATGGTGAAGTCGAGGAACACGGGCATGAAGGCCCGGGCCAGAGTGTCGCCGGTGACGATGCGGTCGGCATCCTGGTCGAAAAGGGTCTGAGCCTCCTGAATCTCGGTGTTCGTATAGTAGGCCAGGCGAATGGGGTGTTCGACGTACTCCTCGTGGTACGAGGGGATCGAGAAGTCGACGTCGCCAGAGCTCTCCGTCACCGGGTCACCGGAGATCAAAATTTCGTTGGACGACGACAGGACCTGAAGGATGGATCTGGTGGCCGACGCACCTCCGCTGAGCGTGATTTCCCGGCCCTGATAGCCGGTGAAGTCGACACCCAGGCCCGTGTACTTGGTGTAGTCGGTGGTGCCCAGGGTCACTGTACTCGTCGTTCCGTTGACCCCCGACTTGGCGACGTTGCCCAAAAATCCGCGCTTCTCGTCGACCACCAGTGTCTTTGTCTCACGGGCCGACAACAGGTCGTAGGGGTTGGACTTGGTCAGATACCAACCAGGATCCCGACTTTCGGGCGTCGTCTCGGGTATCGGGTCGCCGATGGCCTCGAAGGTCACGGGATCCAGGAGCCTGACCTCGGCGATCTGAAAGACCGGGAGGATGGTGATGTCGCCATCCGATGCAATCGTCAGCTCGCTGTTGTTGACGACCTTGATCGGCGCATCTTGAGCCTGGACGTTGGTGGGTGTCGAGGCCAGGTTGCTGAAGACAAAGGTGTTGTTGTCGCTCGTCGTCCTCTGGCCGTAGTAGATGACTTCCTCGCCGCTGCCACCGAAGTCGATGATGAGCTTTCCGGTGGCCGGCACGGTTCCCGTTGTGCCGGTGACGATCGTCGCCTGAATCGAGGTCACGGTACCCGGGTTCGTGATCTCCACGTCCAGGGTCATGTCGGCGAAGATGTCGACGTGCTGTTGGACGTAGTTGACGGCGTCCATGAGGATGTAGATGTCGGTGCGTCCACCGACATGAAGATCTTGGGCCGTGCCCAACTGCTCACGGGTCACGGGGTCGAGACTGTCGACGCCGATCTGGAACCTTGGCGTCTCTCCCTCGCCCATGTCGTAGACCTCATCACGCCGCATCTCCGGATCCCCGTTGCCGATGACCAGCAGGTCTCGGAGGTTGGTCCCGAATTTGTTTTGAAGCCAGAAGATGGCGCCGTTTTCCGACAGCGGGGTGCGTGTCGAGATCGAGCGTCGTGCCAGGTTCAGGGCCTGGGAGTTGGACTGTGACGCCTGGCCGTTTCGAAAGGCCACGGCGTTGGTCACGGAGACGGCACCGCTCGTGTCGTTGAGCAGGAACCGGATGTCCCCGACTTCGGCGTTGTATTCGTCGCCCGATTCCTCGGCGGCAAATGGCACGTTGATGTAGTAGAGACCGTTGTCGACGTCCAGCAGGTAGTCCTGCGGGTCATAGGACAGGTCGGCGAGCGTCAGGTAGTTGAGCTCGCGGGTCTCGGTGGTCGCGATCAACCCCGCCGAAAATTCTCGTCGGATGCGATCCTGGTAGTAGAGCCTGACGTTGCCAAAGGCTAGATCCCCCTGGTCCCTTGACGTCAGCAGGTTGCCGAGCAGCAGATCCATGTCCGCTTCGCTCAAGGCATCTGGATTGCTCAGGTCCCTGGACGTCAGGACATGTTCGATTTCTTGGAACAGGGCCGCGGAAATGTTGGAGGTCACACGAGACAGAATGGTGTTGATTCCGGAACCCGCGTCGATGCTGGCCTCGGGCAGCACCTGCTTGATGTTCTGGTTGATGAAATCCAGCGCCTGGCTGGCGAATCTCTCGTCGATGGCCATCACGTCACCCTGAAGGTTGCCTGGAAGCTGTTGCCGTCAAGAAGGTCGACGCGCAGCCTCAGTTTGATCTTGGCAAGGGCGTAGTCGACACTGACCCCAAGCAGTCGCAGGCCCGTGATCGTCGAGTCGGCCTTCTTGTCGGTGTCCTGTATCTCCCGGATCTTGCTTATGGTCCGAGAGATCGCGATCATCGCCTCGGTCTGGATCTCGGGCTCTGATTTCAGGTTGCCACGAGCCAGACTCTGGATGCTGCCGCCCTCGTCTCGGTCAAAGGAGTTGGTGCCCAGAGTCGTGAACAGGTGGTAGGCTACAAGCTGCAGGGCCTCCTCGGGCCCCGAGATGACTCGCTCGAGGTTCTGAAAGCCAAAGACCACGACGCCCTCTTCGTCCAGGCTGTACATTGCCAGGTCCGTCATGTCACGGTCTCCGCCTCGTCTTCCAGGATCGAGGAGAACAGCAGTTTGCGGTTCGACGCATCGTCCGCCATGTCCTTGTAATCCCGTTCCATATCGCCCCTGAGCTTGCGGTCATACTCGTCGGCTCTCAGGGTCTCCTCCATGTCCGTCACCAGACTGTACGTCCCCAAATGTACCACCTCGGGCCTCAGGATCCGAAGGGCCTCGATGGCCTGCCCCTCCTTGCTCGCCGTGTTCACGGTCATCGACGCGATTTTGGCCAGGTCGCCGGCCTTCAATGCGTCGTAGGCCGCGGTCATCGCCGTGCCCCTGAAGGTTTCCAGAACCTCGCCAATGACGTCGCTGGCCGTGAGTCCCGGGGCCAGGACCTGGAGGGTCAGGCGAATGGAGGCCAAGGTCGCCTGTGCCACGACGGTCTCGGATGTCAGACGATCCATTTCCGTCTCCAGACTCATGATGCGTCCGGAGAGGATGCGACACATCTTCTTCTGGGCCCGATCTATGACCGTGGCCAGGCTCTGGAAGAAAGTGTCGAGGGCCACGTACCAGTCGTCGGGAAAGATGTCGGCAAGCTCGTCGACGATGTCGGTGGTCTCGACCTCCACGACCTGGCCGTCGTCGATCTTGAAGACCAGTGGCGAGGACAGGTGAAATTCGTAGACCCCGGTGTCGACCTCGGTCACGAAATTCACCGATGGCGTCTGGTTGTCTGTCAGAAGCTCATCGGCTGCCATCACAAACCCGTGAACAATGTCCCGGGCCTCGGGTGTCTCGAGCTCCGCTCTCACGATCTCGGAGCCCGTGGGGATGGTGCTGCCGTCAAAGCGTGGGCGTACGTTTTCCGGTGGCTGGGAAAAATGGTCGAGAAATTCTTGGAGACTCTGTGCCACCACCCGCACCGTCGGGCGGATCACGACGTCCTGAAGTCCGTGGGCACGGGTCGTGGCCGTGGTCGTGAACTCGTAGACCTCATCGTCGACGTTGGTGATGGCCGTGAAATCCAGGATCTCAGACGGCCGTCGAAAGACGGCGAACGTGCGGATGACCGAGCCCTCGGGTGCCACCAGGTAGCCGGCGACGTCGGTGGCGTTGCCCGGTGCCGTCTCCAGCTCGAGACTGGCGTTGTCGGTGATCGTATCGATCTTTGCCAGCCCCTGGCCCCCGACCCGCAGCCAGTCTCCCGGCGCCAACTCGTTCGTGAACCTGGTCGAGGCGTCGCCGGTGACCGTGGTACCGGTGACGGTGATGAGACCGGAGATCGCGGGTACCTGGTAGGTCAGGGTCCGGGTGCCGACGGCCGTGATCTGGGCCCGAAACGAAGAGGCACCGCTTTGGATGTCTATCTGATATCCGGCCTCATCGCCCTTGATCACGGGCCAGTCGGTGGTCAGCTGTTGGACGTCGTCCGAGACGCCGGTCACCGACGAGGTCTCACCCGCCACTCGCACGGCCGCGTCCGACCCCGTGTCGACGATCACGCGACCTTCGACGGACTGCGTGGAACCAATGCCCAGGCTCTCGATTCTCAGGTCGTACTTCTGGCGCGAGGTCAAACGAGCCCGGACCCTGGTCTCTCCGGCATCCACGTGCCGACGAACACGCGAGAGCGTCACCGAGGTCTGAGCGCCGGCGTAGAAGGGTTCGGTCAGGGTCAGCTTTCCGGCGACCATCGAATCGATCTCGACGCCCGCCAGGCCGTTGATGGACAGACGGTATTCGCCGGCCCCCGAGTAATCGCCGATCGTGATCTGCGAGGAGAAGTCGAAAGACCCGTCGGTGATGTGAGTCACCTCGTCACCACTCACATTGAATCGGTCGGCTGGCGTCAGCAAATTGCCCTGGTCCTTGAACAACAGGGTCCTGTTGACGGGACTCGGACGACCGGAGACCTGGAGTCCATGGTCTTCGAGGGGTCCAGGTGATTCGAGCTGGAAGACGTGCTCGCCCGTCGACTCGTCGAACGACGACGACGAGTAGTCGACGCTCTCTCGGTTCTCTCCATCACCCGCCAACGTCAGGGTCCCCGGACCACCTTGGATGTTGGGACTCGGGGCGAAGGCCGCCGTGAAATTTTCACGATGCTCACCCGTCACCTGGACCGGCGTGCCGGCCAAAAATGGGCCCGTCGGCAGATCGATGAGCGTGAAGGTACCCGACTCGTGCGCGCTGTAGCGCAAAACCGTCTGCAAAGGCCCCGGATTTAGGGTCACCGACCCCAATGTCGCCGGGGCGGCGGTGAGCCCGGAGACCTCCAGGGTCTCGGCCTCGGCCTCGATGTCCGACGTCAGGGTCCCGGAGACCGGTGGTGAGGGCGTCTGGAACTCCGAGAACACATCGGCACGAGGTGGACGGGCCCTGAGCTCGAGACCCGAGAGACTCGAGTAGATGAGATCGGTCTCCCGATCCGGTTGAAGCTCGACCGGGCGGTAGTCTTCGGCCTCCGGGGCCAGGGCCAGCAACCTGATGCGCCCCAAGGCCGGGACCCGTGGCTTGATCTTGACGATGTTGGCGTCGATGGCCTTGGCAATTTCCAAGAGCCCTTGGGTCTCGCAAAAAGAGGAGAGATTCAGGTCGCAGTAGCCGGCCAGCGACTCGATGATCGGCGTTTCGGGCACGTCGTCGCCAAGGGCCCTGACCAGGGACACGACGAGAGGTAGTTCCGGCGGTTCAAGTGCCAGCCACGTGTCGAACGAATCGACTTTTTCTTGCAGAAGGTTGGCCGCCGACTCCAGAGACTGTGCCGCGAATTCCTGAACGCCGTCTTGCAGGATCCTGGTGAAGACAGGTGAGATGGATTCGACAAGCGATTCAACCAAGCTCTTCAGGCGATTGAAGAGGGCCTGAGCACGCCGTCTGTCGTCTTCCTGACCATCGAGCATCTTCAGGGTCATGCACAGGGCCAGGTGTCCGACGTTGTCCAAGACCCCGGAACTGATGTCGGCCGTGGTCTCCGCCAGTTTTTGGTCGACACGACCGACACGTGTCGACTCGTTCTCCAGGTTGCCGAGGTCCGCCGTCACATACGATTGCCCGATGTCCGTGGGGTCCTGACGGTCGAACTGTGGGTTCTCGGACAGGGGCTCGAGAAAACGCTCACGGACACCCCTCAGATCCTCGTCGATCACCGACTCGGTGACCTGAAAATCGTTCTGAAGATGCCGTTTGGCCGCGGTTCTTCGACTCCGAGCCGCGGCCATGTCGCCGACGGCCTTGCTGCTTTGTTTTCTCAATTCCTCCGTCTGATCGCGCAGCGCCCTGACATCGGAGGGAAGAGGCGGGTCAAGGAGACCGGCGGTAGATGCCAATCTGATTTTTCCGGCCTCGAGGACGATCTGACCGAGAAGCGCTTCGATTTCTCGAATGATTTCTATGGCCTCTTCCAGGGCCTGGCGCGTGAATGCGTTGACGTCCTCGGCTCCCAGAGTCAGCAGCCTCTGTTTGGCGTCATTGAAGATCCGCCCGAAGGACGTGGATGACGAAAAACCCACGGTCTCCTGAGGCACGGCCGCCACGTAGTCCTCGGCCGATATCACGCCGCCGCTCGCCGTCTCGACCTGCTGTCCGGAGACCTCGACCTCAGTCGCCCCCTCGCCGCCCTCCTCGTCGAGCCCCAGGTCCCGTCGGACACGAAGGGCGTCCTCGCGCAGCTCTCGGACACGTTCCAGGACCATGGTCTCGATCTGTTCGAGGGTCAGGAGATCTGTCGTCACATCCAGCTCCGCATCTTGTGGGCGATGGATTTTCGGATCTGGCTGACCTTGGCCGGGCTGAAGCCCGTGGCCCGCGCCACATCATTCCCCTTGACCAGTTTTCGACGTCCGTGGGTCCCCGTCAGATACTCGAAGACCACCTTCTCGTCGGCCGACAATTCGAAGTAGATGTCTTCCATCAGCTGTCGGGTCTTGGCCTCGGTCGTGTCCAGACGCAGGGGCACGTTGGCGGTACTGTGAACAACGTCCATCCGCAGACTCCGCTGCATGTTCAGGACCTGTGACGTCGACCACCCAAGCTCGTCGGCCACCTCCTGGGCGGTTGGGGGTCTGCGTTTTTCCTCGGACAGCTGTTCGTAGGTTCGCTGGTAGACGCCAATTTTTTGGGCCCTGGCTTCGGGGATCGTGGCGATGTTGGAGCGGGCGATGGAAAACCGGTTCAGACGCCGGAGGTTGGAGAACAGGTGGGTGCGAAAACTGGCCCCGGCCGTGGGCCTGAAGCTGTTGGCGGCCTGGACCAGGATTCTGTCGGCCTCGGCTTCGATAACCGACTGGGGCACGGCGTTCGACCGGTACTTGTTGACCTGACTCTGGACCATGGGCCTGACGTTGCGACGCAGAGAATCCAAGGCCATCTGATCACGGCTCTTTTGCCAGCGGGCAACGAGTTCTTCGTCCATCTTCAGCCCCTGAATCCGCGCTTCTCATTCAGCCGTCGGTTGATCTCCGACACCAGCTTCTGGTACCCGTCGCGGAACGCCCGGCCAGTGTACCGACGTCCGCCGTCCTGCGTCGAGGATCCCAGCACCAGCACCATCATCTCGTATTCGTCGGCCCCAAGTCGACTGGTCGTCTTCCTGACGAAGGTGTCGGCCAGATCGGGGTCCGCGGTCTTCAGACGGTAGTAGTTGCCGACGATGGTGTTGGGGTAGTCGTGGTCGGTGTCCCTGCCATCGATGGCCTTGTTATAGACGACGGCCGTATTGCGATTGGTCGGGCGTGTGGCGTACTGATAGGGGATGGCCCTGACGCCCGCCCCCAAAATCTGTTCGTAGAGCCGGTCGGCTTTCGTCTTTTTTCTCGGGTTCTTGGTCGGAATCCTGCTGCCCCAATCGTCCCTGGCCGTTGAGTTTTCCGGGATCAAAGACGGCAGATAGTAGGTCGGAAAATTGGCGTATTCGGAGTCCGGGGTCTCGCGACCGTCAACCGTCTTCGTCTTTTCCTCGCCACCCCTCCAAAAATAGGGGTCTCCCTCGTCCCAGTACCTGGGTGCCTCGATCTGGACACTTGTCGACGCCGTCCCCTGCCCCCCGCCGACGCTGATGGAATGGGACACGGAGGTCACGAGACCGATGATGCTGCGGACACGATCGACGACGAGTCCGGGGAAACCGGCGACGATGTGTGGGTTGAATGGCAGGGTCAGTGCCGGAAGCGATCTGGTCGAGTACCTTTGCCACAGGTACTCGCTGTTCAACATCTGACGGTAGTGATCTTCGATCAGCAGCTGGTAGGCCTTTTTGTCCTCTTCATCGGCGCCGCGTGGCGGCAGGAGACTGTGCATTCGCACCGTGTCGTAGTCGAAGAACGGCACGATGCCCGTGATCTGCTCCTCCGGCGTCAAATATCGATAGTCGAGGAGGATGTCTTGGCCCCTGGCGTCTTCCAGCTTTTCTTCCGGCAGCGTGGCGGATGGTTCTTCTTCCGTCGACGCCTGAGACGAGATTTGTTTGAGGTAGATCTCCGGATCCTTCTTCACGCCACCCACCCGCGTCTCGAAGTGGAGGTGGGGGCCGGTGGACGTGCCGGTGCTGCCGACGGCCGCAATTTTTTGACCGCGGGTCACCCTGTCGCCGCGCTTGACGTCCACCGACTCGAGGTGGGCGTAGACCGTGACCATGCCGTTGTCGTGCTTGATGTAGATGCGGAGACCATAGCCCACGCGCTCGTAGAGGTTTTCGTCGTTGTCGTAGATCGGATTCCCGTCACGACCGATTCTGTAGGAGGCTCGATTGCTGACGGTCGGACGCCCCTGATATCCGACGATCACCACCGTCCCGTCGTCAAACGCGTGGACCGCCGTGCCGTAGAAGGATTTTTTCGTGGCCCCCGATGGTCTGGCGATGTCTATGCCGTAGTGGAACCTTCTTTTTCCCGGATTCTTGATCTTCTTGTTGGCTCTCTGAGTCTGCTTGTCGAATTGTGGATTGCTTCGGTATCCAAAGCCGCTGCTGATCCTCGACGGCGCGATGACCGGAGGATGAAAACCCGAGGCGCTGACGGACTTGACGTTGATCTGCGGGATCACGGCCCCCGTCTGCAATTCCGGTGGCGCCAGGAACAGATTCAATGGGACCTTGGCGAGCTGACTGGGTACACCCAGGGCCCTCGTGGGTTCCTGAAGCAGGTTGCGCTGAAGGCTCAGCTGAGTCTGGTCACCTGGGTAGATGACGTTGCACGAGGGGATGGCGGCAAAACGGGTGTCGGGAATCAGGAGGTATTGGGACAGGAGATCTTTGTCCTCCAGGTCTCCGAGGTCTCGCGCCTCGTTGCCCAAATCGGCGATCAGCTCGTTGGCCGTCGAGAGCTCGGCAAAAAATTGTTCCTGCGTCAGGCTCGTGGATTTCTCGGCCAGCTGATTCCCCAGGGCCGTCAGGTCGTGTGGCGACACCTGGCCGTCGACCTTGGCCAAGATGGAGGTGATGGTGCCGGCGTCGATGTCGGCTTTTTCCAGGGCCTCTTGCAGGGCGTCCTGTATCCCCTTCAACCGCCGGTTGAAGTCGAAGGCCGTCTTTTTGATCTTCCTCCCCTGGTCGATGAGCACGGGCTGGCTGTTGTTGAGCATCTGGTAGCGGCAGATCTTCAACATGGCCTTGAGGATCTGGAGCATCGACGCCTCGCCGCTGAAGATCGTCAGCACGTCTTCCTGGACGGCCTTGAGAAAAAGATCCCGGCTCACGAGCAGGTCGAGATTCGGGTCCTTGGGCGAGACGAAGCGACGGGACAGAGACAGGGCCTCGTCGGCCTGCTGAAAAAAGTAGTTGACCTGCAGACAGTCGCCCAACACCCGCTGGACGATGGAGGCGTAGGGTTCGTCTCTGTTTTTAAGGATCTCGGTCGTCAGCTGCTGCACGCGATTGGTGGCGACGCTGTTGGTGTCCAGACCGAACTTGGCGTTGCCGACGGCCACCGACAACTGTTCGACCCACGGGGCCTTGCTTCCGGGTCTCGTTCCCAGATCAAAGAAGTAGAGCAGGACCTGTTGCCAGTAGGTCGAGTAGCCCATGCAGTTGAAGGACAGACTCCGGCTCGAGACGCCCTTCTCGTATCCGTCGCCCGTGATCTCGCCCTCAAAGAGCAGGGGCCATCGGCTTTCGGACCGGGTGTTGCGGATCTCGACGTCGGACCAGAAGATATGGACACGGGCGCGTTTGAGCTCCTCGGTCACGAGCTTGGGGACCGGGGGCATGGAGATGAGAGCCGAGGCCTCCTCGTTGGACTGGGTGTTGACGACGACGGTGTTGATCTTGGGCACAAGAACGCCCTCGATGAAGACCCGGAGTTTGATGACGTCCTGTCTCATCCGCCGCGCTTCTCCGCCGTCAGGTAAAAGTACCGGGGTCTGATGGTCCTGCGACCAAGATCGTTGGTCGCCGGTCGATAGATCTCAAACTCGACGGTCCCCGGCACCGTGGTCCCCACGTTCACGCCGACCTCAATTGTTTGTCCGACGGTCAGAGAGCCGAGGGCCAGGATGCCGGTGATCGACAATACCAGATTGCCGGTTGTCTGAAACTCCAGGATCTTGAGACCATTGCCCGCGTCCTCGATCTTTCGGATGACCCCGGAAACCGGTGCGAGGACCGGACGATTGCCCTGAGTCGCCAACAGGCTCGCGTTTTCGGACGGCGTCCAGGACCTGATCACTTGGGCCCCGGGCAGCGGGTCGGTGGTCTTGAACCCGAATTCTCCGGGTGCCGGTATGTACTCATCGATCTTGGGATCTGAGATCACGAGACCCCGCAACCGTGCCGAGTCGCTGGAACGCGGATCATAGGCCACGTATTCGGGCACGTTGTCGACCACCCGCCTGACGACAAAGATCGTGTAGTGGTACCTGACGCCGGTCTCGACGTCGGTGTCTTCGTAGACACGACTCGTTCCCTCGTAGACCAGTTGACCTTGGCTCGGTGTCGTCGGAGCCGCGTCAACAGACCGGCGCAACTGAAAGAGCTGTTGGAGCATGAATTCGGGCGCCGGGAGATCCCAGACGAGCCTGATCTTGTCGCCCAGAGGGATGGCCCTGAGGGACGGAAATACGACGATCCCCAGATCGATCTCGAACGACCATGATGTTTGGGATGCGACTCCGAGATTGTCGGCAATCGAAACGCTCACCTGGTGCGTGGTCCCGATTCCAAGGTCCGCGTCGAGGGCCACGGTCACCTCATAACCGTCGGCGATCGGCGTCGTGACCAGCGTGTATCCGGTTTGAGCCACGCCGGCAATGACGGCCGATTCTCCGTCAAATGTCATGGCCAGGGACGTCAAATCGACACCATGCTGATCGGTGCTCTTGAATCCAACTCCCGTCGTCGTCGAGGCCCCGGTTGAGGCGTCGGGCGGCACCAGATCATAGATTGTCGGCCCCTCATTGATCTCGAAGGCATAGACGACCGGGGTCATGACGTTGCCGGCCAGGTCGCTGGCCGAAACGCGCACCTGAATCGCTGCCCCCACGGAAAAATCCGAGCTCGGGTCTATGTCAAGAGACTGGCCGTCGGAAATGGGCGTTCGAGTGCTTCCCGGACCATCGTACGGGGAGGAAAAAGAGTCCGTGGAACCCGTGTAGGCCGTCTGGTATCCGCCTCCGTCGACGTTGATCTCCACGAGCACGGTCGTCAGGTCGACGCCCGAGTCCAGGTCCCTGATCCTCAAGAAGACGTTGGTGTCGGGTGGCGCGACCTCAGACGGAGCCGGACTCTGTCCGTCGACAAAAGGTGGGTCATTTCGGTAGGTGAAGGTCTTGGTGTCGTCGAGCGTAAAACCGCTGATGTCGGCGGTCTGAACACGGACATCGATGACCTGCCCCTCGACATAGGCGGGATGTGAGGAGATGGAGACCTCGTATTCCAGCCCCGCCGCGACTTCCGAGTATGTGCCAGCAAAACCCGGCTGAAACCCACCACCATCATGGTCGTAGGCCACGACACCTTCAACATCAATCTGGGTCTCGTCTTCGTCGATGCCAGAACCCTCATCGCGTACTCGCACGACAATGGGATCGGCCAACGGCACATCGGTCTCGCCGATTCCGGGATCACGCAGGCTGACGTAAGGAGGCACGCCGGTGGTGTATTGATAGGTGACGGGCCCCAGGACATTGCCGACGGTGTCTTCTGCCGTCACTCGCACCTGAATGATCGTCGACTGGGGAAATGGTGTGTCGGGGACGATGTCAAACGAGTGGCCGTTGGGGCTTGCCGAACCCTGGCTGCTTCCGTCGTCGTAGGGATCGACAAAGGCACTCGATGCGTAGGCATCCTGAAAACCGCCGCCGCCAACGTCAATCTCAATGACGACAGTCGTCAGGTCGACGCTGCTGCCATCATCGACAATTTCCAGGCTCAACGAAGTGTTGAGCTGGTCTGTGGAACTGGGTGACGGGTCACGATTTTGCAGGTACGGAGCCTGATCATCGAATCCGGCTTCAACGCCGTCCACCAGCCAACGGAATTTCACGGTCTACCTCGCCAGCGTCGTGAGATCGATCTGGCCGCTGCGGTCCTCTCTGATCGTCTCGATACCGCGCTTTGAAGCCCAGTAGTCGACGTTCTTCCGCTTGATCTTCTCGCCGATGCGCGCACGCTGGTCGGCGCCGGTCAGCACATGCTGGCCGGGTACGGAGAAGACGCGATCGAGATGGACGGTGAGTCCGTCGTGCTCGTGCGTCGGGGCGACGGCCTGCGCCCTCGTCGGCGCGTAGTCCTCGACGAGATCCTCACAGACCGGGCAGCGGTATTCGTACAGCGGCATGGTTATGGTCCGGGCATGGGGTGTATTGCGAGACTGTCGTAGGCGACGCGAGAGTCGATCCTGCCGGACACGCCCCCAAGCACCAGCCCCGCGCGGCCGGCTATCGGCGGAAGGCTTTGAGGAGTAACTGATACCCAACTGCCTATGCCGTAAGGCGGCGAGGCATCAGGTATCACACTGGGATGTGAATCAAAGTTCTGCGCGGTTGCGAGACCTGAAATGTGCCAGACGTCAAACAGAGTCTCGAATGTGGGTGAGGCTTTGTCGACTTCGGTGGAGCCTCTGGCGATGAGCGCGTGAAGATGGATGTCGTCATCTTTCTCCACGGTCGTGATGAATCTCAAAATGTACCAGTCGTCGGCAGGCACCTGGGCAGGAGCCACAAACTTTTCCGTGGTCCTGAAACTCCCGCCCTCGCCCCAACGGGTGTTGACGTAGGCTCCGGCGCCCACATCTTCTTTGACCCTCTGAAAGGAGGTGGTAGTCCCCGATCCCGCGAAGGACATGAAAGTCACGTAGCTGCCGTCATAGTCCACCTTCAGCTCGTAACCCCAGCGGTCGGTAGAGCTGATGTCCTCTGCGCGCTGGAGAAGAGAGGGGCCGAGTTTCCAGTCTTCGTTTTGGTAGGGGCGAAACGCGACCTGGCTCATTATCGCCTGGTACGTCTCAAGGCCCTTTTTCCACAGCACGATGCGCGCATCGTCGCCATTTGCCTGCTGTCGCACAAGCAGACAGTTTGTGCCGTGATTGCTGAGGACGTTGGAGCCAAAGGAGCTGTGCGCATACTTCGTCAGGATCAGAGGGTAGTCACTGTTGGTGCTATTCGCCCACGCTCCATCATAATCGTCGCTCACCGACGGATTGTACTCGTAGTATTCGAACCAGCCCCCTTCCGTTCCGTCGAACGCCTCGGTGTTTCCTTTTTCATCGATCGAATAGACACCTGTTGTGATGTCAACGGTCCCCTCGATATCGGGATAGGTGCCGTCGGCTGCCACCAGCGGAAGGTCGTCGCCCGACAGCGTGCCCGGCTCTAGAAGCTGAGTACCCTCGGTGTAAGCCGGATAGACCAGCCGATCCCGGTACACCCTCACGGAATCCGGGTCAATCTCCCAGCCCGGCGTCAAGGGGAGCGTGCCGGTCAGAACATCGCTGGAACCCGAGGAACCTGCGCCCAACCACTCGCGTCGAAAATGCCCCATCGCCATCGTCTTACTCCACCGTCCAGCTCTCGAAGGTTTCGAGCGCATTGGCATCGTTGTCGAAGGTTTCTTGATCCGCGCTACCCGCCACCCAGTCACTCTCGAAGCGGTCGGTCCAGCTCTCAAAAGACTCGACTTCCAGCGTGTCCCCGTCGAAAGTCTCGGGCACGTCGGTACCTGGATCCCAGGCGCTCTCGAAGCGGTCGGTCCAGCTTTCGAAGCGCTCGACGTCGTAGGCGTCGTTGTCGAAAAGCTCGTTGTCAGCCAGCTCCGGCACCCAGAGGGAGTTGTCGCCTATCTGCAGGTAGCTGACGAGAGCGATTTCCTGCACGCCGGTGAAGGCATGGGGCAGGGTCACCTG